>JAEEGL013277968.1_pt1 | contig 12571 bp, 12 predicted proteins | sample 9134231 | NCBI WGS metagenome assembly JAEEGL01 (sample SAMN16246548, study PRJNA631951) | gut metagenome | biome: gut microbiome; feature: rumen; material: fiber-attached | host: Bos | place: Iran: Karaj | collected 2018-10
AATTCTACATATTCTAATTTAGCATCATTATTAACTGAATATTTACCAATTTCAGTTGATAATGGAGCTGGATTATCAATTAATGCTTCTACCTTTAATTCATCATCTTCAGATAATTTTAAGCCATTATTTAATACCTTAATACCATTATCTGTATATGGATTATGTGATGCAGTAATCATAATTCCTGTCTTCTTATGTTTATAAGAATAATAGATTAGTGCAGGTGTAGGAATTACACCTAAGAATTCGACATTTAATCCAGCTGCTAGTGCACCTGATGTTATAGCACTTGATAGCATATCCTTTGATATTCTAGTATCTGTTGCGATAACTACATTTTTATTATTTAATGCAGTTAGTGCCATACCTAGCTTAGATACTAATTCTACTGTTAATTTTTGATTAGGTACTCCTCTTATACCATCAGTTCCAAAATATTTCATATGAACCTCCTAAATCTTTTTCACTATAAATACGATTTTCGTATAAATTTGTATCTGTATCAACATCAAGTGTAGCCATAATCGTTATTAATGGAACCATATAATAATACATACCATATGAATTATCAAGCATACCATATCCATCAACTAATAAATAACCAACTAGCATAATTAAAAGAAATGTTTTATCACATTTAAGTAGTTGCTTATATTTCTCAACAAAATGGAATATTAAGCAACCAATTCCTACGATACCACCCATCACAAGTGTCTCAAAAAATGTTGAATGATAAACCAAATAAATGTTTTCAACTCCATGGAAAGATTCTCTAACTTGGAAGTCACTAATTATTCCACTTCCATACATAATTGTTAATGGATTACGTTTCCAAGAAGCAATTCCTATTCTCCAAATATCTTTACGACCTTCAAATGTAAAACCTTCATAAAATACTTTATTAACAATGATATCAATTAATCTATCGAATCCGAATAATATTTGAAACAATATGCATCCAATAATTATTATCGATACCATAATTAATGAACCTATTTTTTTGTTTTCTCCTAGAATTAACGATAAAATCATTAATGCAACAGCCTCAATTCCTCCAAATAGCATCGATGCTCTAGAAGCTGTTAAGACGATACAAACTATGCACATAGCCAATTTAAATACAGCTAGAAAATAGCAATATAATTTTTTTGATTTTATATATTCATAAAAAATAAACGGCATACACATACAGCAAATTATACCTGCTTCATTACATAAGCCCCATCCTAAATAATACCATAATTCTGATGGTTCAAAATTTGGATTTGTAACGAAAATATAAATTACATTATAAGCACATTCAACACATAATAGTATTGGCAAAGAACTCATTGTGAAAATTAACATTCGTAATGAATTTTTACCAATATTAATACCAATTACGAAATATAAAACCAAATATATTATCCAAGCAAAATACATAAAATATAATAATCTTGTATCTTCTGTTATTGAAGCATTCCAGAAAATAGGAAGGAAGCAAGAAATTGATAATAATAGTATTCCAACATATGATTTTAATCTTTTGAAGTTACTTTTTTTGAAATTATATATTGTATATAAAATAACCAAAAAAACGATTGAAACAGCATAACCTATAATTTCAAATGGAATAGATCCAGTCGAATATCCTCCGTTATATGAAAAAATAACCATAAAAATAGAAGGAATCATATAGTTAAAATCATTAAAAATCAGCAATAAACACATTGATAAAACAAGCGAAATTATACCAAATCCTAAATAATTAAAATTCCAACCAAATATTCCAAGTAAAATATAAAGAATGACTATTGAATATTCAAATTTCCAATTATTATTTAAATTATAAATATAATCCTTTTTAAAAACTGCAAGCATATAATCCTCTATATCTAGCAAAAACAATGGAAATTAATTATTCATTTTTTTACTATACATATTTTTATAATAATCTTTATATGCACCTGAAGTGCATTCATTTAACCATTCCATATTATTTCTATACCAATCAATAGTTAATTTAATACCATCATTAAACATTGTTGTTGGCTTCCAACCTAATTCCTTCATAGCTTTAGATGGATCAATAGCATAACGTAAGTCATGGCCTTTCCTATCTTCAACATGAACAATTAAAGACTTTGGTTTGTTTAATTCTTGTAAGATAATTTCTACAATTTCTATATTTTTCTTTTCATTGTGACCACCTAGATTATATATTTCACCAACTCTTCCTTTTTCAAGAATTGCTAAAATACCATAACAATGATCTTTAACATATAACCAATCTCTAACATTTAATCCTTCACCATAAACTGGTAATTGCTTATCATGGGTAGCATTATTAATCATTAAAGGTATTAACTTTTCAGGGAATTGATATGGGCCATAATTATTAGAACATCTTGAAATAGTTACGGGTAATCCATATGTTCTATGATAAGCTAATACTAGTAAATCAGCAGATGCCTTTGAAGTTGAATATGGTGATGAAGTATGTATTGGTGTATCTTCATAAAAGAACAAATCAGGTCTATCTAAAGGTAAGTCACCATACACTTCATCAGTTGATACTTGATGATATCTTTCTACACCATACTTTCTACATGCATCCATTAAAACTTGCGTACCTAAAATATTTGTCTCAAGAAAAATTCCAGGATTTTCAATACTTCTATCTACATGAGATTCTGCGGCAAAATTTACAACAACATTTGGCTTTTCTGATTCAAAAATCTTGAAAATTCCATCTCTATTTCTTATATCTTCCTTATAAAATACAAAGTTGGAATTTTCTAAAGCTTTATTTAATGTATGAAAATTAGCAGCATATGTCAATGAATCAACACATACGACCTTCCAATCTTTTCTTTCTTCTAATAAAAGATATACAAAATTTGAACCAATAAAACCAGCACCACCAGTTACTAACACAGTTTTTTTCATATTATACCTCGCTAAAATTTAATCTTACTATCCTTTAAAGAAGGATGGACCTTATCCTTTTCAGATAATAATATTTCTCCCTTATATGGCCAAACAACACCAATTTCAGGGTCATTCCACATAATACCACCCTCATCTTCAGGATGATATAATTCATCACATTTATATGCGAATGTTGCAGTCTCACTTAATACAACAAATCCATGAGCAAAGCCTCTTGGAATCATAAATTGATTACCTTTTTCAGCAGATAAAACAACTCCTACCCACTTACCATAAGTTTTTGAGTTGGCTCTTAAATCTACTGCAACATCAAATACTTCTCCTTCTAAGCATCTTACAAGCTTAGCTTGAGGAAAAGTCTTTTGAAAATGTAAGCCTCTTAAAACACCAGCCTTAGATTTAGATTGATTATCTTGAACAAAATTATAATCTAATCCTGCAGCCTTAAAATCAGATTCCTTATATGTTTCCATGAAATAACCTCTGTTATCTCCATATTTTTTTACATCAATTATATATACACCTTCAATTTCAGTTTCATTGAAAGTGAAATTACCATAAGTTTTTGCCATATCATTCTACCTCTTTTAAATTTTATTACGTTTAAATACTTTATTTATGATTTTATTTAATGATGTATAAACTATTTTATCTCTTAACAATAGCAATGAAATAAAATATACACAAGCTCCAGATAATATTATCGCTACAATGCTTATAACATTTGATGGAAACCACTTATTCTCAAAATAACAAAGTATGAACATAAGCCCTGCAGCTATGAAATACTTCCATGATTCAATAAATACCTTTTTAAAATCAATATATTTTCTTGAAAAAAATACTAATAATGATGTAACAACAAATTCTGCAGCTAAAGTAGATATTGTTGCACCAATGTTATTATAATACTGAATTAAAATTAAATTTAATACTAAATTTAATATAGCTCCAATTATTACACATATCGTATATTTTACATCTTTTCCTACACAAAATAGGATACCGGAACCAACTGCATTTCCAATTCCCATTATAACTATTAGTGGGGATAATAATTTAAGCAATAATGTTGTGTTATTAATATTATCAATGCCATATTCTTCACCTAAATATAATGGCATAACACGATTACTAATAATAATCAAACCTAATACCATAGGTAAACCAATTAAAAATATAAACTTAATTAAAAATAACCCATTATTTTTTAATTCTTCGATTTTGCCTTCTTGATATAACAACGAATTTCTAGGTAAATAAACTGTTACTAAAGCAGCAGTTGCACTAAAGCACATTTTTACAAATTTTTCTGCAGTATCATAATTACCAACCAACGAGTCATCATTAGTAATCAAACCAATTAATGCACGGTCAATAGTTGTATAAACAGCTTGAGCAACAGTTGGAATGAACAAGATTAATGTTGGCTTTATATGTCTTTTTAAATTAATCTCTTTGACTGATATTTTAACTAAATATCTAGGCAAATAATATATAAGTGATATATTACTTACGAATATAATTAAACATTGAATTAATGTATAGATCCATAAGTCTTGCTCTTGTTTAACAAAGATGAAAATACTAGTAAATCCTAATAGCTTTACAATAATATTTCTAATTGCAATCTTTTTAAAATCTTCATTACCTTGAAGTAAAAACGCAAAATCAAACGCTACAGCAATTATGTTAATCGATTGAATAATTAATAAAATATAATACTTTTGATCAAATACATCATTAAATATTATTAAATAATATATTCCTAAAGACACTACTGTTGTGATAATTCTAATAATAAAGATTTCCCAAAATGCAAGTGATTGCCTTTTTTTATCATTTTTTTGTTGAGCGATAAATCTTTGAGCATATAAAGTAAATCCTAAATTTGCAAAAAGAACAAAATAATTCGCTATAGAATAAGTAAAACTATACTTACCTAAACCATCACTGAATAATACTCTTGTTAAATAAGGAGTTACAAAAATTGGAACCAATACCAAAAGTAACTGATATATTAAATTATAAATGTAGTTGCTTTTGATGCTAACTTTTTTCCTCTCTTTTTCCATTTTATACTACTCCATTTTAATCAAAATAATATTATGACATTCTACCCATTTTCTTATTCTTATAATCATTAATTGCTTTCTTAATTGTTTCTTTTTCTTTTTTATCTTTAGCTAAAAGAATCTTTATTCTTCTAGTAAGATGTGCATAACATTTAGCAAAAATTGAAAGATGATATTTATGAACAAAATACAATTTATTTCTTGAACTATAATAAATACTCAAAAGTGATGCTTTACCCTTTGTAGATAATCCATCTTTATGATAAATAACAGCATCTTTTGAAAATTTAACCTTAAAACCATTTTTATAACAAGCTCGATATATAAAATCAACATCATCGTAATAAAGGAAATAATCATCATCCATTAATCCAATAATATCAAAATCAGAATTTTTTACTAATAAACACGTAGTAGGAGCATAATTGCAATACTTAGGATATTTATTTGTATTTAAATCCTTGCATCTATCAAATAAATGATATGCTGATGCTTTAAGAGGAACAAATTTACCTCCACCATAGCATAATAATTCCTTATCAAAATAATAAAACATTTTGGCAGCTACTAAGCATTTAGGCTCATAATCTTGAACCATCTTTTCTAAAAAATCAGGTTCGACCTCTGTATCGTTGTTTAAAAGTAAGGTAAAATCCATTCCTAATTCCTTACTTTTTTCTATTCCTTTATTATTGCCAGTTGCAACTCCATAGTTATCATCTAAATAAACTTTAACTATTCTTTCATCTTTAAATTCATTTAATAAATCCATTGAATTATCCTGTGAATTATTATCAACAACAATAATTTTGAAATTATCATAATTAATCTTTAATAAGCTTCTTATACAATCATTTTGAAATTTAGCACCATTATAATTAACAATTACAATTCCAACACTCATATCACTACTCATATTTACACTCCTATTAATAAATATATTAGATTCTTATCCATTTTTTTAGTTCAAAATCATACTTTTTTATGACTTTTGCAGGCGTGCCAACAGCAATAGAGTTACTTGGTACGTCTGACATAACAATGGAGTTAGCACCAATTATTACATTATCACCTATGGTTACTCCTGGAAAAATTTTTACATCCATACCAATAAAACAATTCTCACCTATACACACATTTTTTATAACAATACCTTGATTTAGGATATCATTGCCTAAATCATCAAATTCGTGATTAATAGTAGTTATCATTGTTCTTGCAGAAAACGTACAATTCTTACCAATTTTCAATTCACCAGCGGTTGTGATATGAGCATCTTGCTCAAAACTAGTATTCTCTCCAATTATCAGTTTTGGAGAATATTTGTTATCTAGCCATCTATCGATGCACTCAATTCTCGCACCATTTCTAAAAAAAACATTACGACCTAACTGAATGTATTTTTTACCTTCTACTAACATAGGTTTATAAACAAATGCACTCTTACCAATTTCTTTATAAAATGGAAAATTGAATTTTGAATACAATACTTTACCAAGTTTAAACATTACTTTTCTAATCATTATTTTCTTGTTCCTTAGCTTCTTTTTTAATTTTTTCTATTAAATCATTATCTCCATATATACAAGGAGAGTCATATGGTCTATCCGGATATTTTCCATAATCCAATTTTATTGGTAAATTATTGTGCTCTATATACCATTCAATTTGTTCAGATAAACTAACTGGTTTGCCGGAACACACATTTATTTCACCAATTATACTTTCCTGACTAACAGCTAATGATATTTCATTTACTAAATCATCAATATGAATGAAATCATATTTATTCTTTCCACTAGTAAATGGGAATGTTTGGTTTCCATTCCTTACAGCTTGCCTTAACTTACAAAAAATCGAATTACCAAAATCATCATCACCATATATATAAAATGCTCGAAGCCATTGTAGTTTTACGTTTTTATCATTGCAGTAACATTCTAGGCTTCTTCTCAATGCATCCTTTGCTATTCCATATAACGTTTTAGGATTAGTACTTTCTAATCTTCCCATCATTCCTTCAAAATATCCTGCCTCATGCATTGTACCCATAACGGCAATTTGCTTAATACCTGAATCAATTAATTTTTTTAAAAAGCAAAAATGATTAGATAAATCCATCATATGATTGGCGGAGTTATGAACAAATCCGTCTCTCCAAGCTAAATGTAAACAAACATCTGGTTTACCAAAAAGTTCATAGTAATTTTCTGTACCAAATATGTTTGTTATTATGATTTCGGCCCTTTTATCTATATGATCATCTTTAAAATCTACGGCAATAACACTATGGTTCATGTCTAAAAGTTTCGAAACAACCTTTGAACCAATGTAACCATTGGCTCCAGTAACAACAATTTTCATAATTAATCATTCCTCTCTAATTTAAATAAAATTTCTTTCATTTATTAAGCATTATTTTCAATTATTTGATTACTTGGTACACTCTCAATCAAATATTTTGCAATACATTTTGCAACTTCTAAGTTTCCATCATAATTCAAATGCACACCATCAATTGTATAATCATCATAATCAGATTCTGATATATTTGAATCTTTATAAAGATTTATACAATCTAATTTATTCAATTCGGCAACACTATTAACAGCATTAGAATATAATCCAATATTTTCTACATCCACATAATGAGGTGATATTAACACAATCTTGCAGCCTTCAATAGAATTCAACAATTTATCAATCAAAACATTGTAAGCACCAATAAAAGTATCTGTATTTTTGTTTAATATGGATAAATTACCGATTTCAAGCTTATTAACACAATCATTAATTCCACCAAAAACGAATAGCAAATTTGTTTGAATATCAATCACATTAGTACGACTATCAGTATAAAATGCATTTACTCGTGAAGCACCCGAAACAGTTGTTCCAGAAATGCCATAATTATTAACCTTTTTAAAATGAAAATGTTCATCTAAAAGCTGAATGAAACCATTAGAATCATTACTCAATTCTGTGATACTATCACCTAAAAAAGAAACATTATGGTCTATGTAATAATTACAATTAATAACCCCATTTTCAACTAAAGCATAATTCTTTTTTTCACATGAGCTTAGGCCAAACATTATAAAAAATAAAAAAATACATATTAGACTTTTAATATCTAATTTTACCTTGTGCAACATTTAACAAGTGCCTTCCATACTGATTCTTACTCATTTTTTCAGCAGCTTTTAATAATTCTTCTTTAGAAATCCAACCATTTTTATATGCAATTTCTTCAAGACAGCTTATTTTTAAACCCTGATGTTCCTCAACCATCTTAACAAATGCAGTAGCTTCTGCTAATGATTCATGAGTTCCTGTATCCAACCATGTAAATCCACGTCCAAATGTTATAACATCTAAAATATTGTCTTCTAGATACATTTGGTTTAATGATGTTATTTCTAATTCACCTCTTGGGGATGGCTTTACATCACTTGCTCTTTTTGAAACACCTTTTGGATAAAAATATAAACCAACAACTGCAAAATTAGACTTAGGATTAACTGGTTTTTCCTCTAATGATAGGGCATGATAATTCTCATCTAGTTCAACAATTCCAAAGCGTTCTGGATCATTAACATAATAACCAAAAATAGTTGCACGACCATTTTCAGCATTAGCTTTAGCTTGAGACAATCTCTTTTTAAATCCATCTCCATAGAAAATATTATCACCTAAAACCATACAACAACTATCATCGCCAATAAAATCTTCTCCTATTATAAATGCTTGAGCTAACCCATCTGGAGAAGGCTGAACAGCATAAGATAAATTTATGCCAAATCTTTCGCCGTTTCCTAATAGGGTTTCAAATCTAGGAGTATCCTCTGGCGTTGATATAATTAAAATATCCTTTATACCAGAAAGCATTAATGTTGATAACGGATAATAAATCATCGGTTTATCATATATAGGTAATAACTGCTTTGAAGTAACAGTTGTAAGTGGGTACAATCTTGTTCCACTACCACCAGCTAATATAATTCCTTTCATACCATTCATCTCCTTTAAATATTTTTAATCAATTCTTCAACTGAATTATCCCATCTATACTTCTTAAGTAATTCATTAATATTATTCTCATCAATTTCATAATCAGATAAATCAACTGTTTTTTCTAAATTATATGGATCAAAAAACTTAGCAACCTTACCATATATTTCTTCAAAAACAGGTATTTTTGACAAGTACAATCTTTTACATCCTAAAGATAATGCTTCAAGAGGAGGTAATCCAAATCCTTCATAAAATGAAGGTAAAATAAATCCATAGCAATTAGCATATAAATTTTTTAGCTCACCATCAGATATATAATTAGTGAAAATACAATTTTTCAATTCATTTCCTTTAATAAAATCATCATATATTTCATTCTTTTTACCAACAATAACAAATGTTTCATTTGGATTATTTAAAGCAAGATTTAGTATATATTTGAAATTTTTATTCATATTAACAGAACCAACTGACAAAAAGTATTTGCTTGGTAAAGTTAATTTACTTTCTTTTACTACGTCATCAAAATGTTCATAACCATTATATAAAACAATAGGGTTTGATTTGATTTTTGGATAATATCTTTTTATCTCACTAGCAATAAAATTAGAAACAGTAAAAATTTTTTTAACTTTATAAATATAACTTCTTACTATAATTCTATAACGTAAAGCCCAATTTTTTTTTACATATTTTGATTTATCTTTATAAGTTGTATCATGTAGTATGACATAGCTATTTTTATATCTCATTGGTGAAATATTACAAAAATTAATCAACTTAGGATTGTTATTCTTCTTTAAATATTTAGGTAATTCAATTTGTTCCCAATAATAACCATTTTTTTTGCCAATTTCAACAAATGAAACATTAGTAAAATCGTCATGATTAACCCCTCTTGGAACTAATACTATAAAATTATAATTAGCATTATTTTTTAATCTTTTTAATAGTTCTCTACCAACACGTTGAACCCCTGTAATTTTTTGAGATAAAAACCTACCATTAATATAAATATTTTCCATAATTACCTCGATACTTTCTATTGGACCTTAATACATTTGCTAATACACCATCAATTACACCAAGCAACATCCAATGATATAGTCTCAAATAACCTTGATTGATTTGTAAAACAATCAAAAAAGTTACTAATGATAAAGCTAATCCTTTTACCAGTAAATTTTTTCGACATTTTTTGCTGAATGCTTTAAAAATATAAAATATATTCAAAGCATAAAAGAAAACAGAAGCGAATATACCTACTGTTGCAAGTAATTCCAATGTAACATTTGAAGGAACATATCCAAGATCCTTACCTAAATAATAACCATAATTTCCTGGTCCTACTCCAAATAACGGATTGTCTATAAATACACTAAATGTTTCTTTCCACATTTCAATTCGTCCACCACTTGCTGTATCAAGTGATGAATTAAATAAACGTAATATAAAAACATTAAATATATCATTAAATACTAACTTAAAGATAAGAGCTAAAAATATAATCAAAACTAAAGAAATTATTTTTTTAGTTGTTATTTTTTTAGATATCCAGACAATATAAGATAATACTATTCCAACAAAAATCCCGATAAATCCAGATGTAGATGTCGAAATTAAAATCATTAAAAATGACATTATTACATCTTTGATAAATGATTTTTTACCGCCTACTAAAAACATAAAAAATGATAGTGTAAACCATATTGATACATAAGTCGCAAAATAACTAGGTTCATAAAACCAAAGAGCAAATCTATGTATTCCTAAATATGTACCATATGATGGCATAAAAGGAATCTCATAATTAAAGAATACTACAAGAAAATATTGCACAATTACTATCAAGAATTGTAAATACATTGTTCTTCTATATAATTTAATAAACTTATTAACACCATAAGTTCTTATATAATTAGTATAAAGATAGAAAACAAATACTATATTGAACGCAAAAGAAAAATAGAATATAATTCCTCTTGAAAGATTTGCACTTAACAAAGTTGATACAAATGAAAATATCGCAAATAAAACGAGAAGATTATTTTTATATAATCTAAATCTATCTTTTAAAAGCATTAAGAAAGATGCAATAAATAAAAACAATTGATCGATACGTAAGTTAACACCAATATTGATACCAAAAATATCAGCACCAATAAACAATGTTGATATAAACATAAAAACATTAATAAGAATATCAAGTGACGTAGTTTTATGCAATTTTTTTATTTTTACTTCTTCCATTCTTAATGCAATTTGCATATCTTATACCTCAATATTTTTTAAAATAGTACTAACTGTATTTTTAAAACTATACTTTTCTAAAATTTCTTTTCTATCAGTAAATTCTACTGTTGGATTTGATTTAAGCTTTTCAACCAAATCATTTGTGTCAGTAAAGAAGATTACCGATAAATCCTTATAAACTTCTTTAAATACTTCAATTGATGAAATAATTGGTGTAGTTTTTAAATATAAAGCCTCTAAAGGCGGAATACCAAAGCCTTCATATAATGATGGCTGAACTAAATATTTTGCTTTAGATATTTCATCTAAAAGCTCATCATCAGATAGTCTTCCAGTAAAAACAACATTTTTATATTTTGTTTCATCAAACTGACTTCCAACTAAAAATTTTTCCTTTTGGCCAATTATTTTTAATTGGTAAGTATTATTATCAAGTCTATTAAAAGCATCTAATAAAATATCAATTCCTTTATGTGGCTTTACATTTCCAACATAAATAATTGTGTTTTCCTTTTCAACTTTTTTATCCTTATTTGCATATTCTATTATTTCCTTAGATAGGCCAATATAATTTAGAATTAGCTTATTTTGATATTTAGGGAAATAATATTTACATCTATTAATTGTAAAATTAGAAACAACAAATATTTTTTTAGACTTTTTAAAGCATCTTTTAAATAAATGTTTCTTCAATTTATAATCTAAAAATCCAGATGTTGTTGTTTCCTTCATATCAAGGAAAATTAAATCATGAACAATAGTATATGTTGGAATTTTAATTCCATATGGGATAATAAAATTCGGAATAAATGCTATATCACATAGCTTATTAATTTCTTTATTAAATTTAAGTATTCCACCCTTAGAAAAAGGATCAGTATCATTTATAATAACCTTTGCTTTAGGATATTTTGCTTCTAATTCCTTAGAGCCAATCAAATAATACTCATGCTTATCAAATGGAAGATTATCTAGAATACCTTCTAAAACTCTACCTATTCCAGATTTACCTAAATATCTACAATCTATAGCAATCCTCATTATTTAGTTACCTCATTTATCAAATTATTAACTAAAATTTTAAATCTATCTTCCTTAAATAATTCATTAACTCTATTTTTACTATTAATTTCAAATTTCTTTCTTAATTCATTATTTGAAATTAATTCATTAATTGCTTTAGCATAAGCCTCTACATTACCATTTTCTACTTCTAATCCTGTCTCATTATTAATTGATACATAATTAACTCCAGAACCAGGAATATTAAATGTAACTGACGCTTTACCATAATA
>JAEEGL013351731.1_pt1 | contig 12571 bp, 9 predicted proteins | sample 9134231 | NCBI WGS metagenome assembly JAEEGL01 (sample SAMN16246548, study PRJNA631951) | gut metagenome | biome: gut microbiome; feature: rumen; material: fiber-attached | host: Bos | place: Iran: Karaj | collected 2018-10
AACCCCAGCCTTTCACAAAGTTGCTTTGTAAACCGAGCGTTCTCTACTGTATTACGGCTTCGATTCTCTTTCAGCAAAAACCTCTCGTCTACCCCTGCACTCTTCAACAATCTGTATTCAATGTCCGCTTCAGTTCCTGTATAAGAAAACACTTGTCCGCCAGATAATATGATTGGCAAATTAAGAGCCCTGTGCAACCGGATTCCCATAAAAAGACGATTAGCCGGATCCGCTCCCACCTGCCCTTCACCATCAAAATCTGTTACCCCACCTACACTACCGCCACCAAGCACAACAATCGCGTCCGCATTCCGCAAGGCAGACAGTTCCGGCTGTGCATAATACGTTTCCAGCGGCTTCAGGAGACGGTCAGACACCAGGGTAATACTCAGCAAATACATCACCGCAAGGGCAAGGAAATAATACCGTGTTCTCCGGGTTTTTACAAACAATATATGCGCAATCAGCAGCAACAGTATAAACAAACCCGGCGGCAACAGCCAGGCATACAGCAATTTTACAACATACAGCATGGTATCTCCGTTGTTAAACTAACATTCCCAAAACCCATCTTTTTTTGCATAACGTCTGTGATTGCCATTATTCTACATCTAACTTCAAGCCCACCCCCACCTCAGTGAGCGGAAGCGTGTTCATCATCTCGTGTTTCGCCGCGAACGATACGCAGTGGCAGGGGTACAGCATCCCCTTCGTATAGTGTTCCAGAAAGCGAATCGTTTCCGTAAGCTGCTGATTCTTTTTCAGCAGATGGAATCCGCCGATAATGCCGGAAACCGTTTTATGCCTGCTCATTCGCAATGCCTGCAGCACAATATTGCAGATTCCGCTGTGAGAACAGCCGGTAACGATGAAGACGCCTTCCTTCCCCTCATAGGCAAGGGCCGAATCATCCATCACAAAATCGGCTAGCCCTGTATCCGTACATTCACCAATCGGCTCCCTGGACTCAAAGGGAGTGACTCTTGGAATTTCACCGAGAAAGGTCAGTCGTTCCGTAATCTTCACCGGTCCGCTGCCGTCAATCACCTGCAGACCGTGGTCAATACAATCCTGCTTTGAAAAAGGCGCGCCTACATCCACACCCATGTACCTCTTCGGCACAAAAACTCCCGGATGAGCCACCAGCTTAACATTCTTCAAGTCATATTTGTCCCATAAATACGTAAGGCCACGGCTGTGGTCATTATTCCCGTGGGAAAGAACAATATACGTCAACGCGTTCATATCAACCTGCATCTGTTCCGCATTGCGAAGAAACGCATCGGAGTACCCGGTGTCAAACAGAATTTTCTCCGCCCCGTCCTCAATATATACACTGAAAGCGGGCTCGCCAAGATAATACTGATCGATATACGTGTTGTTATCCATAAGAACTGTCAGTTTCATAGGATTTTACCTCTGGAATTGCAAATAAAGGATCCTCTCCAAATATAAACCTGTCGTTTTGCAATACATAAGCTCAGCCAATTTCACTATGAAATCTTTTCTCACTCCAACCCTTCCACTCTCTCCAACGCCGCCGCGATCACCTGGTCCATGTCATAGTACTTGTACTCGCCCAGGCGGCCGCCGAAGATTACTTTTTCTTCCTTGTCCGCCAGCGCCTTGTAGGAGGCATACAACGTACTGTTGCGCTCGTCGTTCACCGGATAGTAGGGCTCATCCCCCGGCTTCCACTCGGAACTGTACTCCCGGCTGATCACCGTCTTGGGCAGATCGTTCCCCGCCTCGTCCTTGCCAAACTCAAACCATTTGTGCTCGATGATCCGGGTCCAGGGCGTCTCCCGATCCGTATAGTTCACCGCCGCATTACCCTGGAAGTTTGGTATATCCAGTAGTTCCGTTTCAAAACGCACCGAACGGTATTCCAGATACCCCAGTTTATAATTGAAATACGCATCAATAGGACCGGTATAAATTACCTTTTCAGCCAGTGCATCCCATTTGGCTTTGTCAGCTAAATAATCTTCATTCAGGCGCACTTCCACACCTTCCAGCATCCTGGCCACCATCTTCGTGTAACCGCCAATGGGGATACCCTGGTACAAGGCGTTAAAATAATTGTTATCAAACGTATAACGCACTGGCAGCCGCCGGATGATGAATGCCGGCAAATCCTTGCAGTCCCGGCCCCACTGTTTTTCCGTGTATCCTTTAATCAGCTTCTCAAAAATATCCCGACCAACCAGGGAAATGGCCTGCTCTTCCAGATTGCGGGGCACTCCGGTAATCTCTTTCCGCTGTTCCGCAATCTTTGCCGCCGCTTCCTTCGGCGTCACCACGCCCCACATTTTATTAAAGGTATACATATTGAAGGGCAGAGAATATAATTCCCCCTTGTAATTCGCCACCGGACTGTTGGTGAAACGGTTGAACACCGTAAAAGCCTGCAGGTAGTCCCAGACCTTTTTATCATTGGTATGAAAGATGTGAGCGCCATACTTGTGTACCTGAATGCCCTCCACATTTTCCGAATACACATTCCCTGCAATATTGGGGCGCTTATCAATGACCAGAACGTTTTTCCCCGCAGCGTGCAGTTGCTGCGCCATCACCGCGCCATACAAACCTGAACCTACTATTAAGTAATTGTACATAAGATATTTCCTTTCCCAAATTATAGGGTTTAACCATCATTCATACTTCTGTCCGATCCGCTCAGACACAATAATCGCCGCTACTACTTTCTCAACATATTACGATATATATAATTAAATTATATCGTTTTTCGGTGTTTATTTCAATTACATATAATATAATTAATCAATAATTATTTACGCAGTTCTGTTACAGATTTATCCAACTGAAAACAGCGATAAATAGTATATTACAGGATTCGCATCGATCAGGTACGCTAAAAAAGTCCGGCCACATAAGTGACCGGACTTGGTTTGTAAACAAACGGAAGTATCTTAATAATCCCTTTTCAATTTAAAATGACCCGTCATGCCGTAAATTTAGGAAAGCCCAAACTTGTTATTAATCTCCTTTTTCGTCATTACACCACCGTCAGCAAATGTAATACGGTTCAGCGGATTGATGTCCCACGCTCTGACAGTAAATTCCCCGCCTCCTTCCACATGACCGATCAACCAATTTTGTTTCTTGTTGAATTCAAACGTTACATCGCCCTTATTAACTGTGGTCAGTTGCAGTGAATCCGCATCCCCTGCTACAAAATCCCTCTGCTCAATAAACAGTTTTGTAGCTGAAGTAAAATCCGCATTAACGATATATTTATCCGAACCAAGACCCCCACGCATGACACTGTTATTTCCACCATTAATTGTAATCGTGTCATTCCCGTCTTTTCCAATCAACACGTGTTTTTTGCCCGCTTCCGCATATAATTTATCATTTCCTTTGCCGCCGTTCGCGCGGTGATCATGGCCACTGTGGATATAGATAGTATCATCGCCTGAACCACCGCTGATAAAGGAATTGTTTCCACTGTAAAGGTGGATTTCATCCGTTCCGGAACCACCGCTTACATAGTGATAGGATCCGTAGGCTTCTATCGTATCGTCACCTTTTTCGCCATATACATTGACTTTATCAAGATTCATATTGTCTATAGCACTAACCTTTATAACATCATTCCCGGCGCCGCCATGGATATCGGACATCCGGCCCTGCACATTCAGGGTGTCATCGCCCCCACCGCCGTAGACAATATCCCCGGCATGAGAGGTAACCGTATCGTTGCCGCCGCCGGCATAGTACATCCAGACCATTTTAGAATTGGGTTTGGCCAGATCGCCCAGATCTACCGTTTCACTCTCCGCCGTGCCGACATTCAAAAACGCTTTTCTGTAATATTTCTCCGGTTCCGCATCGGTTCCTTTTACCCGTTCCCATACCAAACCGTCAAAAGCAGCATCGCTCATCTTTCCTGTATAAAACTCACGCTTAATATGGATCTTCGGATACCCGTTCGCCGTATTCATGGTCCCGTCTTTTTTAAAGAAATTTTTCAGACGGATGGTACCGAGAAGCTCTTCCGTGCGTCTGTCTGTTGTATACCAATAGTTCAGAACGAAGTCCTTTTTGTCAGCATCACCGCTGATCCAGTAGTAACGGGAATTAACCGGCAGCGCCCGCATGTCGATCCAGTCATTCTTCCTGACATTATTCAGTGTAACATTCCAGTCACCAACACCCGGCTTGCTTCCGTTCTTCACTCCGTCCAGAATCATAAAGCGATCGCCGTACGTAGCTGAACCCGTCCATGAACCGGATTTTGTAATCAAATGATATGTCTCGTTGGAAAAATCAATTTCCTTTACAGAACTCTTCATGAAATTCTTAATGGTAATCTGTCCGTTGACAGATTTTAATTTTTTAGGATCCCAGTTTCCGAGAATCAGGTCATCTCTTTTTACATACAGGTCTTCATGATCATTTGACCAGCCGCCGCTGTTAGTGAACGCAATCCGATCTGCCGTGGCTGAAGCGGAATCAATCACGATATTGGTTTTCGTGGAAAACTTGACGGCAAATTCCTCATGACTTTTCGCGGCGCCCGTATAGGTTTTATTCTTCGTAAGCGCCACCACATTATAGATGTTGTTTTTGTACTGTGAAGATTTTAACGTTCCGTCACTGAATTGAATCATGCTGAATTTGTTTTCATCCCATCCAGAAACGGTAATCGCACCGCCGCTTCTGTGTTTTATGGTCATGGTTCCGTTCTTCAAGCCGTAAGTTACATCTCTTTTGCTGACTTCCGCAAGCTGCAAGGTATCTGCATCTTTTTTCTTATAATCGCCCTGGTCAATTGTATAACGGGAGCTTTTTAATATCTCTGTATTGAATATATATTTGTCCGAACCCGTACCGCCCTGCAATGTATGTTTATTGCCAGCGTTTACGGTAATAATATCATTCCCTGTACCGGCATCAACAAGATTGCTGTTACCCTTTGACAGCGTAATTCTGTCTTTTCCCCCTTTGGTATAAATTTTGTCTTTGCTCCCCTCAACGGTAATAATGTCCGCAGCGTTGGAATACACCCTTTTTACACCTGATTTTGAAATCGTTTCTTTCGCCATAATGAAATCCTCCTGTCATTATGATTATTGTAATATCTGAACATTGAAACAACGCGTTTCTTTTAGTCATTACGTTATCATTAAACGCTAAAATCACCCCTCCTCTGATTTGCAATGCTGTATATCAGTGCAACCTGTTTCGTAATCATGTCCCGCAATTCGTAATTCTTAACTATGGTACCTCTTGCGTTTTTCCTTACCTGCAGATATTTGTCACGGTTATCCAAAGCGTCATTTATTTTCGCTACCAGAGCATTCACATCATAAAAATCTGTTAAGATTCCGTTATACTCATCCGTCATGAATTCTTTTACCGGCGGGGTATCGGATGCAATAATACAGCATCCGGCCGCCATAGCCTCCAGGAAAGACCAGGACAAAACAAACGGATATGTAAGATAAACATGCACAGAAGAAACCTGTAAAAGCCTTACATACTTATCATACGGCAAAAATCCCGTAAAATGCAGCCTGCGCATATCATAATTAAATTCTTTCAGCATTCTTTTTTTGAGTGAACCTTCTTTCACGGAAGATTCCTCTTCAAACCGATTGTCATAATAAACCCGGTCCTCACCCCCGATAACGACCTGAAGACTGGGCCGTTGCTTTTGCAAAACAGAAACGGCTTCCATAAACTGTGGAAAACCGCGGTATTTTTCCATTCCTCTCGTTGCATAGGTTAAGACTTCGTCTTTTGCACTTAATACTAACTTCTTTTTGGGAACTTTAAATCTCGCTTTCGGATTGGGTTTGCACAAGCCTGTATCAATACCGTCATGCAAAACTGTCACCTTTCCCCAAAATTCCTTCGGGATTTGCGCTTTTTGCCACCGGGTTGGGCAAAGGATGCAATCAGATTTTACAAGATCCAGTAACAGATGCGCATTGCAGCACGTCAGCCTCGCTTTTTCATCAACATTTAATTCGTTCTTTCCGAAATCGACATCTGAATTAGTGTAGTTGAAATACCACTCAACGTATGCAATATAAGGAACGTCAGGAAACACTTCTTTCACAAACAAGGGACTGCCCCAGGAATGACCGATAATTACATCCGGAGTAAAACCTTTTTCCTGCAGCCAAAGAAGAGCTTCCGCAGCAGCCTGTCCGTGATTAATCGATTCTTCAAAAAACCTTGTATACCTGTGGCAATTATCAGGGACTTCGCGCTTCAGCTCATAAACCACCTTCGTAACGCCATCACAAGGAGGCGTATTGCTGTTGTTTGTGATAAAAACGACCGTATTGTTCTTGTCTTTAACCAGTTCCTGAAGTACATACCTGAACTGGGCAGGAAAATTCCTGTGCAAAAATAAAATGTTCATGAGTAAAATTACCCTGGTTTAAGCGAATCGCACTTTTATTTATATATATTTTATTTTACTACAGCTTACTATCCCTGTGCAAGTTTTTTCTATATACTTACGTTTTGATACAATACCTTTTCATGCAAAGTTTGTTTTACAATCATATCATTTGCTATTCTTCATAAAATGTTTTATAATAGTATAATCATTTCTAATAAATTTTATTTGACATAAAGAGAGGAACCTATACGTGAAAGCAAACAACGAACCTGTTATCATTGCCGATGCGCAAGAGCGGGAACAATTCCTGAAAGCAGTCCTGATCCAGTCCCAGATCCAGGAAACTCCTATTGAGGAAAGCGTGCTGCGAGACAAGCTTTCGGCCCTGGAACCGGAAAAATGGTCTCTGGAACTGCTGCGCGCCCTGAAAGAATTTGAATTCAAGGCCAAGTGGGCCCACTATAACCCGGAAGAACGGATGCCTCAGGAACTGCCCCAGCCGTTCATCACCAAAATGGACGGCAAATACATCATCATTATGAAAAACAATGATAAGGAATTCCTGACATACAATCTGGAGCAGAACCGTTCCGTCATCATCACCATTGAAGATTTCCGGAAGCAGTGGGACGGCGAAGTGTTCCTAATGTCGCCCAAACTGAAACTGAGCAAACTGCCGGCCCGCTTCAACATGCAATGGTTCCTGCCGGTATTCTGGAAGTTCAAGCGCTTCTTCTACGAAGTGCTGGCGGCTTCCTGCCTGCTGCAGGTATTCACCCTGATCACCCCCCTGTTTACCCAGGTTATCATCGATAAAGTTTTGGTTCATAAAGGCCTTTCCACATTGGATGTATTAATGGTAGGCCTCATCATCATCGCAGTATTCCACATGGTGCTGGAGTACCTGCGAACCTACATCTTTACCGTGCTCACCAACAAAGTGGACGTGGTACTGGGTGCCCGCCTGTATAACCACATCGTCTCTCTGCCCCTTCGCTATTTTGAAAGCCGCCGGGTCGGCGAAACCGTAGCCCGTGTAAAGGAACTGGAAACCATCCGTTCCTTTGTCAGTGGCTCTTCCCTGGTATTGATCATTGACACCGCTTTTTGTTTCATCTTCATCATCGCCATGTTCTGGTACAGCCCCAAGCTCTGCCTGGTGGCCATATCCCTGATTCCCTTCATGGTGTTGCTGAACCTCATCGCCACCCCCATCTACCGTAAACGGATTGAAACCAAATTTGAAGCCAATGCGGAAAGCCAGTCGTTTCTGGTGGAATCCGTCACCGGGGCTGCCACGGTGAAAGCACTGGCGCTGGAGCAGAAATTCACCCGGCGCTGGGAAGATTTATTAGGTCATTATGTAAAGACTTCTTTTGATGTAAACAACGTGGCCAATGCAGCCAACAGCTTAGGCGGCTTTTTACAGCAGCTTTCCACCCTGTTTATTTTGTGGGTCGGTGCCCATCTGGTTATGGCCGGCGATCTGTCGGTAGGCCAGCTGGTTGCCTTCCAGATGCTGGCCGGTCAGGTTTCCGGCCCCGTGCTGCGTCTGGTCAGCGTATGGCAGCAGTTCCAACAGGCCCGCATCTCTATCGACCGTATCGGCGACATCATGAACCTGCCCAAGGAAAGCGACGGCCGGGGCGAGATGTCCCCCATCCGGCAGGGTGAGATCTTCTTTGAAAAGGTCAGCTTCCGGTACAGCCACGACGAGCCCCAGGTGGTTAAGAACATTAACGTAAAACTGGCTCCCGGTGTCATGGTGGGTATCGTAGGTCCTTCCGGCAGCGGCAAGAGCACACTTGTCAAATTGCTGCAGCGTATGTACGACCTGGAAGAAGGACGTATTTTTGTAGACAACATCGATATCAGCAAATACAACCCTGCGGCCTACCGCCGCCAGATCGGCACGGTACTGCAGGAGAATTACCTTTTCTGCGGCACGGTGCGGGATAATATCGCCATTGCCCGTCCCAGCGCTACCAATGAAGAAATTGAACAGGCGGCCCGCATGAGCGGCGCCCACGATTTTATTGTACAGATGAAGGCCGGTTATGAAACCGTAATCGGTGAACGGGGCGACTCCCTCTCCGGCGGGCAGCGCCAGAAAATCGCCATTAGCCGGGCCATGCTGGTCAACCCCCGTATCCTGATTTTTGACGAGGCCACCAGCGCGCTTGACGCCCTCTCTGAAAAAGACGTACTGAACGCCATCCACCAGGTACGGCAGGGTCGGACCGTATTGATGATCGCCCACCGCCTGGCCGCCGTACAGGATGCCGATGTGATTCTTGTCATGCACAAAGGCAGCATCGTGGAATACGGTTCCCACGAACAGCTGATGGAAATGAACGGCATGTACGCCACCATGTACCGGGAGCAGGAGGGAAAAGGCCATGCTTAAAAAATTAGAAAAATACATGGAAAAATGGCTGCTCAAAGCGGATACCGAAGACAAGGAATTCCTGCCCCCTGCCGTAGAAATTCTGGAAAAGCCCCCCTCCCCTGCAGGCCGCGTCCTGATCTGGGTAATAGCGGGACTGTTCATCCTGGCTATTTTATGGGCTTTTATCGGGGAAATCGACGAAGTAGTAGTTGCCAGAGGCAAGGTCATCCCCATCGGTTACACCAAAGTGCTGCAGTCGGAAGATAAGGGCATCGTCAAACGCATCCTGGTACAGGAAGGCCAGAAAGTGAAAGAAGGCGACCTGCTGATGGAATTGGACCGGACTATGTCGGAATCCGACCTGAACGCCCTGAAAAAGGAAATCGCCTATTATAACACCAGTATCCGTCGTATTATGGCCGAACTGGAAGACAAACCGTTTCTGCCGGAAATCGACAGTCCTATAGACTCCAAAGATTTTGCCCAGCAGATGAGCCTGTACCGGAGCCGCCAGTCCGAGAAAAAGGCCCGTATGGAATTCTACGCGGCCCAGATCAAACAAAAAGAAGACAACGTGCAGGTGGCGAAGGATTCCCTGGTCAAATACAAGGAACTGCTGTCCATCGCCCGGGAACGGGAACAGAGTCTGAAAGAAATTGTAGAGGTTGGCGCGATTTCTAAATATACCTATCTGGAGTATAAGGGAAAGCGCATTGAACTGGAACAGAATGTGAAAATGAACCTGTCCGAACTGAGCGCCGCCGAAGCGGAAGCCAGCGCGGCCCGGCAAGAAAAAGCCCAGTATCTGGCGGAATGGAACCGGCAGCTGCAGGAAGAACTGATCAACAGTCGCAAACAGTACAACACCCTGAAAGAGTCGGAACGCAAAGCGGAACTGAAGAACAAACTGATTGAAATCAAGGCACCGGTAGACGGCGCCGTGCATAAACTGGATATCCATACCGTGGGCGCCGTTGTAACGGAAGCCCAGCCCCTGATGGAAGTAGTGCCGGAAGGAACACCCATGGAAGTGGAAGCCTGGATGGAAAACCAAGATGTGGGCTTTGTAATCCCCCAAATGCCGGTAGAAATCAAAGTGGACGCCTTCAACTTCCAGAAATTCGGCACCCTGAAAGGCAAAGTGCGGGAAATCAGCCCCGACGCCATTGAGGACAAAGAACGGGGCCAGCTCTACCGGGTCATGGTATCCCTGGACGAAGAAAAACTCCACATGGATAACCGGGACCTGCAGGTATACCCCGGCATGGCCGTCAGCGCAGAAATTAAAACGAGAAAGAAACGCATCATCGATTTCTTCTTAGAGCCCTTCCAGACGTATAAGAGTGAGGCGTTGAGGGAGAGGTAGAACAGGTATTTTATCTTTAATTTTTAATTGCTAAATCTGATATTCGGGAACTCAAAGAATACAAAAAAATTATAAATTAAGTCAAAATATATTGCGATTATTTTTGTAATAGGTTATAATTATACTAAGTAGTTACTTTATGAATTTTTAAGAAAAGGAGATTTTACTATGGCAAAACCTCAAAGAAAACACACTGTTAAAGGAATAAGCAGCAAACCTTACAAGGGATTAAATCAAACTTCAGTAATTGATAATATTACTGTTATTGGTGAAAGAAATGTGGCAGACGCCAGAAAAGGCAATGATATCATCACTGTAAAAAAAGGAATTTATCATACCGTTAAAGGCGGCGCCGGAAACGATACAATCACGTTAAAAAATGTTGGCTGGAATGGAAATAATTGGAATAATTGGGGAGATAAAGATTTAGCATATGGCGACGCCGGAAACGACAAAATCTATATCAAAGCTGGCCGCCACGAAGTTTATGGCGGTACCGGTAATGATGCAATAACGATTTATGCCAGTGCGCAGGAAAAAAACGTAGCCTATGGAGAAGCGGGCAATGATAAAATCACTGTAAAGGGCGGTAATTATCATACCATTTATGCTGGGAGCAGTACAAAAAAAGGCTGGGATACAATAGAAATCAATGCGGGCACTGAAACCACGGTGTATGGCGAAGAAGGCGTTGATAAAATCACTGTGAAAGGCGGACGCGACCATATTATATACGGAGGCGAAGGAAAAGATGTTATTACCGTTGGAAGCACAAAAGTTAAATCCAAACCTTCCTCTGTAACAGTATATGGTGAAGAAGGTGTTGATAAAATCACTGTCAACAAAGGCGACTCCCACAAAGTATATACCGGAAACGGAAAAGACGAAGTAATCATCAACGGCGGTTCAGGACATACTATTGCAAATAAAAACGAAGAATGGACGGAAGGTTTTGGCGGCAACGACAAAATTATCGTAAACAAAAAAGCCGGAAACAATATGACTATCCGGGGTATTGATTCATCAAGCGAAAGGGTTGAAATCTATGGAGGGAATGATCATTCAATCCGCTTAGGAAATGGTGAAAACCAGAGGATTATAATTGGCGGTGGGAAAAACCACACCATCACAACCGGAGATGACACAGACTACATAACGGTTCAAGGTAAAAAAACTCATGCTGCGCGAATCCAGACCAATGGGGGAGATGATACAATCCTTGTAAAAACCGGCGCCTATGTAAATAACAATAATAATGGTTATTGGAATATGAGTTTAGAAACCGGATCAGGCGACGACAAAGTTACTATTGCTGCTGACGCTGGTAACGGTATTGGTATGAAAACGGAAGACGGAGATGATAAGATATATATAAGGGGGGGAAAGAATCATTTTGCTTATACCGGCAAAGGCGATGATATCATCGAAATAACCGGTGGAAGCGGGCATACCATCCATTTGGAAGAAGGCAGCAATAAAGTTACAGCATCTGCAAAGAATGTCACTGTTAACTTGAGGTCTAATTCACAAGACAATATCACTCTCAATTGGGGAACCGACAGAGGCCTTTACACAATTAATGCAAACTCTAATAGTAGTATTGCATTAGAAGACAAGTTAATAATAAAGGCAAATAAGGAGTCCTTTACGTTTTCATATAGCGGATCTTATTGGGGTGCAGATTTACTCATGACCAGTACCACAGACAGCAGCAGCAAAATATTAATTAACAAGTGGTATTACGGTGGAAATCCAACAGCTTTTGATAGCATCCAATTCGCTAATGGTAAAATGAGTTTCGCCGATATAAACAAAAAAGCCAATTTAAGCTTTTAGTCTTCAGAGAGTGTGAACTATTTCTGTAAATTAGGTCTTCTACGATTTTGAGGATCTAAAACCACTTTTTTATGTGGATTTCAGTTATCTTACATATAGCGTATCATTCAAGGCATATCAATAGCCGGTTGGTTTTCCAACCGGCTATTGATATGTTTTTTTATTTCGGAAGTTTTTTTAGCTCGCGAATGTCTACTTTTTTCGTCTTTATAACTCGTTGACTCTCTGTTAATCCAGATCGCTAAAATCAAGGCTATTCCCTCCAACTTGAATGATCTGTTGAGCCGCATTGTAAATACGAATTATACCACCGTTCGAAAGTTCTAGAATCGCATCGAAACTCTCATTATAATATTTTGAAACGCTTGCTCCGCTTCCAAATTTAATCATATCACTGTATGCATGGTAGACAGTTTTACTTTCCAAATTGAACATAATGGTTATTATAGTAAAAATCTGCTTTTAACTAGTACAGACGGGAGTAAAATCCTAATTCATTATTGGGCAGATGAGAATAATCCAACTTCTGCTGACAGTCAAACATGTTTTACAGGCATTAAATTTGCCGATGGGTGGCAGTCTTTCGCAACCATCAACA
>JAEEGL013574290.1_pt1 | contig 12571 bp, 13 predicted proteins | sample 9134231 | NCBI WGS metagenome assembly JAEEGL01 (sample SAMN16246548, study PRJNA631951) | gut metagenome | biome: gut microbiome; feature: rumen; material: fiber-attached | host: Bos | place: Iran: Karaj | collected 2018-10
ATCATTTATGCTTAACTCAATTGGTAATTTATTGGCTGCTAATGGGGTTAAAACATCAATACTTGATGTTTCAAAAAATAGAGGATTGTTCTGGTTCTATGACAAAGACACTAGTGCAAAGGCAAAGCAATTATCAAAATGCATGTCTAATCTTTCTGCAGGAGTTGCCAATCCTATTCAGTTAGGTAAAAATAAAAATCTTTCAATGTTCACGGCAATCCCAGGAAGTGAAGAGGATAATAGATTAGGCTACAAACATCGTAACGTTGTAGATGCAGCAAGTAGTCAGTGCGGACTTTTATTAATAGATTGCGATTTTACTACACCACTTGAGTATTATGATTTAGCTCACGAAGTTTATGTTGTTTGCGACCTAGACTTAGTTAAAGGCAGAGAAACAGTTGAATTCCTAAGAAAGCTACAAGCTAGAGGATTTAATTGGGATAAGTTAAAACTTATTGTTAACAATACAGTTAGCAGTAAGATTACACCAAAAGTTTTAAGAGATGACGTGCTAACTATTTATTATGATGCTAACAGTACATTTAACGAAGATATAGATGAAATAAAGGAATTTTATTCAGTTCCTATGGATCCAGCAAATTATGCAGTTTATGTTGAAAGTATTGCCAATAGCCGTTTGAGCTATAATCAATATTCGGAAAACTTGAAAAAAGCATTTGAGCACATAGCAGCATCTATATTAGGAAATGCACCAGCTGGCAATAGAAAACAAGGAAGGTATTAGAATTAGGAGGTAGTTTATGAACTCTGAAAGTACGATATTTTTTAAAGTTGAAAAAGAAAAAAATGAAAATTTTAAACAAATTCTAAAAGAAGTTTATGATGCTATGGCTACATCTGACAAAGGCTATGATCCTATTAGCCAAATAGTTGGATATATTTTGTCAGGTGATCCTACTTACATCACTAGCGAGAAAAATGCTAGAAGCTTGATTCGTCAAATTGAGAGAGATGAACTTCTTGAAGAGCTTGTTAAAGAGTATATTGGAGTTAATGAATGGAAAAAAGAATAATTGGCCTAGACTATGGCGAGGCTCGTACTGGAGTTGCGGTTTCAGACTTGTTGGGCATTACTGCTCAAGGAGTTGAATCGATTTCTCATAAAAGTGACAAAGAGTTACTAGACAAACTTGAAGCCATTATAGACGAGTATAAACCTTCTAAAATTATTATTGGGCTTCCTATCAATATGAATGCTACAGTTGGCGATAGAGCTAAAAAGACACAAAAGTTTATTGTTAAATTAAAACAAAGATTTGACATCGAAGTTGAGACTGTTGATGAACGTCTTACGACTGTTGCATCTCACAAAACAATGACAGAGCTTGGAGTTAAAAAAAGTAAGAAAAAAGGCATAGTTGATATGATGTCAGCAGTTCTGATTTTACAAATTTATTTAGACAAAAATGCAATTTAATTTATAAATCGAAAGGAGAATTGTTATGAACGAGGATGATGAAGTTCTAAACCCAAATGAGGAGGAAAATCAAGACGATAATCTTGACCATGTTGTTGTTCTTACTGACGAGAATGGCGTAGATACACAATTTGAATTCCTTGACTTAGTTGAGTGTGATGGAAAAGAATACGTTATACTTCTTCCTGTTGAAACAGCTGATGATGGCGAAGTAGTTATTTTTAGAATTGAACAAAATGGTGACGAAGAGACATATGTTGGTGTTGAAACCGAAGAAGAAGCTGCAAAGGTTTTTGCAGTATTCAAAGAAAAAGCTAAAGACGACTTTAACTTTGTTGACTAATTTATATTATTAAAAACACAAATGATGGGTGGTAAGTTTATTAATACTTGCCACCTTTTTCGTAGCGGCAGCATAAATGAATGCTTCGTAGCGGCGCCGCTCTGGCGCCATAAATGCATAATCAAATTAGTTGTGCAAAACGTAGCGGCGCCCCGTGGGCGCCACAATTACATATTTCAAATAGTGTTCGCTACATAAAAAGAAAGGAAACAAAAATGAAAGACTTAGACACAATAATTGAACAATCCAAAATTGATTTATTACCAATATTTAATAACCTAGATAGTATTGAGGAGACAAATTCTCAAAAGGTTTTAGATGCGTTTTTTGAAAGCAAGCTTTCAGAAGCACACTTAAATGGTACTACTGGTTATGGATATGGAGATATTGGTAGAGAAGCAATTGAAAACATCTTTGCCAAAGTTTTTAAAGGAGAAGATGCTATTGTGCGTTCTCAGTTTATTTCTGGAACGCAAACAATATCAACTTGTTTATTTGGAATTCTAAGACCTGGAGATACAGTTTTAAGTATTAATGGAAAACCATATGACACTTTAGATGAAGTGTTGGGTGTAGTTGATAATCCAAGTTCTTTAAAGGCTTGGGGTGTTAATTACGAACAAGTTGAACTTAAAGATGGAAAATTTGATATTCCTGCAATCATAGAGCGAGTTTCAAAAAATGATATTAAGCTTATAATCGCTCAACGTTCAAGAGGATATTTATATAGAGATGCTTTTACAATCGAAGAATTTGAAGAAGTGTTTAAAAAGATTAGGGAAGTAAACAAAACTGCACACATAATGGTAGATAATTGCTACGGGGAATTTACTGATACAAGAGAACCATTAGAAGTTGGTGCAGATTTAATAGTTGGTTCACTAATTAAAAATCCTGGTGGCGGAATTGCCAAAACAGGAGGATACATTGTAGGTAAAAAAGAGTTAATTGAATTAATTTCAGATAGATATAGTGCACCAGGACTAGGCAAAGAAGGCGGAGCAACATTCAATCATAATAGAGAAATTCTTCAAGGATTTTTCATAGCTCCTCATGTTGTTAACCAAGCATTAAAGACGGCAGTTTTTTCAGCATATTGTCTAGAAGAATTAGGATTCGAAGCTTCACCAAGATATGATGCAAGACGTTCAGATATAGTTCAAATGATTAAATTCCAAGACCCAGATAAACTTATTAAATACTGCCAAGGAATTCAATCATATTCTCCAGTTGATAGTCATGTAAAGCCAATGCCTTGGGATATGCCAGGATATGTTGATCAAGTTGTTATGGCATCAGGAGCATTTACAGCAGGCTCTTCAATAGAGATTAGTTGCGACGGACCAATAAGACCACCTTACGTTGCATTCCAACAAGGCGGACTTACATACCAAAGCGGAAGGCTAGCCGTAATAAACGCAATTCGTAATATCTTATAAAGTATAAAGCTTCCATTGATATATTACTAAAGAAAACAATCTGCACAATTGCAGCTTGTATAAATTACACCGTGGTTTTTATAAAATTATTATTGCAAAAAAGCGAGGTGTAAATAGTACAAGCTGCTGCGGAAGCCGTTTTCGTAGTAATATATCAATGGAAGCTAGAAAGTTGTAAATAGGAGGTGATAATATGCAATATAACGTCATAGTTGTTGGCGGAGGCCCTGCCGGCATGATGGCAGCAATTCAATCAGCAAAGAACGGCAACAAAGTAACTTTGCTTGAAAGAATGAGAACTCCTGGAAGAAAACTTTCAATCACTGGAAAAGGCAGAGGCAACTTAACTAACAATATAGATATTTCTGAGTTTATAAAAAACGTTCCTGGAAATGGCAAGTTTTTATATAGTGCTTTTAATCAATTTACAAATAAGGACTTAATTGCATATTTCAACTCTCTTGGAGTAAAAACAAAGGTTGAAAGAGGAGAAAGAGTATTTCCTGTTTCAGATAGTGCAATGAGCTTTGTAAATGCATTAAAAAGTGAACTAAAAAAATATAATGTCACAATAAAGGTAAACTCATTTGTAAAAAAGCTATTAGTTGATAAGGCAACTAATCAAATAAATGGAGTTTTGCTAGATGATGGCGAAAAGCTCGAATGCGATAAAGTAATACTTGCGACTGGTGGCAAAAGCTATTCAGGAACTGGCTCAGATGGAAGTGGTTATGAACTTGTAAAAGCTTTAGGACATACGATTGTGGAACCAAAAGGCTCATTAATTCCACTCGAAACGTATGAAAAATATGATTTACAAGGACTATCACTTAAAAACGTATCAATTAAAGTTTTGGATGATTCGAAAGTGATTTATGAAGATTTTGGTGAGATGCTATTTACTCATTTTGGAGTATCTGGGCCAATCATTTTAAGTGCTAGTGCACATATTTTAAGAATTAAAAATTTAGAAGAAAAACTTAAAAATAAAAACATAAAGGTTTTGATAGATTTAAAACCAGCATTAGATGAAGAACAGCTAAGCAAGAGAATCCAAAGAGATTTCGAAAAGTTCACCAAAAAACAATTTAAAAACTCTTTGGGAGATTTACTTCCATCAAAGCTTATTCCAGAAGTAATTAAATTATCAAAAATAGACCCTGAAAAACAAGTAGATCAGATAAATAAAAATGAAAGAGAAAACCTAGTAAAAACATTAAAGGGTTTTCCAGTAACGATTAAAAAGTTTAGACCAATCGACGAAGCAATAGTTACAGCAGGAGGCGTTTCAGTAAAAGAAATAAATCCACAAACAATGGAATCAAAACTTGTAAAAGGCCTTTATTTTGCAGGAGAGATTATTGATGTTGATGCATACACGGGTGGATTCAATCTTCAAATTGCATTTAGTACAGGTTTTGTAGCAGGAAGAACACAATAATAAATAAAAGGGCACATTGGTATATTACTAAAGAAAACAATCTGCACAATTGCAACTTGTAGAATTTACACCGTTGTCTTTAACTAACAATAGTTGTAGATAGCCAGAGGGGTAAATCGTACAAGTTGCTGCGGAAGCCGTTTTCGTAGTAATATACCAATGTGACCAGTTAGGTGATGATAATGTTAAATGAATTCTTAACAATTGAAACACAAACTTCAGCTGAGATTACAGAGAAAAAGTCAAAATTCATAGCACAAATAATTCCAGTTGAGAGTGAAGAAGAGGCTTTTCAAAAACTAGAAGAAGTTAGAAAGCAAAATAGAGATGCTCGTCACAACGTATTTTCATATAGGATAGCAAATGGGCCAGAGAGGGCATCAGATGATGGTGAGCCTTCTGGAACGGCAGGAGTTCCAATTTTGGACATTTTAAGAGGAAGCAAACTTCAAAATATTTTGGTTGTTGTGACTAGATATTTTGGAGGAATTTTGCTTGGAACTGGTGGGCTTGTAAAGGCGTACACTGATTCAACAAAAGAGGCCTTAAAACAGGCACAGGTAATCACAAAAATACTACAGATGAAGTATGAGGTAGAGGTACCATATTCATATAACGATAAAATAATCTATTTATGCAAAAATAATGGTTATGAGGTAATAGAAACTAAATATGAAGAAAATGCCCAAATTTATGTGGCTGTCAAAAAGGAGTTTTCTTCTAAGTTTGAGCAAGATATAATGGATGCTTCAAATAGGGAAGCAAAGATAGCTATAAATGAGGATAATTTTTATGCATAAAACAGCGAAAGTGCAAACTTAAGTTTGCACTTTTTGTATGCCTCAAATTGACAGTTTACCTGAATTATGGTAAAATTATGCACGTCAATATTGGAGTCCAAGAGACTCCCAAGGCAGTTTTATAGGTAATTTAATAGGGAGGAATCACTATGTTTAAGGCAAGTATTATTATTCCGATGTACAATGCTGAGAGCTTTTTTGATGACTGTATGAATAGCATTTTGCGTCAAACAATAGGTTTCGAAAACTTGCAAGTTATTATAGTAGACGATAGATCAACAGATAAAAGCTATGAAATAGCTAAAAGATACGCAAGCGAATATCAAAACGTTTCGCTTTTACAAAGCGAGGTCAATACGGGTGTGGCAGGACATGCCAGAAATCTTGGCCTTAAACGTGCAACTGGCCAATATATAATGTTTACAGATGCAGATGATTTTTATAGCGATGATGCGTGCGAAACATTATGCAATTATATGGACGAAACGGGAGCTGACGTGGTTACTGCTAACTATGCCAATGCAGATGAAGATGGAACTCCTTGGGAAACGCCTATATTTAGCAAAGAAAAATATAAAACATTTAAACTAAGCTCAGATGAGTTTATAAACTCATTCTTCGTACTTAATTCATCTGTTTGCAATAAAATATTTAGACATGAATTTGTAAAAAAGAACGGATTACAATTCCTAGAGGGCGTACCTGGAGAAGATGCTTACTTTAGTTATTCTGCTATGCTTAAAGGAGCCTCAATTTATTATAACGATAAAGTGATTTATTACTACAGAATGAGAAATAAATCAGGAAGCCTATCTGTTTCATGGAACTGCTCAAAAGATTATTTTGAAAGAATTAATAATTCATACAAAGAGATTTATAAAATCTTTAACGAAAATAATAGAATGGATTATTATAGATTTTTCTATGCTAAAAATCTTACATATATGCTCTATAAATTTATAGATTCACAAGTTATGACATTTGATGAGAAGATAGAAACTCTTGGTATGATGAGATGGTTCTATAAGTTAAGTGAAGAGCTTGATGTTCCTGCTTGTCAAAAATCACTTGGCCTAATTATTAACAAAATAATAATGGGCGAGTACAAAGATGCAGTTGATATTTGCTTAGTTGTTGCTGATGTTAGAAGCTATATGTCAAAAGAAATTTGTGCTTCAATGTCAAAGCCAACTCAAGAGTTTTATGAAGAATTATTAAAAGGTTCAGATTAGTATATAGCAGCGGCCATTGGCCGCCATGCTTTTTGATTTATCAACTATATTAAGATAGGAGAGAGAAAATGGATAATCCGTTAATTAGTGTTTTAGTTCCTTGCTATAATACTGAAAAGTATATTGGAAAAGCGATTGAATCGATTTTAGCTCAAACTTTCACAAACTTTGAACTTGTACTATTAAGTGATGGTTCTACAGATAGAAGCGTAGAAATCATGAACGAGTACGCTCAAAAGGATAATCGAATTAGAGTAATTGATAGAGAAAACAAAGGTGTTGCAATTTCGAGAAATCAGCTAATACAAGAGGCCAAAGGAAAGTACCTAATGTATGTTGATAGTGACGACACGATCAATAAATACATGCTTGAAGATATGGTAAAAGTAATGCAAGAAGAAAACGCTGATTTGGTTATGTGTACAGCGGTTATCGTAAATGAAGACACTGATTTAGACGCAATACCACTAAATAGAAATGCTGAAAGATTGATTCAAAACAGATTAGAAACTTTGCGTAATTTTATGGTTACATCAGCGTATTATCATTATCCAGTTACCAAGTTGTTTTCAAGAGAAATTCTTGAAGGAATTGAGTTTCCTCCAAACAGAGTGTACGAAGATTCTTCTACAATGTTTAAGATTTATAACAACATTAAAAAGTGTTGCGTTACAATAAAACAACCATACTATCATTATTTGGTTGGAAGAGAGAATAGTATCACAACCAAAAAGTATTCTGCAAAACACTTAAATGATCAGTATTTATACATTAACGAAAAATATGATTTTATAGATAAAAATGTCCCTGAATTAAAAAATGAAAATAAGCTGAGTACAGTTAGAAATATGTTTACACTATTAATTAGGGTATATGGTTCAAAAGATGAAGAACTAATAAATTCTCCTATTGTCAAAGAAGTTGAGAGTAGGGTTCCAGTATTATTTGATTCCATTGAAGATTTAAGTGCAATGGACGATATACTAGAAAGATTCCATTTAATACTTATTTACTTCGTAAAAAATGGAAAGATACAAGAATTTAGAGAGGCAATGGATTTTATAGAAGAAACTAAAAATCTTGCCAAAAAGGTATAGGAAGTACTGAGGAAGAGGTTCTATATGAGAGTTGTTGGGTATTATAAATCAGATGATAGTGACAAAAAGATAGTAGATGCAATTTTTAAGGTTGATATTAAAGCACTTACACATTTAAATTATGCATTCTTACTGCCACGAGCAGATGGAAGCGTGTTTTTTGACAAAGAGCAAAATATTCAAGAAATAGTAGATTATTGTCACGATAATAATGTTAAAGCTTACTTAAGTGTAGGTGGAGCAACCATTGGAAGTGAACGTGTATCAACGGTTTTTGAAAAAATATGTGAGAGCGACGGTTTGATAGATACGTTTATTAATAACACCATAGATGTGGCTTTAAAATACAAATTTGATGGAATTGACTTAGACTGGGAATATCCTTGGAAAGAGTTCAAAGAACCATTCACATATATGGTAAAAGCCTTCAAAAAAGTCACTTTAAGCCATGATATGGGCTTTACAATTGCAATTAACAGAGCTGTTGAAGGGGAGCCTAACTTTACCAAATTGGAAAGCATTACTGATGAGGTCATAGAAGCCGTAGATTGGCTCAATATTATGACTTATGACGATACTGACTACGACAATCACTCGTCTGTTGAAAGGGCCCAAAGGTGCTTAGATTATTGGCACAATGCCAGAAAAGTGCCTGCAGATAAGCTTTTAATAGGGGTTGCGTTTTATGCTCAACCTTCTAAAAACCCGTATTCAATTCTAACCTCAAAAGAAAAGGGCAATCCTTTTAATGATTTTGTTGATGAGGACTCATATAACGGCATTTTTACAGTTAAAGACAAGTATTTTTTGGGCGAAAAGTATGGCGGAATTATCATTTGGGCCATAAATTTTGACCTTCCAGCCTCAAATGCCTTTAGCCTATTAAATGAAATAGACGATTTGTCTAAAATAGGTCATTCTGAGCCATAAAAAAGTGTTTGACAAAGCCTAAAAATGGTGTTATTATAGTGCAAGTGTAATCCGCCTAATCATGGTTTGTAAAAGTCATATTCATGGTGGCGACCAATGGTCACCATTTATTCGGATATGGTACCTGAATTTAGAGATTAGCGAGTTTTATATGAAAAGGAGGTGCTACTTATGTACGCTGTTATCGAAGCATGTGGAAGACAATACAAAGTAGCTGAAGGAGATTTAGTATTCGTTGAAAAATTAGATTTAAAAGAAGGAGACAAAGTTACATTTGATCAAGTTCTTTTAGTTTCTGATAACGGAAAAGCTAAAGTTGGAAACCCTACTATTAAGGGTGCTAAAGTTGAAGCTACAGTTGTTAAACAAGGCAAAGCTAAGAAGATTGTAGTTTTCAAATACAAAGCTAAGAAAAATGAAAGAAAGAAACAAGGACATAGACAACCTTATACTCAAGTTAAGATTGAGAAGATATCTTCAAAAGCTTCTGCAAAGTCTGAAGAAGAGTAAATTTTAACTTGTTAATTATGAAGGGAGTGAATTTAAATGGCACATAAAAAAGGTATGGGATCTACCAAAAATGGACGTGATTCCGAAGGAAAAAGATTAGGTGCTAAAAGAGCTGATGGTCAATTCGTTTTAGCTGGAAACATTCTTTATAGACAAAGAGGTACTAAAGTACATCCAGGTAAAAATGTTGGCATTGGTAGTGATGATACACTATTTGCATTAAAAGATGGAATAGTTAAATTTGAGAGACTTGGAAGAGATAAAAAACAAGTTTCAATAGTTACTGAAGAGAGCAAATAAGCTTTATTTCAATAATGTTACGATAATATTAAGATCGCCTTAAAAGGCGATTTTTTTTATGCCAAAAAACAGCCGTTTTGTTATAATTTTATATAGGTATAATTTGCGTAAAATATAATTAAAAATGTATATACATACGGAGGTGCGTTTTATGGGAACACATATAATCCCAAGATCAAACGTTAAAGGACAAGATAGACTTTTCATATTCTTCTCTGTTCAAGGACTTGTAGGAACATTAATAGGTTGCGTTATTGGTGTCCCTTTCTACTCAATAGTTAGAAGCGTGTTTAATTCCCTTGTCGGAGGATTAATAGTGCTTGCTGTTTTTGGAGCAATAGGATTTGTTATAGGACAAGTAAAAGTTCCTGACAATAACGGAAATCCATTATTTAAAAAACTTGGTGGATTATACGTTAGAGAAGCAATTCTTGCTTACTTTAAGTTTAAGTCTAATAAGAAAAAATATGTTATCCCTGTTAGCGACACTGAAGTATTTGAAGAGCATAAAGAAACTTGGCTTGAGAAAAAGCTTTTGAATAAAAAAGAAGAAAAACATGCAGTTACCGAAGAAAAACAATAATTTGATTTGCAAATATAAAGGAGGCGCAATAAGCGATGCTTTTAGGCGATTTAAGTATGGTGTTTATGCTACTATTTTTAGTTGTTGGCTTAATGATAGGAGCATTTATAGTTCTTTATACTCAACGTAAAAAAGGAAAGTCAGCTGCTAAAGAATTAGAAGAGTACAATAGACAAAGTGAAGAAGAAAAACATAAGGCAGAAGCAGCTGAAAACACCAAAAAGGTAAGAGATTTTATGGAGTTTTCAACTGTCGAAGACGATATGATTGTTCAAGATGACGGAAAAAGATATTGCATGGTCGTAAGATGCATGGGTGTTAACTTTGATCTTATGTCTGAAGAGGAGAGACTTGGGGTTGAGGATAATTTTGCTGAGTTCTTAAGTGCATTGAACTATCCAATTCAATTATATGTTCAATCTAGAACTGTCGATTATTCTGAAGGCATTGATGTCTTTAGAGAACACATAGAAGCTCTTAGAGAAGATACCGAGAAATATATGGTTGCCGTTTCAAGAGCTAAAAATACAAACCCAGACATATCTCAAGTGCAAAGACAACAAATGGAATATGAAGTTAAAAAGAAGAGAAATATGCTTGACTATGGTTCAGACTTGTTAAACATCTATGAAAAGATTTGTACAAGTGAATCTTCTCAGCAAAGAACATATTACGTTGTTGTATCGTGCGATGCTAAAGACGTTGGCTTATTAGATAATTCGCCTGCATCTATGATTAAAGATGCCGCTTATTCAGAGCTATTTACAAGATGTAGAAACATCCAAAAAGCTGTCGCTAAATGTGGTGTTGAATCATTTATTTTAAAAACAGAAAACTTAGTAGAACTTCTTTATATTGCATATAACAAAAATGATAAAGGTGTTGCTAAAGTTAGAGATTCAGTTAGAAGTGGTCTTTATAGATTATATTCAAAGTCTACTTCAGAATTGGAAAATACCAAAGCAATGCTTAACGCTAAGATGGAAGCTAAAGAACAAGAAGAACTTGCAAAGAAAGCAATGTCTGCAAGTGCAATTTCAATTAATGATAACGGCTTAACAGAAGAAGAGCAATTTGAAGATGATGTTAAGAGAGAGGCAATGCAAATCATCATTGATAATCAAGACAACTTTGATCCTGTTGTAGTAGATAATGCATTAGAAGAATTAAATGCAGGAATGCATCAACCAGTTGTTTCAGAGCAAGAGCTTGAAGAGGCTGCTAATGTTGATGATGATTATGAAGATAACTCTGTTCCAATATATGATGGAACAGCTCCAATTAATCCTAATGATTTCATTAGAGATATTATTAAATAGGAAAAGGAGGAATAATAGATGGCTACCGATACAAACAGCATAATAACAGGACAAGGCTCAATGAGTACAGACGAAAAAAGCAACCTAATGATGATGCAAAAAGATTTAAAAGACATCATAGCACCATCGGGAATAGATGCATCAGACATCAACTGTTTGCAAATACATTCAAGTACAATTTCAAGATTTGCACGTTCACACTATGTGTCAGCTATTCCAAGAATGGCAACATTCCCTACTTTCTTAAGAGGCATGTATGACTTTGGAGACATTAATACTTCGGTATTTATTACTCCAATAAACGAAGCCGATTCACAAGCAGACTTAAACAAAACAATCGTATCACTAGAGTCAGAAAGAATATTCGCTGCAAAGCGTGGAGATATCAACAGAGAAGCAGAAATGGATGACATGAAAGCTGAAGTTGAAAGAATAAGAGATGAGATTTCAGCAGGATTCAACAAGCTATTCGAAGCATCAGTTGTATGTACACTATTTGCAGATACATTAGATACATTAGACAAAGAATCAGAATTACTAACGATGGAAATGGCAAAAGGATTAATAAACTTAAAGACAGCGTGGGCAAGACAAGAAGAAGCATTTAAATCTAATATGCCATATAACCGCAACTTAATGACAACACAAAGACACACATTCGACCGTAGCTCAATGGCTACAGTATTCCCATTTATTTCATCAGAGATAGGACACCCAACAGGAATACCAATAGGATTCGACAAACAAACAGGACTACCAATTCTATACAACAATTTCCACAGTTCATTAACAAACTACAACATGGTTGTATTTGGTAAGTCTGGTGCTGGTAAATCAGTTACCATTAAAACAATCACAGCAAGAAGCTCAGTACTTATGGGTATCGAAAGCTTAGCACTAGATGCTGAAGGAGAGTACGGAGTAGTTGCTGATTCGCTTGGCGGAATTAACGTAGTTATTTCACCAAGTTCAAAAACAATTATTAACTTATTCGACATTGAAACTGAGGTAGTAAAAGACGAAATCACAGGAAAAGATAGAACAGTTCTTAACGTTGAAAACAAAGTAGAGGACGTAACAAACGCTCTACTTACAATGGCAAGAGGTTCTACTCGTTCAGAAGAAGTAAACGAAAT
>JAEEGL014088538.1_pt1 | contig 12571 bp, 9 predicted proteins | sample 9134231 | NCBI WGS metagenome assembly JAEEGL01 (sample SAMN16246548, study PRJNA631951) | gut metagenome | biome: gut microbiome; feature: rumen; material: fiber-attached | host: Bos | place: Iran: Karaj | collected 2018-10
GAGGTCCGCGCTCTATTCCGGCCTGAGGCTGCTCCGACGCCGGAGGACAGGATCGTGACACTGTCCACTTGTATCGCCAATCCCGCATACCGCTATTTGGTTCAGGCTAAGCTGATCGAGGATCATCCCGGCACTTTTGAACTGCAGAATTGATATGGATGAGAACAAAACAAAAGGCGCTGAAGAGGAAAGCATTCAGCAGATAGAAGACAGTTCTACGGAACCGGAACAGAAAAAGAAAAACAGCCCCGAAAGAATCATCGCGATCGTTTTGGCGAGCTTGGCAGGACTGTTGCTGCTCCTTGCCCTGGCTGCCGGCGGATTTGTTTTGTATACCGGAAGTCTTCGCCCCAGCATGTTTCAGGAGCGCTCCACAGAGGAGATGGAAAAAGTCCGCGTTCAGGTCGTTCAGGCCAGCACGCCGACGCCGTCTCCGCCGCCTCTCGGCGAGATCGTTGACGCCGACTGGATCGACGAGGATGGGAAGCCCTGGAACTACAATCATCATGTGTTGACGGTCTTGCTGATGGGCATCGACTACATGAAGGATCGCGTGCAGTGGGACACCGGAAGAAGAAACGGCGGAAACACGGACGTGCTGATTCTTTTGATTGTAGACGTGAAGGCCAAGGAAGCAACGGTTCTGAACATCCCGAGAGACACCATGGCCGATGTGCTTGCACTTGACGCCAATGGTGACTTCGAGTCCATGATCTATACCAATATTTCAGCGGCACACAGCTTCGGCAACGGCGAGGCTCTGAGTTGTCAACTGACAGAGTATGCGGTTTCCGGTCTGCTCTGCGGCATCAAGATAGACCGTTACGTTGCGGTGGACTATGATTCCATTAATCGAGTGAATGAACTGCTGGGCGGCGTTGAATTCGAGCTGGATCAGGATTATCCTTTTCTTGGTCATGAGTGGAAGAAGGGGCAGCGTTTTCGCCTGAACAATTATCAGCTGCAGAGACTGCTGCAGTATCGGGATCAGCATGATATGGACGGTGCGTTTGAACGCAGCAGAAGAGATCTTCAGATCATGAAGGCCATGTACGACCAGTTCAAAGCCGCTTTCCTGGAGGATCCCGGTGTTTTGCTGCGGATGTATTCCGCCCTGGAGCCATATATCACAACGGATTTGAGCATGGACGAAATCAGCTTTCTTGCTCAAACACTGGTGAATCTTCCCTTGGATATGGATTGCGTCGTATCGTTGCGAGGCGAAAACAGAATAGGGGAGAAATACGTGGAATACTATCCTGATCTGGAATGGATCAGCAGTTTCGCAAAAGAAAAATTCTTTGTTCCCTGCGATTAATTCGCAGGGAATTTTTTTCGATTTCCCTTCTTGCTGCGAAGCTAAAATGAAAAATGGGTTTTGCCCGAAAATGTGTACCATCGGATTCTGACGGATCACATTAAGGGGCAAAGCCCATTCTTCATTTCATTGGAATTTATAGATATGGATAGGGTCATAGTTGGGCAGTTTGTGTCACAGGCAGGAGAAAAAAAGATGGAGGTTTCACCATGGAACACAAAACCCTGGGATATATGAGGATTTCGTCCAAGGATCAAAACGAATCAAGGCAAAGGATCGCACTGCATGAGGCAGGCGTGGAGGAAGAGAACATCTATACGGATCAACAGTCCGGCAAGGACTTTCTGCGACCCGGCTATCAGGCCCTCCTGCATGATCTTCATGCCGGTGACAGACTGGTCATCAAGAGTATAGATCGCCTTGGCCGAAATTATGAGGAGATTCTGAATCAGTGGAGGATGATCACCAAAGAACTTGGAGTAAGCATCACAGTATTGGATATGCCTTTGCTGGATACGCGGGAACGTGATCTTACCGGAACGCTGATCTCGGATATCGTTCTGCAGATGCTGAGCTATGTTGCACAAACAGAACGAGAATTCATCCATCAGCGGCAGACAGAAGGAATTGCTGCCGCACGGGCGCGAGGCGTTCACCTGGGGCGCAGACCACTTCCACAGCCAAGTGGTTTTGAGACCTTATATCTGAAGTGGAGCGACGGAAGAATCTCTGCTCGTGCTGCGGCAAAAATCCTCGGGGTCAGTCATAATACGTTTTTGCGGTGGTGCAAATCAAGGAAGAAGTGAAGAAATACCGGGATTCGTCAGGGAAAGAAAACAGCAGGATCTAACATATTTTGCACCAAAATGGCGTTAAAAGTACACTTTAAGGTACAAACAGCATGTAATCCGAAACTATTCTATCAAGTTAGTCTTTTTCTGAAAATGATCGAATCAGGTCCAAATACATCTTTCCATATTCTACTGAAATTAGAGAGCATCAACAAAAGTGCTTTGAAAAGAAATTGCGAATTGCATTTCATTCCAAAGTGTGATATATTATGATACAAGTATAATTATGGGCATAGTGCGGACTGTCTGTGTGAAGGCAGATTCTGTATCTGTGCATTGTCTCAATTTGTGGGAAATAAGGTGTACCTTTTTGACCGGGTACGAAGAGGTGTGTAAGAACATATGGCACTAGCTGTCAGAACGGAAGAAGTCGATCTTGTGTCTTTCCCGGATGGACGAGAGAAAGTGATCACGGAAAAAATCAATCATCTTCCTTCGAAACCACTTTATGATACCGTGAAACGTTGCTTTGATTTGCTGTTGGCTTTGATATTGTTTCCGATTCTGCTGATCCCCATGCTTGTCATTGCCGTTTTGATTCGCCTGGATTCTCCGGGCAAAGCGATTTTCACACAGGTCCGTCTTGGCAAAGGGCAAAAGCCTTTTATCATCTATAAATTCAGAACCATGTATCTCAATGCGGAAGAGAAAGGTCCACGGTGGGCAAGCTTCGATGATCGGCGCAGCACTGACTTCGGACGTTTCCTTCGTCACAGTCACCTGGACGAGCTTCCCCAGATCATCAACATTATCGCTGGACAGATGAGCTTTGTCGGGCCTCGTCCCGAGCGTCCGGAGTTTTACGATATATTTGATACGTATATCGACGGCTTTCGGCAGCGAACCCTTGTCAGACCCGGTCTTACCGGGCTTGCCCAGGTCAACGGCGGATATGAACTTCTGCCCGAAGAGAAGATCGTCTATGACCTGGAATACATAAAGAATCGCTCCTTTCTTATGGATATCCGCTGTATCATGAAAACCTTTTCGGTGGTTTTTTGCCACAGGGGGGTCAGATGAGCGCTGGGGCGCCGGCTGTGTCCGTGGTGATGCCGGTTTACAACACGGCTTCTTATCTTGAGCAGGCTGTATACTCTGTCCGTGCGCAGAGCTGTCCGGATTGGGAACTGATCTTGGTGGATGACGCCTCCACAGATGCCAGTGCCCGGATCGCCGCCCGGCTTGCCCAGGCCGATCCGCGCATCCGGCTGATTCAAAACGAGAAAAATGTTGGCGTGTCGGAGACTCGCAATCGGGGTATCCGCGCGGCCAGAGGCGCCTGGATCGCTCTGCTGGACAGCGACGACTGCTGGGCTCCTGAAAAGCTGGAAAAGCAGTTGTCTTTGGCGAAGAAAACCAGCGCAGAGATCCTCTACTGCTCCTATGCACTGATCCGGGAGAACGGAGAGTTCTTCGGAAAGCCCTTTTTGGTCCCGTCCAGCACCAATCTGGAAGACATGCTCGTCAGCAGCGTGATCAGCTGTTCAACGGCTATGATCCGGAGAGAATGCTTCTTGGAGCATTCCTTTGGGACAGGCTTTCGCCATGAGGATCTGGTCCTGTGGCTTGAACTGCTTCGTTCCGGCTTTCGCGCTTGCGGCTGCAGGGAAGTACTGGCTTATTACCGGGTGACGGAAAAGTCTCGATCCGGGAATAAGGCAAAATCTGCTTTAGGTCGGTGGCACGTCTTTCGCGATTATCTGCAGCTGCCCTTCCTTCCCAGCTTTCTATACTTTGTTCGATATGCCTTCGCTGCGCTGCAAAAGTATAAACCCGCCTGAAGGAGAGACTATGAGCAATCCGGAGATCAGGGAACATCAGCTCGTTCTGCTTGAACTGCTCCGGGAGTTTGACCGGATCTGCAGCAAGTATTCCATTTCCTATATGCTGTTTGCCGGAAGCGCTCTTGGCGCTGTGAGGCATGGCGGCTTCATCCCCTGGGACGACGATCTGGATGTGATCCTGCTTCGGCCTGATTATGAGCGGTTCCTCCGTGTTGCAGCGGATGAGATTTCCGAGTCCTACTTCCTGCAGGCGGAGTATTCTGCGCACTGGCCCATGTTTTTTTCCAAGCTGCGCAAAAACGGGACGGCCTGTATGGAAAAGTTTGTTCCGAAGGATCGACTGCAGCATCAGGGCGTATATATCGATATATTTCCCGCGGATAATCTGTCTGATCATTGGCTTGTTGCGCGCCTTCAATTTGCCTCTTCCAAGATCGTGATCGCAAAGGCCCTTGATCGGAGAGGTTATCTGACGGACAGTCTGCGGAAAAAGATGTTTATGCGCTTCTGCCGCCTTCTCCCGCTAAAGCCCTTTGCCGCATTTACACAGGGAAGACGGCTCTCCGGGAGCTCTCATGTTCATTCCTTTTTCGGCGCTTCTTCCTCCTTTCGGAAGAGCGTCTATCCCCGGGCCTGGTTTCAGGAAACGCAGCTTCTTCCTTTTGAGGACGGACTCTTTTCTGTCTCCTGCCATGCAGACGAATTGCTTACCACCCTTTACGGCGACTACATGACGCCTTCGCCGCCGGAGGTGAGAGCTGTCAAGGTCCACGGCGCGCTGGTGGATCTGCACCATTCTTATGAGGACTATCTGGATTGGCAGGCTGCCCAGCATTACACAACGTACACCAGGAGCATTCGATAGATGATAAAGGTCCTCGTAATCAGCCATAACCCGCTGTGTACATATAACGGAATGGGAAAAACTCTGGCTTCTCTGCTCTCAAGCTTTCGCATAGAAGAGCTGTGCCAGATCTATATCTATCCTTCTTTCCCCGATGTGGATTTGTGCACTTCCTATTTCCGCATTACGGATAAAGAGGTATTGCGCAGCCTGTATAGCCGCTCTCAACCCGGCGCTGAGCTGGACAAGGGAATCATCAACCCGGATCAGCCGCCCTTTGAGACAGCCCGGGATGAAGCGGTTTATCGGAACGCGCGCAACAAGACCGCAATCCGGCAGATCGGACGGGATTTGATCTGGAAGTTTAGTACATGGTACGGTGCACGGCTCCACGCATGGCTGGAGCGGGAGTCGCCAAGCTGCATCCTTGTGGCGCCTGGCCCCGCCTGCTTCCTCTATGATTTTGCCATGCGGATCGCCGAAGACCGCGGGATCCCTATCGCAAGCTATATCTGCGATGAATACTACTTCGTTCAGCCCAGGAAAGATGCGGCGGAAAAGCTCCATCAGAAATGGCTCGGCAGCAGGATGGAAAAGCTGATGGCGCGGACATCCGCGCTTGTGGTGATCAGCGAGGAATTGCGCACTGCGTATCAACAACGGTTTCACGTTCCGACTCATGTGCTGATGACCGGGAAATCCATGGATGATCCGGCCGGGAACATGGCGGACAAGCCGGCGTCGTTCTTATCCTATTTTGGCAATATACGATGCGGAAGATATCTCTCTCTGGCCAGGATCGGAGAAGAGCTGGACCAACTGAATCGGGAGAGCGGGAAGCAGTTCAAGCTTCATGTCTATACGAAAGAAAACGACCAGAGTATTCTGGACTGCCTTTCCGGGTTTGACAGCATCGTGCTTCACGATTTTGTTCAGGGAGAGGCGTTTACCAAGGCGTTTTTCTCATCGGAGCTGCTGGTGCATGTGGAGTCCTTCCAGGATGAGATGGTCGACCGGGTGAAACATTCCGTTTCCACCAAGGTGGCCGACAGCCTGGCTTCCGGCATCCCGCTGCTGGCCTTCGGTCCGGCCGGGATCTCCTCCATGGAGCATTTGCGCCGCAACGGCTGCGCCTTTGTATGCACGGAGCCGGAAGAGCTCCGAAACGTGCTGATCCAGGCGATGAGCGACACCCAGGCGCGGGAGAGGATCGTGGAAAGGGCCTTCGAAACGGCGGAGAGATTCCACAACGAGGAGAAAAACAGCCGGGAGCTGTACCAAATCCTGTCTCAAATCGGCGGTGAGCAAAGATGAAAGTCCTGCAGATCAACTGCGTATACGGGAAGGGAAGTACCGGGACGCTGACAAGGGACCTGCACAGAATGCTGCCGACGGAGGGAATCGAGTCTCGGGTCATCTACGGCCGCGGCGAAAAAACCGAGGATTTCGGCGCAGACCGCATGGGAGGAGAGCTATACGGCAAGGCGAACGCGCTGCGCTCAAGGCTTACCGGGATCCCGTACGGCGGATGTGAATGGATTACCCGGCGGATCATCGCTGAATTGCGGAAGGAAAAGCCGGACGTGGTGCATTTGCAGTGCATCAACGGCAATTTTGTGAATATCTACCGGCTGGCGTCTTTTTTGAAACAGGAAAAGATCCCGACGGTTTTGACGCTCCATGCGGAGTTTATGTACACCGCAAACTGCAGCCATGCCTATGACTGCGAAAAATGGAAAACAGGCTGCGGAGGATGCCCAGACCCGAAAAAAGCAAATCACGCGTGGTTTGCAGACCGGACAGCGGAATCCTGGAGGCGGATGAAGGAGGCTTTCTCCGGCTTTGAGGAGCTGACGGCGGTGGCGGTATCGCCCTGGCAGGCGGAGCGGGCGCGAAAGTCCCCGATCCTGGAGGACGCGGAGATCCGGGTGATCCTGAACGGGGTGGACACGGAAGTTTTTTGCCCGGAGGCGGGGAAAAGGAACCGCGAGGGTACCGTAAATGTACTGTATGTGACGCCGGCGTTCGACCAGAGGGTCGGACACGTTAAGGGAGGGGAATTCATCGCCCCCTTGGCGAGGAGGCTGGGGCAGAGGGCCCGGATCCTGGTCGTGGGACCGGGAGAGGGAAGAGAATTACCAGAAAATGTAAAATTGCTGGGCCCGGTATGGGACCAGAAGAAATTGGCAAGGCTGTATGCCGAGGCGGACGTGACGCTGCTGACCAGCAGGAGGGAGACCTTTTCCATGGTGGCGGCGGAGAGCCTGTGCTGCGGAACGCCGGTGGTCGGTTTCCGGGCCGGGGGGCCCGAGAGCATCGCTCTGAAGGAATACAGCCGCTTCTGCGAGCCGGGAGACCTGGACGCGCTGGCGGAGGCGATCCCGGAAACGGGGGAGCTTGATCCCCGGGAGATCGGGGAGGCCGCGGCCACGATATATCGGAAAGAACGTATGTTTCAAGAATACCTGGAAGTCTACAGAAAAGTTAGGAGTATCTCTCATGAGAGTTTTTAAAACTTTGGCTTTGGTGCTGACGGTGGTGATGCTGGCGGCGATGCTGGCAGGCTGCGCCGGTCAGGAGCAGACGCCCGCGACGCCGGAGACCCCGGCCCCTACCGAAGCGCCGGTCACGACAGAAGCGCCGGAAGAGACCCCGGCGGAGCCGGAGGAGACGATGGATCCGGAGCTGGCCGATCCCAACCGGGAATGGGAACCGGTGGAAACCAAGTTCGGCAGGCTGCGTTACCCGGATCAGTTCTTTGATTATATCGAGACGGAGCAGACCGAAAACGGCGACAGCCTGAACGTGCTGTTTCGGGCCGTGATCGGCGAGAAGAAGATCGACATGTTTGAGATCCAGATCGGCAGCGGCGAGGGAGACCCCGTCGGCAAGATCACGGACAGCGAGGGCGTACAGCGGGACGTGTACCTGCGCTTCATCGAGATGGAGGATCTGGAGGGGCTGACTGAGGGCGAGACCAACCGGGTCTACGCCATGCAGGAGAGCCTGAACTTCGTGATCGACACCCTGCGCTGAGGAAAGCGAGCGCATTTCGCTTCCACTGAATTTGTAAGCAAATTTTTTTGATCATACAGGATATAGGAGGTAGCGCAGAATGTTGAAGAAACTGTTGGCTTATCTTCTGGTGATCAGCATGCTCTTCTCCTTCGCGCCGATGATGGCTCTTGCCGAAGAGCCGGAAGGCACGATCGAGCTGGTGAGCGAAGACCCGGAGATCACTAATGAGGACGAGCCCACCATCCAGCCCGTGGAGGAAACGGCAGACGAGCCGCAGACTTCCGAAGGCGACCCCGACCCCAACGCGATCACGGACTACGCATTGTTCCTGGAGCTGCTGGCGCAGCTGGAAGCCGTGGCGGAGGAGTACGGCCAGGCCAACAATAAAAACGGCTACGGTCTGGTGCTCAACTACATCCGCACCGGCGCAGAGAAATATCAGGACAGCCTGTGGGCCGGCGTGGCCGGCGCCATGGACGAGGGCTTCATCAACTATGTTGCCGAGCAGGACGCCGCCAACGGGACCAACATCTCCGCGCTGCGGCTGCTGGGCGATATCGTGATGCCCAACGGCGACTCCATTGAGATGGTTCACCTGGTGGCGGTGATGGACATCGCCAACTACCAGAGCCGGAACGACCCCAGCGTTGCGCTGCCCTACAAGGACTTCGGCGGCTGGCTGGGCGATCTGGGCGACCTGCTGCTGCAGGTATCCAAGGGCAACGTGGACTGCACCACCGATTTCGAGGCGGGCGTCACGGAGATCAAGAACAACTACCTGGGCGTGAACCTGGGCCGCAACAGCTTTGACATGCAGGACATCCGGGGCGACCTGGACGCCGTGCGGCTGATGGCCTGGCACGACGAGACCGGCGAGCCGCTGAGCGCCATGTTCGAGGCTTACTACACCGAGAGCCTGGCGGACACGGACCGTGCCGTCTTCTTCATGAGCAATCGCTACCCCGAGATGCAGGCCATCGCCCCGACCCGGGCGCAGGTCTACAAGGACTACTTCAACAACCTGATGGCCTTTGCCCTGGAGGGCAAGCGGGAGATCGACCGCAACGAGCATCCCGAGTGGGTGAAGGCTGTGTGCTACGCCTGGGCCGACTACATGTGCGAGATGACCGGGATCACCGAGTTCGGCGAGTATCCCCCCGAGGATCCCGATCCCACGCCCACGCCGGATCCCGATCCGGATCCGGTGGACCTGGACAACGACTACTACCGGGTGTTCTCCAGCCAGACCACCACGCTGGTTCCCGGCGTGACCCAGACCAACAAGCTTGCCATCACCGCTGACGACAAGCAGATGGCCTACTACATCGCGACCGCCGACGTGAACCGGCCCGAGATCACCGTGTGCGCCGGCTACAAGGATTATGACGCCACCACCTGGGGCATGCAGAGCGTGACGGATCAGATCGCCGCCGCGGAAGCCGCCCACGCCGGCGAGAACTTCAACGTGATCGTGGGCACCAACGCGGACTTCTTCAGCATGTCCACCGGCGAGCCCACCGGCCTGCTGGTGATGAACGGCGTGCAGTACCACGGCGTCGGCAACGAGGCCTTCTTCGCCATCCTGAAGGACGGCAGCGCGGTGATCGGCGCGAAGAGCGATTACGCCACCTACGCCGACCAGATCCAGGAGGCCGTGGGCGCCAACACCTTCCTGGTGCGCAACGGCGAGATCGCCGTGGGCAAGACCAGCAACTACATGAACTCCCGCGCCTCCCGTACCTGCGTGGGCATCACCGAGGGCGGCAAGGTCGTCCTGATGGTGCTGGACGGCCGCCAGGAGCCCTGGAGCTGCGGCGGCAGCGCGGAAGAGATCGCCCAGATCATGCTGGACGCCGGCTGCTACACCGCGGTGAACCTGGACGGCGGCGGCTCCACCACCTTCGCGGCCAAGCCCGAGGGCGCCGACAAGGTGCAGGTCGTGAACCGGCCTTCCGACGGCTTTGAGCGCCGCGTGAGCACCTCGCTGATGGTCGTGTCCAGCGCGGTGGTTTCCAACGAGCTTGACCACGCGAACCTGAGCGTGGAGAACGTTTACATGATGCCCGGCGTGCAGATGCCCATCAACGCGGTGGGCGTGAGCGTGTCCGGCAACTCCGCGGCCCTGCCCGAGGATGTGGAATGGGTCGTGGACAACGAAGACATCGGCTTTATGACCGACGGCGTCTTTGAGGCGCAGGACTACGGCGACGCCACGGTGACGCTGATGAACGGCGAGCAGGAGCTGGGCTCCATCCAGCTGCATGTGGTGCTGCCGGACGCCCTTGCCTTCGATCCCCAGGAGTTTGACGCGGTTTACGACCAGGATACCCTGATCCCGCTGACCGCGAGCTACGACAACAACGACGTGGCTGTGCCCACCGATCCCGAATGGGTGGACGCGCTGGTCTACTTCGAGCTGGAGAAGGAAGTGGCCGGCACCACCGAGGGCCTGACCTTCCACGCGGCCTCCGCCGACTGCGGCGCGCGCACCACGAAGATCACGGCGAATCTGTGGGAGGACGAGGTCTCCGCCGAGGGCACCATCCGTCTCTACAGCGCGGACGAGGCCAGCTTCGACTTCAACAACTGCACCGCCGGCGACCGCACCCTGGCCTGGAACCGGACGGTGAGCAACACCACGACCACGGACGACGTGACCTATTACCGGGACGATCCGGACGAAGAGATGGTGGTGGAATACACCTTCGCGCTGGATATGAACGACCTGGTGATCCCGGACAACATCGCCCAGGCGCTGCCGCTGGTGGCGGCCTTCATGGGCGAGGGGCAGATCGACGGCTCCACCACCGCGTGGGAGCTGCTGCTGATGCTGGCAGAGCGAATCAGCCCCAGCACCACGGTCACCGTGACGGTGAACGTGGACCCGCGGCTGGAGATGGACACCTCCGCGATGATCGTGAACTGCGAGTACTTCGATCTGACGAACGTGATCTATGACGAAGAGGCCAGCACCATCACCCTGGAATGCAACTGGGTGAAGGTCTACGGCCCCATCGATCCCGGCACGGCCAACCCGCTGTGCATCGTGTCCGGCCTGAAGGGCCATGTGAAGGAAGACGCGGACTGGGACGGCAACAACGAGATCCACGTGCTGAACGCAGGCGACATCAAGTACCGGGCCCGTCTGCGCAGCTCCTCGGCCTACAGCCTGGCCAACAGCGCCATGGGCCGCCAGTACGGTCTGGTTCCTTACGACAACAGCGCGAACCTGGTGAACGACAAGGGCGCCGAGTTCAGCAGCACCCACGCCGTGTTTGAGGATGCGTTCATCCTGAACAACACCGACAACGAGGGCTGGGTCACCACCGAGGACGGCAGCCAGTTCTACTACGTGAAGAACCACAAGCTGACCGGCATCCAGGAGGTCCCCGATCCGGAGAACACCGGCAATTACTATTACAACTTCGGCGAGGACGGCGTCTGCCGCGGCAAGTACAGCGGCATGCTGGAGATGAACGGCAAGCTCTATTACCTGGTGCTGGGCGAGCGGAAGAACGACTGGCGCTTCATCGACGGCGACTACTACTACTTTGACAAGCGGACCTACGCCGCCGTGAACGGGGAGCAGACGATCGACGGCTTCCACTACACCTTTGAGGATTACAAGCTGATCCGGGGCGAGATCGTCCACAGAGGCGAGTTCCTGAAATACGCATGGGCCGGCTCCTTCTTCCGCAACGGCTGGTTCATCCTGGACGGCAACAAGTACTGCGCGCTGCCCAGCGAGAAGCTGTGCCAGGGCCTGTACCGCACCGACCCCTACGGCGGCGGCGAGCGGGTGCTGCTGCACATCTTCGGCCAGGACGGTATCTGGCACGAGGAGATCGACGGCATCTATGATCACACCGACGGCGCCACCTACCTGGCCGACCACGGCATCATCGTGGAGTATCCGGGCCTGGTGGAGATCGACGGAGACCTCTACTACTTCGCCAGCAACAACCAGATGATCAAGGGCCGGAGCTACTGGATCAGCAAGCCCAACGGCATCCTGCCGGAGAAGGCCTATGAATTCGGGCCCGACGGCAAGATGATCCGTCCCGATCCGGACAAGAACGGCTTCTACGAAGAGGACGGCAGCATCTTCTACTATGAGAAGGGCGTGCGCGCCTACGCGGGCCTGATCCAGGTGGACGGTTCTTACTACTACGTCCGCACCAGCGGCGAGGTAGTGCACGGCCGGAGCTACTGGATCACCAAGACCAACGGCCTGATGCCCGAGAAGGCCTATACCTTCGACGATCAGGGCCGGATGATCGATCCTCCCGGCGTGACGCCGACCCCGGGTCCCGACGACCCGACGCCCACCGAGCCGCCCGTGGTGAAGAACGGGATCGTTGCGGAGAACGGAAGCCTCTGGTACTACGTGGACGGACAGCTGACCTACGGCGGGCTGATCTACCTGGACGGCTATTACTACTACGTCCGCGGCACGGGCGAGGTGGTGCACGGCAGGAGCTACTGGTGCACCAAGACCAACGGCCTGATGAAGGAGAAGGCCTACACCTTCGACGATCTGGGCCGGATGATCGATCCTCCGACGGCCCCCTGATCTGCGCGCAGGGACGAGCATTGCCCGTCCGCGCCCACGACGCGGTACCGTGTCAGCGGCCGACCAATGGTCGGCCCTACGGGGAAGCGCCGCTCAGGATGACCGGCAGGGGACGTATCCCCCCGGCCTCGCCAAGCTCGGCCACCCCCCTTTAGGCAAGGGGGGCGTCGCCGGGGGAGAAGC
>JAEEGL014478482.1_pt1 | contig 12571 bp, 8 predicted proteins | sample 9134231 | NCBI WGS metagenome assembly JAEEGL01 (sample SAMN16246548, study PRJNA631951) | gut metagenome | biome: gut microbiome; feature: rumen; material: fiber-attached | host: Bos | place: Iran: Karaj | collected 2018-10
GACATCGGCAGGGTCAGGCAGCCGACCTTATGGGAGCCGCCGTGAAGCCCGGGGCCGCTGGTCTCCGTGAGGCCGTAAATATCATAGGCTTTGATTCCTAAACTTTTCTCGATCTCCTGCCGCATTTCCTCCGTCCAGGGTTCAGCACCGAAGATACCAGCTTTCAGATGGTTGTCTTCCGGCTTATATCCCTGCTCCGCCAGCGTCTCGCCGATGTAGGCGGCATAGGAGGGCGTACAGCAGAGAATGGTGGCGTTCAGGTCCATCATGAACTGGATCTGCCGTTCGGTATTGCCGGAGGACATCGGCAGGGTCAGGCAGCCGACCTTATGGGAGCCGCCGTGAAGTCCGGGACCGCCGGTGAACAGGCCGTAGCCGTAGCAGACCTGGACGACGTCCTCTTTGGTGCCGCCGGCGGCGACGATCGCGCGGGCGGTGCAGTCTTCCCAGAGGTCGATGTCATGCTGGGTATAGAAGGCGACTACGCGCTTGCCGGTGGTGCCGGAGGTGGACTGGATGCGGACGCAGTCCTTCAGGTCCGTGCCCAGCAGGCCGTAGGGATAGGCTTCGCGCAGGTCGTCCTTGCTGAGGAAGGGGAGCTTGCGGATATCGTCTACGCTTTTGATATCGTCCGGGGTGACGCCCTTCTCCTCCATCAGGTGACGGTAATAGGGCACATTGTCCCAGACATGGCGAACCTGTTTGACGATCTTCTCGTTCTGGATCTCCAGGATCTTTTCCCGGGGGGCGGTTTCGATCTCCGGCTGGTAATACTGTTTCATGACGCGGGATACCTCCTGATCATTTGATGTGTTGGAAGGGATTGCGATACAGGTCAGCGACGGACTTTGAGGCTAATTCCTCTGCGATCGCTGTTACCAAAGCCAGGTTCGCTTTCAGCTCCCTGCCTTTGACAGCTGTAGCATGGGAATTGTTACCCAAATCGGAGATTTGGACAATTCCTCAAAAAAATCCACCGCCTTTTCCAACTCAAAAGGCGGTGGATTAAAACGCTTGATGCGCCGGATCAATCCATCGCTGACCTGGTAAAAAAGAAGGCGGTGTACAACCTCATCGGTGAGATCTCCTCTCCGCACGGAAGCCGTGCCGTTGAAAGCATCATAAAACCGGGAACACACCTTGTCAACCTTTTGTTTTGTACTCTGAATGTTTTTCCTCGCTCTTCCTTCGGTTGACAGAAAAAGGGGCGAATGATATTATTCTTTAGTTACTGACGCAGTCAAGACAGGCGCCGGTACAGGAGGGAACGACATGGCAGACAACTATGTTCTGATCACTGACTCCGCATGCGACATCCTGCCGGAAAAACTGGCAGAGTGGAAAGTGGAGATGATCCCGCTGGCCTATCTGTTCACGGATACCGGCAAGGAACAGCTGGACCATGAGGAACCCATCAGGGAATTCTACAAATCCATGCGTGACGGACGGGTCGCGAAGACCTCGAGCGTGAATGAGAGCCGGTTTGTCGATGCGTTCACCCCGATCCTGGAAGCAGGGAAGGATCTTATTTACCTGGCATTTTCCAGCGGCCTGAGCGTAACCTGCGAGAACGGCAAAAAGGTGGCCGCGACGCTGCAGGAGAAGTATCCGGACCGGAAGATCGTCGTGATCGATTCCCTGGCGGCTTCCGCCGGGCAGGGGCTGTTCGTATACCTGGCGGTTCAGAACAGGGACAGCGGGATGAGCCTGGAAGACAATGCCAGGGCGCTGGAAGCATACGTCCTGCATGTCTGCCACTGGTTCACAGTGGATGACCTGGTGTACCTGAAACGCGGCGGACGCATCAGCCGGACCACGGCGCTGCTCGGGACCGCGCTGAACGTGAAGCCCGTGCTGCATGTCGATAATGAAGGCCACCTGATCAAGATGACGCAGGTGCGCGGAAGGAAGAAATCTATCCGCAAGATGGCGGAGAGGCTGGGCGAGACGATCCTGCCGGATTCGCCGATCTTTATCTCCCACGGGGACTGCGCTGAGGATGCGGAGATGCTGAAGGAGATCCTGGAGAAGGAATACGGGAAAGAAGTCATGCTGATCACCTGGATCGGTTCGGTGATCGGGGCACATGCCGGACCCGGGACGCTGGCACTATTCTTTTTGGGAACAGAAAGATAATTGGGGGGCTTTCCGCAGGGAATCGCACGCTCCCATCGGATGGCAACAATCAGTTGATTGAAAACATGAAGGTGTGAATTTCAGTACCAAACCGAGAAATAACCCCGGATAAATGGCGGAGTACGTCGTTTATCCGGGAATTTTTAACGGGTATAATGACGTCACAGCCCGGGAAGCGGCCCGGGTGAAGAGCCCGGCAACGGGAGAAAAAGGAAAGGACGGAGAAAGATTATGAAGATGAAAAAAGGACTGATCGTCCTGGTCGCGGCAGCAGCGCTGGCGCTGATCGTGGCACTGACCTGCACGGCAACGGTGCAGACCGGTTATACCGGGATCGTGACCACCTTCGGCAAGGTGGAGGATATGACCCTGGAAGCGGGCTTCCACTTCAAGACGCCCTTCCAGAAGATCATCTCCATGGACAACCGGGAGCAGAAGGATACCTTCACCACGGAAGCCTTCTCGAGCGATATCCAGCAGGTGAACATCATCGGCTCGATCAATTACGCGATCAACAAAAGCACGGCGATGAACCTGTTCAAGGAAGTCGGCACGGACTACTTCAACAAGCTGGTCTATCCCCGGATGCTGGAGATCACCAAGGGCGTTTTCAGCAAGTACACGGCGGAGAACCTGGTGGCGAACCGTCAGCGGCTGAGCGAAGCGATCCGCGAAGGCCTGCATGCCGAACTGGATCAGTACGGGATCAACGTGATCAGCGTGAGCATCGAGAACCTGGACTTTACCGACGCCTTTACCGACGCGGTCGAAGCCAAGCAGGTCGCCGCGCAGAAGAAGCTGCAGGCTGAAATCGAGCAGGGCCAGATGACGATGGAGACCCAGCAGCAGGCGGAACGGAAACGCATCAACGCCGAGGCGGAGGCCAACGTGGCCAAGATCAACGCGGACGCGGACGCCTATGCCCTGCAGGTACGCAGCGAAGCGGAAGCGGAAGCCAATAAGAAGATCGCCGAATCCCTGACCGAGAACCTGATCAGATTCAACGAGATCAAGGCCTGGGACGGCAAACTGCCCACCTATATGGCGGGCGAGGGTTCTTCCACGATGCCGATCCTGAACCTGGGCGGCACGGAGGAAACGAAGACAGAAAACCCCGCAGAATAATACGGGGAAAGGAAAGGGTCCTGCGCTTTTGCGCAGGACCCTGTTTTATTGAGGTTTGGCGCCTGAATCCTTCAGGTTGGTGAAGCCGTCGCCGATGGCCTCGTGGGCTTCGGTGATGATGACGAAGGCATTCTCGTCGATCTCGCGGAGGATGCGCTTGAAGGCCATGATCTCGCTGCGGCTGATGACGCACAGGAGCGTAGGCCGCTCCGTGCCGGTATACCCGCCGCGGGACATGAGATGGGTGATACCCCGGCCCATGTCCTGGATGATCCGGTCGGAGATCTCCTGCCAGCGATCGGAAATCACGAAGCAGGCTTTGTTGCCGGAGAAACCGATGATGACCACATCCATGACTTTGGCGGTCAGGAAGATGTTAATCAGCGCGTAGAGAGCCTCGGTCGTGCCGATGAGGAAGCCGGCGGCGATCACTACCGCGCAGTCGATCGCAAAAAGGAAGGAACCGACGGAAATGAACGGGAAGCGCTTGTGCACCATCCGGGCGATCATGTCGGATCCGCCGGTGGTTGCCCCGCCGCGCATGATTATCCCCAGGCCCGCGCCGAGCATGACCCCGCCGTAGAGGGTGCCCAGGAGCGGATCGTTCGTCATGGGTTTGAGCGGCAGGAGATCGATGAGCACGGAGAAGAGGATCGTCGCGATGAAACTCCGGAAGACAAAGATCCTGCCCATGGCTTTATAGCCGATCACAAAGAGGGGCATGTTCAGGATCAGTGAAACGGTACCGACCGGCCAGCGGAACAGGTGGTTGAGGATCGTGGCGATGCCGGTGATCCCGCCCGGGGCAATCCGGTTCGGCGTCATGAAAAGCGGATAGGCCGCGGCGCCGATTACGCACCCGATCAGGATCTGCATATAGGAGAAGAAACGTTCCGCTGCCGCAGGCCTCGTCCGGACAGCGTTCCGCAGTTTTTCGCGCATAGGGAGCATCCTTTCATGGTCAGCACATACAAGCTATTAAACAATCTATCATAGATCGCCGGCGGGGGCAAGTGCTTGTCGGCTGCGGAAGGATGATGGTATAATGCCTGGGAAAAAAGATTCCGGAGGAAGGCATGGCGACGGTAAAGATCGTTCCGGGCCGCAGCGGGTGCGTCTGGCCCCGGGTGCTCAGAACTGTGCGGGAAAGCCGGCAGGAAGGCCGCCTGCTGATCCTGTATGTTCCGGAACAGTATACCCTGCAGGCGGAGCGTGATCTGATCACCGGACTCGGCCTTCCGGGCCTGCTGGATATCCAGGTGATCAGCCCGCGGAAGCTTCGCCAGCAGGTCAGGGAACGGATGGGCAGCGGTGCACGGAAACCGCTGAACGAGTTCGGCCGTGCCATGGCTGTACACCGGGTGATGTCAGAAAATGCGAAAGACCTGACCTATTACCGGAACATGGCGGATCTTCCCGGCGTGGTCATGCGGGTCGGGGAAGCGCTGGACGAGATCAGCGAGAGCGAGCTGACCGCGGAAGAACTGGAACACTGCGCCGAAGGCGCGGATACGGGCCTGGAACGTGCGAAGCTCCGGGACCTGCAGATCATCCGGAGCGCCTATGACGAACTGATCACTGAACAATTTGACGATGACCGGACAGTCTGGACCGACATGGTCAGGCGGCTGGAACGCAGCGGTCTGTGGGACGGTGCGGATCTGGCAGTCTACGGTTTTGACAGCATCCGGCCTGACCTGCGGGAGCTGCTGGCCGGACTGTGCCGGAGGGTGCATTCCGCAGCGGTCTTCCTGACCATGGACAGCGCGGACGCGCCGGACGGCAGGATCTATGCGCAGCAGCACCAGAGCATCCGACGACTCCGGCAGGCGCTGGAGGACGCGGGCTGCAGGCTGGAGGAAGGCCGGAACGAAGGGGAGCGGGAACACTGTGCCCCCGTGCTGCGCTTCCTGGACCGGAACCTGTTTGCGATAGCTCCGGATAAATGGAACGCGGACCCGGACGAAGCAGTTGCCCTGTATGCAGGCGCTGCTCCGTGGCAGGAAGCGGAGCATATCGCTGCGACGCTGCGGAAGTGGCACGGGGAAGGCATCCCGTGGACCGGGATGGCAATCGCGCTGCCGCAGGAGTCGGAACTGGGCAGCATGCTGCGCGCGAACCTGCGGATCAACGGCATCCCCTTCGACTACCAGGAAAAGGACCGGGCGGCGGAGCATCCCGTATGCCGGCTGCTGCTCGCAGCGCTCAGCTGCCTGGGCGACGGATACCGGACCGACTCGGTGATCACGATGGCCCGAAGCGGATATTCCACCCTGACAGCGGAGGAAGGCCTGCAGCTGGAGGATTATGCCCGGGCGCACGGCATCGAGGGAAGACGGTGGCTGAAGCCCTTTTCCGCCGGGCAGGACGCCGCGGAGGCCGAAGCATTGCGCCTGCGACTGACCACGCCGGTGGAGGAGCTGCGCCATGGACTTGCGCAGGCGAGGAAGGCGACGGCTTCAGTGGAAGCGATCGTTGCTTTTCTGGAAACGGAAAAGGTCTGGGATCGCCTGCACGAACAGGAAGAAGACTTGCTGAACCGGGAAATGTACCGGGAAGCGGTGATCAACCGACAGGTCTGGAAGCTGCTGACGGACTTGCTGGAACAGCTGTGGACCCTGCTCGGCAGCCGGAGGGCCGCCATCGGTGACCTGAAACAGATGATCGGGAGCGCCCTGACCGGGGCGGAGATCGCCGCCCTGCCGGAGAGACAGGACGGGGTAATGATCGGAGAAGTGGGTCACCTGCTGGCGGGTGAAACGGATGCCCTGATCCTGCCGGGCGTGCAGGACGGGATCCTGGCAGCTCCGGAGAGCGGGTGGCTGACGGATCCGGAACGACGGAGGATGGAGGAAGCCACCGGCCGCGAGATCGGGATCAGCCGGGACCAGGCGTGCCTGATCAGGAAATATGACTTTTACCGTACGCTGACCCTGCCCGGGAAGCACCTGCTGGTCAGCTGGAGCCTGAAGGGAGAAGACGGCGGCGCCCTGCAGCCGGACGGACTGGTCGAACAGATCCGGATGATCTTCCCGGAACTGAAGACCGGAGGCGGTATCGCCGGCGACCGGGGAGCAGCGGAGCCGGTGACGCCCGTAGCAGTGCTGAACGGGCTCGGCATCCGCCTGGCTGAGCTGAAGAGCGGGAAGGAAGAGGATCTGCCTGCCGCCTGGCGGGCGGCGGTCGTGCAGTTGCTGCACAGCGGCGTTTACGGGGAAACCGTGCGAAATATCCTCCGGGAGATGATCCCGGAGAAGACGCGGAAACAGATTCCTCCGGAGATCGCCCGCAGGCTGTTCATGACGGACCTGCTGTCTGTCAGCCGATTGGAACAGTTCGCCTCCTGCCCGTACCGGCATTTCATCGATTACGGCCTCCGGCCGGTACGGCAGGAGACCTTTGACTTCCGGAGCGACGCAGCCGGATCCTTCTTTCATGAGGCGCTTGACCGCTACCTGAAAGAAGCCGGAAAGGACCGGCAATGGCCGGGATTTTCCGACGAGCAGGCGGACCGCCTGATGGACGGAATCCTGAACGAGCTGACGGAGGAATGGAAGGAAGGTCCGCTGCAGGAGGACGCCGTAGGCGCCTGGCAGGGCGAGGGCTATCTCCGCCGGGTACGGCATGCCGCGCGGGTGCTGACCCGTTTCGCGGCAAACAGCGAATTCCGGACGATTGCCACCGAGCAGTCCTTCGGCGAGGCGGACGGCCTGCCGCCGGTGGTGCTGACCCTGAAGGACGGCAGCAAGGCGGCGATCCGCGGGAAGATCGACCGGATCGATACCTACGAGAACGGGGAAGGACTGTGGCTGCGGATTGTCGACAACAAGAGCAGCGGCCGGAAGCCGGACGCCGCCCGGATGGCAAACGGGGAGCAGCTGCAGCTGATGATCTATCTCAAAGCCGTGGCGGATGCCAATCCGCAGGCGCACGTTGCCGGCGCGATGTATTTTCCCGTGGAGGACAAGGAGGTCGCGGCGGAAAACGACGACCCGGCCGCGATCGAGAGCGACCGGATGAAGAATGTCCGGATGAAGGGGATCGTGACCGCAGAGGAGGATGTCGTCCGGGCAATGGACCGGGATATCGCTCCCTACTCTGTGGATAAGGTCTTCAACAAGGACGGATCGGTCAGCAAGTCCGCCGACTGGGCGGTGGAGGAACCGATCATCCGGGGCCTCATGGACGCGTCGGAAGAAAAAGCCGGGGAACTGTGCGACCGGATACGCAGCGGCGAAATCGACGCGGCGCCGGTGGCGGACGGTGAGCTCTCATCCTGCCGCTACTGCGAGTATCACGGGATCTGCAGGGCCCGGAAGGAAGACGAAAGACCCCTGGAAAAGGGCATCACATTCTGCCATATTGCAGCGGGAGTACATAAGAGAGGAGAAGGACACCCCTGATGACGCAAGAACTGGTTTCGGATCTGTCAGTTCTTCTCCCGTCCGTTCTGCTGACGGTCATGCTGGCATTTTTCGTGCTGACTGACACTTACATTGGCAAGGGTCACCGAAGGGTGCTGCTGATTGTCTGCACCTTGATCTTTGGCCTGATTGTCCAGAACTATTCCGACATGCTTTTGCAGGGCCGGTATGTGAATATTCCCCTGCGTATGGCAGTTTCCATCATCGGCTATATCATGCGCCCGATGATTCTGGTGCTGTTCTGCCATGTGTTGAATCCCCGCGGCCGGTTCCGGCCGGCCTGGGCGCTGACCGCAGTCAACGGGATCATCTACCTGACGGCGAGCTTTTCCTATCTGACCTTCTGGTTCAATGAAGCCAACCATTATCAGGCGGGGCCGCTGAGATATACCTGCCACATCATCAGTGCGCTTCTTCTTTTCAACCTTCTGTTCCTTTCCATCAGAAGATTCAGAACAACCGGAGCGCCACAGAGATCATATCGATAAACCGGACAACACTCATGAAGGATTCCCACCATTCCCGAGCGAATAAAGTTGACTTGTTCTGCCTTCATGGCGGACGATTTCCTTTTTGTTTTGAATTTTCAAAAAGGGCGAATTTTCCTTTTTGACCCGGAAATTCAAAAAGGAGAAATCCTCCTTTTTGTTTTCCAAATCAGACTTATATATACTTCCTTGCGGAAGGGGGCATAATGCTTGCCCCTTCCGCAAGATATGAAGTCTGTATATACCGCCCGCGCCCGCGCGCCCGCGTGAGCGAACACGATCCTTTGACAATCCGGTGAACGGAAACTGCCAACAGGAGCCGGTCGGCTTGCATTTTTGGCAAAAGCTTAAATCAATATTACGAAATTGCATTTATGTATTGACAAGATTGCTGTATCGTATTAGACTGGTATCGAAGGGGGCGTTCACATGATTCTGGAACTGGATCGGAACAAGTTTCTGGAGAACCTGCAGTACCGAATGGGTATAATGGGTTATACGGCGACGGCGCTGGAAGGCGAGATCGGCGTATACGGCGGGTATATCGCCCGGATGAAGAGCGATCCGCAGAAGCTGCCGGCGCTGGACATTGCTTACCGGATGGCACAGGCCCTGGACGTGAACATCCAGTGGCTGATTGAAGGCTCCGCGATCCCGGAGAGCGATGACAGCGCCTATACACGCCGTTTCCTGGACCGGCTTTTTGAGATGACCCATCGCGGTACGATGCAGTGGACTTTATACCCGTATGGAGAGATCAACGAGATGATCACCGGAAAACGTCCGCGTGCCGATCTGCCGATGCTGCAGAGGAAAAACGGGAAAGAGAAGAACTTGCATGTTATTCGTTCCATGGCGCTGCCGGACTATGACGCAACTGTTGCCGGAGACGTATTCTCCACACCGCTGGATGAGAATTCCGTGGTGTGGATCGTGCCGCTGAAGGGAACGATCGACCTGGGACAGGACGAAGACGACCAACCGTGTGAATGGATCGAAATGATCCTGCAGGACAGGCGGCATCCGACTGAGGTTTCCCTCATCGTCAGCGATGTCATGCCGGGTGGAGACTTCCTGATCCCGGTGCTGAGAAAGCTCATGAATGAGATCCGGGAACGGGCCGGGGATCTGTCAATCGACCGGAATGTGAAGAAAATACTGGATGCCTTCATGGAGAGAAGCGACGAAAGAGCCAAAGGAGAGTAAACGTGTACAGTGAAAACTGGTATGAGAAGTACGAGGATGCAGGGTATAACCTTTATGAAAAAAATGTAATGTTTGACAGGCTTGTCCTGCCGGGGCTTGATATATACAGTGATATGGTGAGGGAAGGCTGTGAATCTCCGGATGAAGTGATCCGGGGAATCCTGAGGAAGAGACGGAAAATGCTGCTGTCCGGGCCTTCCAAGTCAGCCAAGAGCTGCCTGCTGATGGAGTTGGCGATCGCCCTGACGGAAGGAACATCCTGGATGGGTTTTCCGTGCAAAAAAAGCAACGTTCTGTATATCAACCTGGAGCTTGACAGGGATACGGCATTCCAGCGATTCGAAAGAATGTTCAGGGAACTCGGGATCAAGAGAAAAGAATACGCGCTCGAAGACGAACTAGCAGACAACCTGATATTATGGAATATGCGCGGTTACACCCACTCAATCCAGGCGTTAGCCAAACCGATCGCTTTCGTGTGCATGGAAAAGGAGATCGATGTTGTCATCATTGATCCCATCTACAAGGTGCTGAGCGGGGATGAGAACAGCGCGGGAGAGATCGGAAGAGTGTGCAACACGCTGGACTGGATTGCACGGGAGGGTGACTGCGCTGTCATTTTCTCCCACCATCATTCCAAGGGCGTCAAGGGAAACAAGCAGGTGCTGGACCGTTCTTCCGGCAGCGGTGTATTCGGCCGGGATCCGGACGCGATCCTGGACCTGATCCAGCTGGATCCATCCGCGGCAGCACAGGAACGTATGGGCGGAAGGCAGACGACCGCCTGGCGGATAGAAGCTGTGCTGCGGGAATTTCCGGCGATCGAGCCGATCAACTGCTGGTTCCGGTTTCCAATCCACATCCCGGATACGGAAGGCCTGCTGGATGAAAGCAGCGTTGCGGGCAGCAGGGAATCCAACCTGACAAAGAGCAGCAAACGGGTGCCCGTGGAAAACCGGAAAGAATCGTTCAATCGGGCATATGCAGAATTATCCGAAGAGGGAAGGCCGGTAAAGATCGACGACATGGCCAAGAAAATGGGCGTTTCGAAGCAAACCGTCCGCAACCGGTATAAGGATGTGGAAGACGAGTACTGGCTTGACAGCAACATGATCGGGAAACTGATCAAGAGCGCGTAAGGCCAAACACTAAAACACTAAAACACTAATGAACACTAAACACTGATGAACACTGGAACGGCGAGGACGACCCCTTTATGTTCCACTGAAGTGTAACAAAAAGGTTGCGTCCCTTTGTTCCCCGCTTGTTCCCGGTTTTAACAGAGGCGACACTTGAACACTCGACACTCGAAGAACACCCGAACGGCACGGTCCCTTGTTTCCTGACACACCCTTGCGTGAAGAGGAAAAGTAGCGTATAATAACTGCAGAGAAAAAAACCAAAAGGAGGCGTATCCCCATGATACAGGTAATCGCAGGCAAGAAGGGCTCCGGCAAAACGAAGCGGCTGATTGACCTGACCAATACCACAGCCCGGGAAGCTGCGCACGACGTGGTGTTCCTGGATGACGACAATCGCTATATGTTCGACGTGGACCGTAAAGTCCGGTTTATCAACGCCGAAGAATATCATATTTCCAGCGCCGATATGTTCATCGGCTTCCTGGGTGGTATCCTTTCCTCCAACTTTGACGTCGGCACCATCTTCATTGACGCGTTCCTGAAGCTCTGCCACACCGAACTGGCGGACACCGAGCCCGTCGTGAACGTGCTCAAAGAGCTTGGATCCAAGCAGGATGTGGACTTTGTCCTGAGCCTGAGCGCCGATCCGGAAGAGCTGCCGGCTTTCCTGAAACAGTATCTGATCTGATTCCGACAAGCATCATAGGTGAGCGGCAGCGGTTTCCGCGGCCGCTTTTTCAAAGGATCCGGACAGGGATCCGAAATCAGAACGGGGAGTGATCTTACCATGGCTTACTTTTCCACCCGCGGCGAGAGCTGCGTGATCGCCAGCCAGGCCGTGCTTCGCGGACTGGCTCCGGACGGCGGGCTGTATGTTCCCGCCATGTTTCCCGCCTTTACCCCGGAGCAGATGGCCGATCTGTACGGCAAGGATTATGCCGGGCGCGCGGCGGACGTCCTGAAGGTTTATCTGGAGGACTATACCTCCGCGGAGATCGAGCAGGCGGTCCGCGCGGCTTACAGTCCCGAGCGATTTGACGATCCGCGGATCACGCCACTGAAGAAGATCGACGACGCCACCTGGATCATGGAGCTGTTCCACGGGCCGACACTGGCGTTCAAGGATATCGCGCTGCAGCTGCTGCCCCACCTGATGAAGCTCGCTGCCGTCAAGAACGGGGAACAGCGGGAGGTCAGCATCCTGGTGGCGACCAGCGGTGATACGGGCAAGGCCGCGCTGGAAGGTTTCCGCGACGTGGAAGGGACCAGCTGCACCGTGTTCTATCCGCTGGACGGGGTCAGCGACGTGCAGAAGCTGCAGATGGTGACGACCGGGGGAAACAACACGCACGTGATCGCTGTGAAGGGGAACTTTGACGATGCCCAGACCGGCGTGAAGGAGCTGTTCAACTCGGAGAGCTTCGCGAAGGAGATGGACGCGAGGGGCAAGGTTCTGTCCTCAGCCAACTCGATCAACTTCGGCCGCCTGGTGCCGCAGATCGTATACTATTTCTCCGCCTACGCGGACCTGATCAACGCGCACGCCATCACGCCCGGGGATCCGGTCAATTTCTGCGTGCCGACGGGCAACTTCGGTGACATCCTGGCGGGGTTCTACGCCCGGAACATGGGCCTGCCGATCAACAAGCTGATCTGCGCGAGCAACCGGAACAACGTGCTGACGGACTTCCTGAACACGGGAATCTATTCCACCCACCGCACTTTCTTCAGAACCCTGAGTCCGAGCATGGACATCCTGGTGTCCTCCAACCTGGAACGGCTGCTGTATGAGGCGGCGGACCGGGACGGCGCGCTGATCCGCGTATGGATGAACCAGCTGAAGGAATGCGGGAGTTATTCCGTCGGTGAGCAGCGGCGCGACTGGATCGGAGATGTTTTCTGGGGCGACTGCGCGGACAACAAGGACACCCTGCTGGAGATCCGGAAGCAGTTCCACGAAAACCATTACCTGATGGATCCGCATACGGCGGTCGCTTCGCATGTGCTGCGCCAGTACCGCCTGCAGCGGAACGATCCGACGCTGACGATC
>JAEEGL014574725.1_pt1 | contig 12571 bp, 10 predicted proteins | sample 9134231 | NCBI WGS metagenome assembly JAEEGL01 (sample SAMN16246548, study PRJNA631951) | gut metagenome | biome: gut microbiome; feature: rumen; material: fiber-attached | host: Bos | place: Iran: Karaj | collected 2018-10
TGGCTTACGGCCAACATGGCCATCCAAGCCGAAGGCAACGGAATGAGATACGATGACTTGTCGGGGCAACTCAGGATGCGGAAAGACAGCCTCATTTGGCTCAACGTGACCGCCACGATGGGCATTGAAGTGCTACGGATCAAAGTCAGCAACGATTCCGTTTGGATTGTCAACCGCTTGGAAAAGACCTATTTGGCTGAGCCTTTGAACACCATCTCCGCACAACTTGGTATGCCGCTCAGTTTGCCTTTGGTACAAACTTTGCTCTTGGACAATAATCAAGGCTATGCACCCGTTGAAAATCAAATCGTTCAGTTGAAAACCTTCGTGATGGGCGAGCTTTCCGCCAAAATCAGATACAACAATATCAGATTGAACGAGAAAACGACTTTCCCGCTGAAGATTACCGACAAGATGGAACGGTTCCGCTTACTGAAAAAGCAATGAAGAAACTACATATCATATTGGTTTTGTTGCTGTTGTCTTTCGTTTCACCGACTTTCGGCCAAAAGACGAAAGGCAAGACGAAGAAACAATTGCAGAGCGAAATCAACTCGCTACAGAAGGAAATTTCGACCGCAAACCAATTGCTGAAAAAGACCAAAAAGGACAAGGAAATGACCCTGAACGAAGTCAATCTCCTCGACAAGAAAATCAAGCAGCGCGAACAACTCATCACAACCTACAACGAGCAGATTGCCGTCCTTGATGAGGAAATCAATGCTGGACAACAAAACATCAAAACCCTCAATTCCGACCTCAGCAAACTGCAAAAGGAGTATGCGAAAATGGTTGTCTTCGCCAACAAAAATCGCAATCACTATGACAAATTAGGTTTTATTTTCGCCTCTAAGGACTTCAACCAAGCCTTCAGCAGGTTGCGCTATATCCGTGAGTTCAACGATGCTCGCAAAGTCAAGATGAATCAAATCGCTTCGATTGAAAAACAAATCAGCAGCGAAGTGGAAGCCAGCCAACAAGCCCGTGAGGAGCAAGCTGCCATGCTGAAAGACGAGAAGACTCAGCAAGAAGCATTGCAAAAAGAAAGGAAAGACCTCAACGGACAAGTAGCCAAACTCAAAAAAAAGGAAGGCAGTATCCAACAAGACATTAAAAACAAGCAGCAACAAGCCAAGAAATTGCAAAAGGCTATCGATGACATCATTGCTGAGGAGATTAGAAAAGCCAACGCAGAAGCGGAAAAGAAACGCAAGGAAGAGGCAAAGAAAAACGCTGGCAAAGGCAAAACCACTACATCTCCAACATCTAAAGAAAAGGGTATGGCGTTGACTCCTGCCGAAAAAACGCTTTCCTCTAACTTCGTCAACAATAAGGGTAAACTGCCTTGGCCTGTCGAACGCGGCGTGATTTCATCCTCTTATGGCAAACATACCTCCGTGGTTTCCGATAAAGTTACCGTGACCAACAACGGAATTGACATTGCCACCACCGAAAACGCTCAAGCTCGTGCTGTTTTCGACGGCGAAGTGGCCAGTGTCACTAAACTCACGGGAGCCAACACGGTAGTAATCATTCGCCATGGCGAGTATTTCACTGTGTATTCCAACCTTGAGAATGTTTTGGTAAAACGTGGAGACAAAGTGAAAACTAAGCAAACCTTGGGAACTATTCATACCAGTAAGACTGAAAACAAGACCGAACTGCACTTTGAACTATTGAAAGAAACAGCAAGACAAAATCCTGCAAATTGGCTATCGAAATGAGAAACAAACTATTCATATTCCTATTGTTAGGCTTAACTCTACTAGCCTCCTCCTGCAAGACCAAGGAAGTGCCTGGCAGAAGACGCGCGCCACGCCACTGCAACACCTGCACTAAGTGGAGCTATATGCCACAAGAAAACCTTGAATCTGAATTGCTTAACTGCGATGAAGCCTGAAGAACTTGAACTTTTGAAACGCTATTTCCCAGGGGCCTCAGTGGACAAAGTGGGCGAAATGTTTGAACAAAGGCTTTTTAAACTGCACTTTAAACGGCCTCGAACTTCCAAACTGGGCGATTTTCGTCCCCCAAGAACCAAAAACGGCATCTGTGCCATCACCCTCAACTTGGACTTGAACCCATATCAAATGCTTGTCACTTATGTGCATGAGGTGGCACATTACGATGTGTATCAACAATATGGCTCAAGACGCGTGCAACCGCATGGCACGGAATGGCAAAACCAATTCACCAGGCTTCTGTTACCTTTCATGACCGAAACCATCTTCCCGAATGACATACTCACCGCTTTGCAAAAGCACTTGCACCACATCAAAGCCAGCAGCAACGCCGACCAAAACCTCCAAAGGGTGCTGAAACAATACGACAAACACGCCGAAACCATTAAGACCGTGGAAAGCCTGTCAAATGGAGCCAGATTTGTGCTGAAAAACGGCTTGGTCTTCCAAAAAGGGGAAAAACAACGCACTCGTTATAAATGCTATTGCGAAACCAATGGTCGTTGGTATTTCGTGGCAGCTTTGGCTGAAGTCAAGCCGTTGCAATAAACAATTCAACATTTCAACAATCAACGATTAAACAATTCAACATTTCACTATCTTTGCGGCCAAAATCAAAGCTTAATGACCAAAAAAGTATTCGTTTCAGGCTGTTATGACCTTCTGCACAGCGGTCATGTGGAGTTTTTCCGACAAGCGGCACAGTTTGGTGATCTTTATGTCGGCATCGGCTCCGACGAAACCATCCTGCACTACAAAAACCATATGACGCTCTACCCCGAAAACGAGCGCCTCTTTATGGTGAAAGCCATTCGTTACGTAAAGGATGCCTTCATCAATGATGGAGCCGGAGTGATGGATTTTGTCGGCACAGTTGACCGATTAAAACCCGATATTTTTGTGGTTAATGAAGACGGAGCCTCAGAAGAAAAACGTCGGTTTTGCGAGGAACGAGGCATAGAATATGTAGTATTGCGACGCACACCCTCAGAAGGTTTGGAGGCCCGCTCATCTACCTCACTAAAACAAGACCTTTGCCAAATTCCCACCCGCTTGGACTTAGCTGGTACTTGGATTGACCAACCCTATGTCTCGTGTTTTGCTCCTGGATGGGCTATAACCATTTCCTTAGAACCAACTTTTGAAGTACGCGAACGTTGTGGCCTTTCCACTTCAACCCGTAACATGATTAAGAAAATCTGGCCGATACAACTCCCCGACATGAATCCAGAAATATTTGCAAAGTTGGTTTTCTGTTTCGAAAATGACCCCGAACGCAGCGACGGCATTATCAGCGGAGCACAGGACAGCATTGGCATCTGCATGCCTGGATTGGTACGCCATTATTACGACAATCTCTATTGGCCAACTAAATTTGAAACCTGCCAAGACGAAACTATCTTGAACTGGCTTGAAAACCATCTCATCATGATTCCAATGGAGCCTCGCCGTCCAGGATGTTCGGTGGTAGAAGGCAAAGACATTACCGAACCGAAAGTAAAAGCTTTAGCTAAAGCCGCTAATGACTGTTGGAATGCAATTTTGAAAATGGATTTGAACAGTTTTGCCTCAGCCTATAAAGCTTCATTTAATGCACAAACCTCTATGTTCCCCGCCATGATTCAAGGCTCAGTGCAAGATTATATTGATAAATATTCTGTTATGGATGAAGTGTTGGCTTGGAAAATGCCTGGTGCCGGTGGTGGCGGCTATCTTGCCTGCGTGGTCAAAGATACAGTCGATTTCTGCCATAATCATTCAGAAGCTATCTCATTAAAAATCAGAAGAAAATGAACAAAATAGTAGAAAAGAAGTATCTGTTGCCTTTTTTTCTGATGACATGCTGTTTCGCTTTGTGGGGCTTTGCCAACGACATAACCAACCCCATGGTGAAGGCCTTTTCCAAAATTTTTCGAATGAGTGTCACCGATGGTGCATTAGTGCAATTGGCATTTTACGGAGGATACTTCTGTATGGCTTTACCAGCTGCTCTTTTTGTACGCAAATATTCTTACAAAGCTGGTATCTTAATGGGTCTTGGCTTATATGCTATCGGTGCTTTGATGTTCATTCCTGCCAAGGTAATTGGTAATTATTATCCGTTTCTGATTGCTTACTTCGTGCTGACTTGCGGCCTTTCTTTTCTTGAGACAACGGCTAATCCTTATATCCTTTCAATGGGTGATAAGGAAACCGCCACGCGTCGCCTCAACCTGGCTCAAGCTTTCAATCCGATTGGCTCCTTGGCGGGCATGTTTGTCGCAATGCAATTTATCCAATCCAAACTGAATCCACTCAGCACGGAAGAACGTGCTTTGTTGACAGAAGACCAATTTGAGGCCGTGAAAAGTGCCGACCTCGCCGTGTTGAGTCGCCCATACATCATTATTGGAGCGGTGTTGGTGGCATTCTTTGTCGTCATTCTGCTACTGGTTAAGACGCAAAACAAGACGGAAGAAAACGGCTACGACCAAAAGTTCGACCCTACAATAAAGAGACTTTGGCAAAACAAACCTTATCGTTACGGTGTGGTTGCCCAGTTTTTCTATGTCGGCGTGCAAATCATGTGTTGGACGTTCATCATCCAATATGGAACACGTGTCTTTATGGGCGAAGGCATGAGCGAACAAGCCGCAGAGGTACTCTCACAGCGTTATAACATCGTGGCTATGGCCATTTTCTGTGTAAGTCGATTCATATGCACCTTCCTGCTAAAATACATACATCCTTCAAAATTGCTGACCTATTTGGGAATTGCTGGTGCTGTATTAGTATTAGGTGTCATCTTCCTCGATGGTCGGGCAGGAATGTATTGCCTGGTGGCCGTTTCGGCTTGCATGAGTCTCATGTTCCCCACCATCTATGGCATTGCCTTGACAGATACGGGGGAAGATGCCAAGTTGGGTGCTGCAGGTCTCATCATGGCCATTTTAGGAGGCTCAGTATTGCCTCCTTTGCAGGCCCGTATCATTGATGGCAATGGATTGGGAAGTATTCCTTCTGTGAATCTAAGCTTTATTTTACCATTAATATGTTTTGTTATTATCGTTTTTTACGGTCTTTTCATAACTAAAACCAGCAAACAATGAAACGCTATTGCCAAACATTAGAACTTGTTGATGACCCAAAACTCATCGAAAAATATTGCGAAATACATGCCCATGTGTGGCCAGAGGTGGTGATTGGACAAAAAGAAGTCGGAATCCTCGATATGCAACTCTATTGCTACGGCACTCACGTCTTTATGATTTGCGACACGGTCGATGATTTCGACTGGGAAAAAGATATGGCCCGTTTGGCCACTTTACCCCGACAGGCCGAATGGGAAGCCTATGTGGCTCAGTGCCAAGGTGCCGACCCAAATTTGCCTTCGACAGGAAAATGGCACCTTATGGAAAAGATTTTTTGATGGCGAAATAGAAAAAAACGTATTTTTGCAATTTAAATATTTCCATCTATGAGAAAAATGATCAAACATTTTTGTGATTTCATATTCGGAAAGCATAAAAACAATACGCTTCCCCGTTATTGGATCTTGGCTGCTGACATGGCAATCGTACTCTTTGCCTATGTCATTGCTATACTTGTCATGTATTATAATGACATTACGAAATTGAATTTGAGTGTCGATTGGAAACGCGTTTGGATATTTCCTGTATTCTACTTCATCGCCTTCCTGATCAGCAGGACCTATGACGGCATGTTGCGTTACTCTGGTTTCAATGACATTCGAAAAATCTTTACATCATGCACATGGACTTTTGTAATTATAATGATTAGTAAGTTGTTGTTTCTAAATTACTATCGTCCAATTGCAGTTAACTATTATCCTCCATTTTCTATCATCGTCTACCATTATCTGATTACTTTGGTGCTAATGATTCTTATGCGTTTCACCATTAGACGTTTATATAATGAAGTCTACAGGGCCTCAAGTTCAAAACAAAATACCATCATTTATGGTGCTGGTGATGGTGGCACTATGTTGATGCGTACCATTAATCAAGACCCTGTCTCACGATTCAGAATAAAAGCCTTTGTTGACGATGATCCCAAACGCGCTAAATCACAAATCAATACTATCAAGGTCTATCCACCCGAAATAGCAATGACGCCAGAATTCGTTCAGAAATATGACATTGAAGTGTTGATCGTGGCAATACCAAGCCTAAGCGAGGAGCGCACCAAAGTTATTTTTGAACAAGGTTTGGCTTTGAATCTTATCGTAAAATCCATTCCTTCTTTTGACAAATGGGTGGACGGAAAACTTGCAACCAGCCAAATTCAGGACATCAAGATTGAAGATCTTCTTGGTCGAAAACCTATTATCTTGGGCAAGAGCAACGTCATTCGCGAAATTAACGAAAAAGTGGTGTTAGTCACAGGTGCCGCAGGTTCCATTGGTAGTGAAATTTGTCGTCAGGTGATGCACTATAATCCTACCAAACTTATCATGCTCGATCAAGCCGAGTCTCCGATGTATGATTTCCAGTTTGAAATGAACAACAACCCAGATTTCAAGGAAAAGCGTGACAAGATGGTTTTCATCATTACCAATGTGAAAGACCCTGTCCGTATGAGAAAAGTCTTTGAAATGTATCATCCACAAGTGATATTTCATGCTGCAGCATACAAACATGTGCCTTTTATGGAAGAGAACGCTTACGAAGCCGTATTTGTTAACGTGTTTGGTACCAAGCTTGTAGCCGATTTAGCTGTGGAATATGGTGTGGAAAAATTCGTAATGATTTCGACTGATAAGGCTGTCAATCCAACCAATGTGATGGGAGCCACAAAACGCATTGCAGAGATTTACACACAGAGTAGGCAGGGCAAAACCAAGTTTATCACTACGCGTTTTGGTAATGTTTTGGGTTCAAATGGTTCTGTTGTGCCACTGTTCCGCAAACAAATTGAGAAAGGCGGTCCCATCACCGTCACTGACAAACGCATCACCCGTTTCTTTATGACTATTCCTGAGGCTTGTAGCCTAGTTCTTGAAGCTGGTTCTATTGGAGATGGAGGTGATATTTTCGTCTTTGATATGGGTGAAAAAGTCAAGATTTGGGATTTGGCTGAAAAGATGCGCAAATTAGCTCATCGTCCTGATATTGAAATTATCGAAACAGGTCTTCGTCCTGGTGAAAAACTTTACGAAGAGGTGTTGGCCAATGAGGAAAATACCATCAAGACCGACAATGAAAAGATTATGCACGCTGTGGTGAGAAAATATGAATCCACAGAGGTTGACTCAATGATTGAGAAACTCCATGATGAACTCGAGACTTGTGATTCTATGAAGATAGTGGCACAAATGAAGGTAATTGTGCCCGAATTTAAGAGCAATAACAGTATTTTCAGCCAGTTGGACAAATAAGCCGACATGTACACCATCCATACTGATCCTCTGCATCGCATCGCTTATGCTACAGATGCGTCTGCTTATCGTGAGATGCCACAAGGTGTTGCATTTCCTGAAAACGAACAAGATATTGTCTATTTGATTGAAACGGCTCGTGAACGCAAAACCCACCTTATACCAAGAGCGGGGGGCACTTCCATTGCAGGCCAAGTAGTAGGCAATGGTATTGTGGTTGATATCAGTAAACATTTCAAAAAAATACTTGAAATCAATCAAAAAGAACGATGGGTAAGAGTGCAACCTGGGGTCGTCCTTGATGAACTTAATATTGCCGTAGAACCTTTTAGACTTTTCTTTAGCCCAGAAACTTCTACCAGCAACCGTTGTTGTATAGGTGGAATGTTCGGCAATAATTCTTGTGGTTCACATTCGCTAATTTATGGTAGCACCCGACATCATGTGTTGGAAGCCCGTGGCGTGCTTTGCGATGGTAGTATTGAGGTGTTCAAAACTTACACCATTAGGGAATTAGAAGAACGATTTGGCTCTCGTTTTTGGGAAAATAACTATCTGTGTCATAACAAACAAGGGCTTGTGCAGCTGGAATCTATAGACGACCATTCTTCTAATGTTTCATTAATCCAAAACATCTACACCCAACTCATTCGTTGGGCTTTAGACGAAAAAACCGTTCATCTGATAGAAGAAAACTACCCTGACAAGAGCTTGCGCCGTCGCTCTTGCGGCTATGCTATTGATGAAGTCATCGAAGACCTGCACAATGCAGCGAAACCATTTGAAGAACGTACCATAAATCTTTGCAAGGTACTTGCAGGCAGCGAAGGTACTCTTGCTTTCATTACCGAAATCAAAGTAGACCTCGATCCTTTGCCACCCAAAGAAAAAATGGTGGTCTGCGCACATTGTGACACCTTGCAAAAGAGTTTTCTTGGCAATCTCGTTGCATTACAATACAATCCTTCTGCCATTGAATTGATGGACCGCAACATTTTGGAACTCAGCAAACAAAATGTTGAACAACAGAAAAACCGTTTCTTTGTCCAAGGCGACCCTGCAGCTATCCTTATTATCGAACTGCGCGGTGAGACACGCGAAGCTATCAATGCCGTAGCTGAGCAAATGGAAAAAGCATTAATCGAAAATGATGAGCACCTAGTATATGCCTGCTCAAGAGTCTATGGCTCAGAAATCAGTAAGGTGTGGAGCCTGCGCAAAGCAGGTTTAGGCTTGCTTACCGGAATGAAAGGCGATGCCAAACCCATTGGTGTCATCGAAGATACAGCCGTGGCTCCCGAAAAGCTGCCCAACTATATGTTTGACTTTGCTCAAATGTTGGAAAACCTTGGCTTGAGTTGTGTCTATCACGCCCATATCAGCACGGGTGAGTTGCATTTGAGACCTATTATCAATATAAAAGAGGAACAAGGCAAACGTAAATTCAGAGAAGTTGCCTATCAGACAGCCCTTTTGGTCAAGAAATACAAAGGCACTTTAAGTGGCGAACATGGTGACGGAAGGCTACGAGGAGAGTTCATCCAATTGCTTTATGGCAATGAGGTCTATGCTTTGATGAAAGACTTGAAAAAGTGTTGGGATCCATTACAAGTATTCAATTTGCATAAAATCGTCAACACCTTGCCAATGGACAGCATGTTACGCTTTGATGTTGACCAACAATATGCCATAGAAAAAGAACTCAAATACGACAAGACCTATTATAACTGGAAAGCTGCCTTTGATGAATGCAAGGTGGAAGGTGCTACGGGGGCCAAGACCCAACTCCACGCATTGTTATGCAGTATTGAACAATGCAACGGTGCTGGTGATTGTCGTAAATCGAACCTTATTGGCGGCACACTATGTCCCGCATTTAAGGTAAGTGAAGACGAAACAAAAGCCACTCGCGCTCGTGCCAATGTGTTGCGAGAGATTCTGACAAGAGGATGGGGAAGCGAAGCTTTCTCAACAGCTTTGGACAAAGAAAAAAGTATCTTGAAATCCGAAGAGTTAGCTGAGGTCTTGGACAGTTGTTTGGCCTGCAAAGGCTGCCGCAGCGAGTGTCCCTCCAATGTAGATATGACCCGTTTGCGCTCTGAAATATTGCAACATAAATACGATGTCAGCGGAATGCCATTGCGCTCTTTTGCTGTGTCACGAATGGCCACAGTAGAACAATTTGGTCATATTGTCTGGCCCTTATATAATTTGTTTGCATCGTGGAAGTTTTCTTCCAACATCATCAAGCGAATCATCAAATTCTCGACAGAAAGAGATATCCCAATCCTTAGCCGTGAAACCATGCGACAAGCAGTTCAAAAAGAATGTCGTATACATCGGGGCAAGGCTACTAAGGGCAAAGTCTACCTCTTCGCCGATGAATTCACCAACTTCCAGGAAGCCGAATTAGGTTTGACTTTTGCCAAATTATTGCTACATTTGGGTTATGAAGTGGAAATTCCTAAACATGTGGAAAGCGGTCGTGCTGCCATCTCAAAAGGCAACTTGAAACTGGCAAAAAAGTTTGCTTTGAAAAATGTCAATTTGCTGAAAGACAAAATTTCAGAAAAAACACCATTGGTTGGCATTGAACCTTCGTGCATTCTAAGTTTCCGTGATGAATATCCCGATTTGGTACCTATTGAGTTACGTCAACAAGCTCTGGAATTAGGTCATAATGCTTTATTATTTGATGAGTTCATCATGCACGAAGTACAGATTGGCCACATATCTACAAATGATTTCAAACCTGATGCTGTGGAAATTTGGCTTCATGGTCATTGCCATCAAAAGGCTTTGGTAGGAACCGAGAAAACTGTTCAAGCTTTCAAGCTACTCAGTGGAGCTAAAATCCATGTTATTCCGAGTGGTTGTTGTGGAATGGCTGGTTCTTTCGGCTATGAAAAAGAGCATTATAAGACTTCCTTAGCTATCGGTGAAATGGTGCTGTTTCCCTCCATTCGCAAAGCGGTTGAAAACACAGACGTCGTTATGCCTTGCATTGTTTCAGCTCCTGGCACTTCTTGCCGCCAGCAAATACTTGATGGTACGGGTATCCATGCCGTTCATCCCATAGAAATCCTTTACCGCTGGGCAAAATAATAGACAAAATTTGCCGTTCAATGAAAAAGCATTATCTTTGCGACATTGAACTTATAAGTAAAATCATATGCCATGAAAAAGCTTTTGTTTCCAGTTGTATTAGTTCTTGTAACTTTTATGAGTTGCAATAATACGAAAAACAATAATGAGGTCGATGTGAAACTTTATACCTTAATAGATAGTATTTATGTTGAAAGCGAATACGGCGACGATTACTCCTATTACACCATGAATGCCGACCTACCTATCACCAATAACGACAGTTTGCGTAATAATATCCTTCATTGGATGCTGTCTGATGATACCGAAGATTACGAAACTTTCTTTCAAAATGAAAGAGATTATTTCTTTTCAGAGGAAGGAGATGAACCGCGCTCAAGCCTCGAAAGCAATTTCACCTTATCGGAACAAACAGATCTTTACGTGACATACATTTCGGAAGGTTTTGTTTACACTGGTGGTGCCCATCCTATGCCATGGTATTATGGCACTTCTTTCAGCAAGACTGATGGCAGCATTATCGGCTACGACATTTTTGAAGACCCTGAACAACTTATAGGTATCATCTCTGAAAACATTCGCAAACAATACTTCGAACCCAATAATACAGAAGAAGAAGAATATCTTTTTGAGGCTGATGAACCCTTTCAGTTGCCTTCTAATCAACCATGGATTGAGACCGATAGTGTGGTATTTTGTTATCAAGCATACGAAATTGCTCCTTATTCTGCCGGAATACCTTTATGCAAAATTGCCATCTATGACCTGAAACCATACCTGAGTGAAAAAGGAAAGTCATTATTTAACATCGAGTAAAAATGAACAACTACTGTATCATTATGGCTGGTGGGATTGGTAGTCGCTTCTGGCCACTTAGTAAAGATAACTACCCGAAACAATTCCTTGATATTCTTGGTACAGGAAAAAGCTTCATCCAAAGCACTTACGAACGTTTTAGTCCAGTTATACCTAACGAAAACTTTCTGGTGGTAACCAACAAAGCATACAAGCATTTGGTTCTCGAACACCTTCCCATGTTAAGACCTGAACAAGTGCTTTGTGAGCCCGCTCGACGCAATACGGCACCTTGTATCGCATATGCTGCCTACCATATTCAAAGCCGCTGCAAGGAGGCCAATATTGTTGTCACTCCAGCCGACCATTTGGTGACCAATGAAGTAGAATTTCAACGCATTATTCGATTGGGATTCGACTTTTTAGCAAAAAACCAAAACGCTTTGATGACCATTGGCATTAAGCCGAGCCGTCCTGAAACGGGATATGGTTATATTCAAGTTCCCAAGCAATAGATATTGCCTGAAGTGGTAAAAGTTGAAATGTTCAAAGAAAAACCAAACTATGACACCGCCGTAAAATTTGTTGCCGAAGGCAATTATTTATGGAACAGTGGTATTTTCATATGGACCTTAAACGGCATAATGCAAGCTTTCAAAGAATTTTTGCCAGAAATGGTTGATGTCTTCGAAAACGGTAAGCACGACTTTGGCACACCTGAGGAACAAAATTTCATCAACAATCATTTTGTGGATTGCCCAAATGTCAGCATCGACTACGGTGTGATGGAAAAGTCACCCAACACCTATACCATTCCTGCTGACTTTGGTTGGAGTGATATTGGCACCTGGGGCTCATTGTTCACCCATGCAAAAAAGGACGAAAATGGCAATGCCAAACGCGGAAGAATAGTCTCTGTAGGCAATCGGAATACTATTATCAATATCGAAGAAGGCACTGTGGCTATCGTGGAAGGCTTGGAAGATTATTTGGTGGCCTACCGTGACCATTCGTTACTCGTATGTCGACTTCAAGACGAACAGCAAATTAAGAATTGGATTGAAGAATTGAAGTAAAAAAAACAGCAGTGGAAAGTCAACCGTTGGTTTCAGTCATCATGCCATGCTACAATATGGCTTCGTATATTTCGGACAGCATCAAGTCTGTCATTGTTCAGACTTACCCAAATTGGGAACTGCTCATTGTTGACGATGCTTCTACAGACGAAACGGTTAGCATAATAAAAGACTACTCTCAATCTGATTCACGAATAAGTTTTGCCATCAAAACACAGAATTCTGGTATTGCCGACACCCGTAACCAATGCATTCAA
>JAEEGL015704793.1_pt1 | contig 12571 bp, 15 predicted proteins | sample 9134231 | NCBI WGS metagenome assembly JAEEGL01 (sample SAMN16246548, study PRJNA631951) | gut metagenome | biome: gut microbiome; feature: rumen; material: fiber-attached | host: Bos | place: Iran: Karaj | collected 2018-10
GGCACGACCTCACAAGCGGTACGCTGCCGGGCTGGATAACGCCGGCCGAGCCCTCGGGTAGCGCCGGGGCGTGGGTGTGGACAATCACCACCACCTCGCCGCGAGGATTCTTCCAGTTCCGGGCCTTGCAAGAGGGGTCGACGGTCATCCGCAACAACGCGCTGACCGACCTCTCACAGGGCATCATGATCGACGGCGTGAAGTACGTGCCCGTTGTCAGCGGCACGGGACCGAACCGCACCATCATCTGGACGGAGGCGCCAGGACCGAGGCCCTGGGCAATCTCGACACCTTCGGCTGGTTGATGCTCGCCGTCGCGGGCGTCCTCTTCGCCCTATTCCTCCACATATACAACAAGACGCCGCGCATCCGCGAGACGCCGGCGAGCTTCCGCGCCTCTCTGGCCCTGCTGACGGCGTGGGCGGTGCTCTACGGAGGCTCCAAGCCCCCGCAGGGCGGGCGCGTGACCGTCGACGATCCCTACATCCGGGATGCCGGCTCGTATCTCACCAACGATGTTGTCCATGTCGCAATCAGCAAGCGCACGGCCCTTCTGCCGGACACTACGGAGATTCTTGTCTACGCCAGGGAGCTTGCCGCTACCAACGCCTCGGACTGGGTGCGCCTAACGCCCCACCTCACCTATGCCGACCACCCCTACGACTATGCCCTGCCAAACGCCACCAACCACAACGTGCTCGTGGCGGCGCAGTTCACGCCGGGGCCGACGGTGCACACGAACGGCGTGTGGTCGATAACGGGTTTCATCATCCCCGGCTCGGGCGGGCGCATCACCTTCAAGCAGACGCGGCTCAAGATGATTGGCGCCTACGCCACCAACCCGCCGATACCCATCTTTGAAGAAGAGGAGGACGCCAACGAATGAAGAAGACACTTGCCATCTGCGCGGCAATTGGCCTTGCCGCCGCCGCAACCGCCGCCCCCACGAAGTATTCCAAGCTGGGCATTGTCACGGGGGCGAGACGCCTCGGCCGCCTCGACGCGATGAATGCGTGGATTCAGCAGGCCGGGTATTGGAACGAGTGGCTGGCATGCCAGGTGTTCAGCGATGACTACGAAGGCTTCGCGGCCATCACCAACGCCGTTGTCGCATCCGGGCTTGCCACTTCGGCCGAGATAGCCGCAATTCTTGAGGCCTCGCGCGTGGATGACGGCATGGCCCGGCTCATCGCCACCGTTGAATCCGACAAGCGTCTGCGCGAGCAGTACCACGGCGGGCGCATCGGCACATACATCCTGACCAACGAAGTTGGCCGGCTCATCCGCGTTGACCTCTACGGCGACGCGACCGCCTGGACGAACGGCACGACATCGCCAATTGCGCTTCCGGCCGACCCTGAAAAGCTCGCAAAGGAGATGGCGCGCAGGGCCGCAGAAAAGGAGCGCGTCCAGGCCGCCTTTGAGGCGGCCAACCTCCCGCCGGACCTTGCGGCGCTACGAGCCGCGCAACGCGAGGCCGCGCGGCAGTCGGCGGCACAGGAGCAATGACCATTTGGCCCCGTACGGGAGCGCGGACTCCTGGCGCGCGACGGGCTGGACGGGGCCGCTACCCTTACCCGCGACGAGGCATCTGGTGCGATTTGGTTAAGAGGGTTGAAAACGCCAGGCCGGGTGGCCTGGCGGCGAAAACACTAAACGCCGACCCGCGGGACATCTTGAAGCCATGAAGAAACTGCTAAAACTGATCGAGGCCTACTTCCGCTCATGGGTGGAGGGGCAGAACAGCGCGGCCGACGCCGCGCGGGCGGCCGAGGCCACCGCCGCGCCCAAGCTCGGCATACAGGCCCCGCTCGGCCTTGCCTCGTGCTGGGACGGGAGCAATGCGGCCAAGCGGATGATGAATATCTTGTCCCCCCGTATGAGCGACGCCAAGGTGGGCGAGTATATCGCGTGGATGAAGGCGCGCGGATGCACCGCGGCACACGTCATACTTGCGAACGGGGCCGACGGCGAATGCGCCGGCTACGCCGCGTGGCGTGACGCAGACCGCACCAAGATGCTCAAGCGAATGGAGCAGATACGGGCCGCCGGGCTCGTCCCGGTGCCGTGGGTGATAACCGATGATTCGTCGGCCCTGCTGAAGGAGCTGTTCGGGAACCCCGAGAAGCTCGTCGGCAATATGAGGGACTTTTTCGCCGGCGCTCCCTTCGTGGTGCTAGGCCTCGAAATGGACGAGACTGGAAGCGAGGCGCAATGGAAGACCGTCCGGGCCGCCGTCAAAAACCGCTTCAGCGGGCCGCTTGGCGTCCACCATACAAGCGGCAACTCGTTTAAGTACGCCGAGCTCGGGGATATCGTGCTTGGCCAGCTAAACCCCGGCTGTTCAGAGGCCGATGTCAAGAAGCAGATTCAGGCCATACGGGCCAAGGGAAAAAGGGCCGTGGGCTTCGAGTACGCCCGTGGCGCCAACCGCAAACTGGCCGAGGCCGCCCTTGCCGCCGGGGCCGAAGGTGTGGGGAACTGGTGATGGAAACCGCCGCCGCAATCGAGATAGGGAGGAAGGTCGTGAAGGTCGCAGACAAAGTCTTGAAGTACCTCAAGGAGGACAACTCGCACAGCTACGGGCTGGACGAGGAGGTGTCCGTCCTTCTGTCCGGAAAGGACGTTGCGTGGCCGGCAAGCTCGGCGGTCAGCCTGGCTGACTACACGACGCAGGACGGCTCGCTCACCATCGCCTTTTGCGAGACATCCCTTGACGTCGCAGTCCGCCTCGTAGCCCATCCGTTCCCCGTCTCGTCGAACCTGTGGAACGGCCCCGACATCATCAGCGACACCAAGTTCCGGGCGATGGCGGCCAGCTTATTCCATGACTTGATTTGGGAGCACGCCTCCGAGCTGGCCAAGGCCTGGGGCGTGTCCAAGACAGACGTCCTCGGCTGGGGCGACGGCGTCCTCTACGCCGTCTGGATGTGGGCCAGCGAGGACACACTTCTCGGCCGCATCGAGGCCCGCGTCGCATGGTCTGTCTGCGAGTTTTCCAAGGGCTGGTATCACACGGCCAAGAAGTGGCTCGGCCTGCACACAATCGCGCTGGCCACCCTTCTCGCCGCCGCCGGGTGCGTCGGCACACCCCCGGATTGGCAAGTGGTTGAATTCACAGGCACGAATGCCATCATCCGGGCAATGGGCGGCGAGCAGACCGTTGAGGCCGAGCCGGAGACAATTTCCACCACGGCACCGTCGCAGGAAAAAGAAGCGTCGGGAGCGGGAGCCGGGGAAACTTCCGTGACCCCCGCCGCGCACGGCGACGCCGTGGACTTTTCCTCGCTTGAATGGGCCTATGGTGGCTTCAAGGGCGGTGGCGCCAAGCCGGTGAATGGCGTTGAAATCGGCTCACTCAAGGTCTCTGGAAACCTCACATACAAGTGGGTGGCGGGCGGCTGCGAGAAGCTCGGCGCGACAAGCCGCGAGGACGCAGGCCACACAATCTGCGCCCTCTTCGTTAGGAACGGCGGTCGATGGAAGGGCGGCAAGTTCGACTGGATATCGACCAGCCGGACAAGCCGCGATCTGAAGAACATCAAAAGCGGCTACAACGGCTGGCCTAGGGACGCCGTAGACAAGGCCGAGGCCTTCGCCTTTGTAATCGTCAGCGAGGACGGCAAGAAGCGGTCTAACGTGGCGTACGCGCAAAAGTAGGTGGTGTCTGGAAAATGGCAATATCCGCGAAAACGAGAAACCGCCTAGACGAGCTGATTGCGGCCCTCAAGAAGGCCGACGGCCTGACCCTCAACGAGCGCGACGACCTCATCGAGATAATCACCGAGGCGGCCGAAGGCACCAACGGGCTGACCGTCGAGGCGAAGACGCAGGCCAACAGCGTCAATATCTTCAACCTGTGCTACCTCTACATCCGCGACCGGCTGGAAGCCCCAAAGAAGGTGACGAGCTGGAAGGACGTGCTGATTCGCTGTTCGTGGCAGACGGTGGCCGTTGTCGCAATCACAGTGCCGGCGGTGGCCATGCTGCTGATCTACCAGCCGCAGCTGGCCGCTATCCTTGAGCATTTCATCAAGTAGCATTTGACAGGGCGGCCCTTTCCGTAACCGCCGCGACGGCGGGGAAAGGAACACATGGCCAAGAAAAGCCAACCGCCCATCAAGTTCGAGCTGATTCCGCTCGGCAAACTCACACCCTACGCCAAGAACGCCCGCAAGCACGGAGACGCCGACCTCGCCGTCATCCGGGAAAGCATCGAGAAGTTCGGGATGAACGACCCCATCGGCGTCTGGGGCAAGAAGAACATCATCGTGGAGGGCCACGGCCGCTACCTCGCCCTGAAGGCGATGGGGTGGAACGAGCCAGTGCCCTGCATCCGGCTTGACCGCCTCACGGACGAGGAGCGCCGGGCGTACACCCTCGCGCACAACCGCTCGCAGGAGCTGTCCGCGTGGGACTTCGACGCCCTGCAGGCCGAATTGGGCGAGATATCCGGCTTCGACTTCGATATGGGCAAGCTGGGATTCTCCACCCTTGACTGGGACGCGGGCGCCACGCCCCCGGCCGAGTACACGCCCACCGCCTATGTGGACGGCCAGCCCGTGGTGCCGGGCCAGGCCCCGGCGGCCTCGCCGGAGAACCTGCCGCCAGAGCTCGCCGGAGTCGACCTCAACCCGACCCCGCTTGACAAGATCAGCGGTAGCGGCCAGACGCAGACCGAGCGCGTCATCATCGTCTTCAAGCCGGAACAGCGCGATGACCTCCAGAAACTCCTCGGCATCGAGGTCACCAACATCGTGTACAACCTCGACGAAATCATCCAGCAGCGGGGCGGCCTGTGAAGCGGGCCAAGGTCATCTACCTCGGCGGGGTGCCGGCGTCCGGCAAGAGCGCCGTGTTCCGGCTCATCCGCGACGCCCTCTTCACCGGGGGCGTAGTCTTCGGGCACGGGCTGTGCCGCGGCATCGCCGCCGGGCCGTTCCGCATGCTCGGCGTCTTCGACGGGTCAACATTCGAGGGCACGGACAAGCTCTCAATGACCGTGATTGGAGACGCCATCGGCTACCTCAAGAAGCTGGACGCCCTGCCGACGCGCACGGTGGCCTTCGTCGAGGGCGACCGCCTCTTCTGCAACCGCTTCATCCGGGACACGGGCGCATCAGTCCACATCATAGACGCGCACCCCGACGTGCTTGTCGTGAGGCTGGCCAACCGGGCCGCCGGTGGCGACGAGCAGAGCGAGCAGTCTCTGAAGGCCCGGCGCACCAAGGTCGAGAACCTGGCCAAGGCCCTCGGCGTGGAGCGCGAATGGAACGACTCGCCCGCCGACATGGCGCGCATCGCACGGTCGCTTCTGGCCGAGGCGCAGGAGTGGCTGAACGGATGACCTTCGACGAGTACGTGGCCTACCATCTGCGCGGGGACGCCGGCATCGAGGAGCGCACCATCGCGGCCATCGTCCGCGAGAAGGGGCTGTCCGAGTGGGATGCGTTCCGGCTGGTGTACTTCTACACCATGACCTACCACATCCCGAGCGCCCTTTCGATGCTCTTCGACGGCGAACGGGACATCAAGCGGCTCAAGTTCCGGACGGATCGCAGATGGGTGGGCTACTGCGGGCGCTTCGACCGCCTTGTTACCGAGCTGACGCCGGACAAGCTGGCCGCCCTCAAGCGGGCCACGGACGCGCGCGGCGCATACGCCGTTGTGAGCAGCTGGTGGTTCTTCAGCCGCTACGCCTCATTCCTATTCCTTGAATGCTGGATGAACGTCGCCCGCCCGGACTGGACGGACAACATCACATTCGGCTGGGATCCGGACGAGCTATACACCAAGGGGGCGGTGGCCATCACCGGAAGCCGTGACAGGGCGACACTCGACCGCTTCCTCGACCGGGCAAGGGCCTCGACGCACGACAACGCCTTTGCGATCGAGACAAGCCTCTGCGCCGTCGGCAAGTTCGAGAAGGGCACGCGCTACGACGGCTACTACACCGAGCGGATGCTTTCCGACGCCGCCGGCACCAAGTGGCACAACCTCATCTACGGATGCGCGAAATGACACGGAGCATCGCTTGGCGCCAGTTCGACCGCAACAGCCGGGCCGATCTGAAACTCATCGAGCGCATCTGCCGCGAAAGCGGTAGCCGGGCGGTGGCGGCCCACGCGGCCTACCTGCGCACGGCCATCTGGCAGACGGCGGCCCACCCCGAGAATCTCTGGTGCGAGATAGCCGACGACGTGGCGTTCTACATGTGCCGCCGCTGCCGCGCGCACGTCCGGGGCGTGGATACCGCCGTCTTGAGCGAGTACCACGGCACAGGCTACGGACGAGCCCTCCACGAACGGCGGCTTGCCCGGATGAGGGCCGCCGGCATCGGCCTCTTCACCTTCCGCACCAGCCGCGACAACAGCGCGCTTGGCTTCTGGCTTCACATGGGCGCGCGCATCATGGATGTAGTCGGCGGCGACTACGAAATGGAGATACGACTCAATGGCTGAGAAACACTACCAGTCACCCCGCTGGAGCAACGAAATTGCCGACTGCTCCATGCCGATGACCTTCGACACCTACTCCAACTGCTCGTTCAACTGCCTCTACTGCTTCAGCCAGTTCCAGCGGGAGAACGGGATAGGCGGCATCGCCTACCGGGCCAAGCACGCCGACGCCGTTAGCGTAGACAAGGTGAAGCGCCTCTTCCTCGATCCGACGGGCTCGCAGTTTGAGCCGTACATCCGTCAGCGGCGCGTGATGCAGTGGGGCGGCCTTTCAGACCAGTTCGACGGCAACGAGCGGGCGCGGGGCGTGACACTTGAGCTGCTGCGGTTCTTCAAGTCCATCAACTACCCGCTCTGCTTCAGCACCAAGGCGACATGGTGGACGCAGGACGAGCGCTACATGGAGCTGTTCCGGGGCCAGAAAAACTGGAACGTGAAGGTCTCCATCATCACCCTTGACGAGCGCAAGGCGGCCATCATGGAGAAGGGCGTGCCGCCCCCAAGGGCGAGGCTGGACGCCATCGGCCGAATTGCGGAGGCCGGGTGCGGAGGCGCGACCCTGCGCCTGCGCCCGTTCATCATCGGCCTTTCGACGCCGACCTACCTCGACCTCATCCAGGCGGCGGCCGACAAGGGCGCCACGGCCATGTCGACGGAGTTCGCCTGCTTCGATGTCCGCTCCAAGTCGCTCCGGGCCAGGATGCCCATCTTCAACGCCCTCTGCGGCTTCGATGTCTTCGAGTTCTACAAGAAGTACAGCTACAACGCCGGCTACTACCGTCTGAACCGCCACATCAAGGAGCCATTCATTCTCAAGATGAAGGCCAAGGCCGAGGAGTGTGGCCTGCGGTTCTATGTCAGCGACGCCCATTTCAAGGAGCTCTGCTGCAACGGCTCGTGCTGCGGCCTGCCCCCGGATTGGAACTACAGCCGTGGCCAGTTCTGCGAGGCCCTTCAGATCGCAAAGCGGAACGGCGTGGTGCGCTGGGCCGACATCAAGGCCGACGTCGAGGCCCTTCATGGCGGCTACAAGTGGAAGTACGCCGACGGCTTCAACACTAACTCCAGCGAGCGCAAGGCCAAGTTCTACAGCGAGACGATGGCCGACTACCTCCACTACCTCTGGAACAACCCGCAGGAGGCGCAATCCCCCTACACGATGTTCGAGGGGGTCGTGAGGCCCGCCGGCCGCGACGAGAACGGCGACATCGTCTATGCGTTCGCCGGCCGGGGTGAAAACGGGCCGAAAACGGCGCAAAAATGTGCGGATTGTGCAAAAACAATCCAAAAAACCGAAACGGCCGAACCGGCGGCCGAAAAATAAAAGCCCCGTAAGTTGTTGAACCTACGGAGCTTACAAATGGAGCCAGCTACAGGATTCGGACCCGTGACCGGCGGTTTACAAAACCGCTGCTCTACCAGCTGAGCTAAGCTGGCCCTAAGGCATCCGTCACGTCTCGACGTGCGAAAAGCGGTTTCATTATACCAAAAAGGCGTGAGGTCAGGCAATCAAAAACCAGATTGAAAACATCTTCCCCGCGTCCTGTCTTGGGAGCCGTCCGGTCTGTTTCGAAACCGGCGCATCGCCATGTCGCTCCAACGCCGCCGTTTCCGTGGTATAATTTTCCCCGCGGGTTTGCCACCCGCCAGGATCGACAACATGCGCACATCCGAGGGAAAACTGAACGAAATGGGGCACGGGAGAATTCTCCCCCTCATCCTAAAATACGCCTTGCCGGCCGTTGTCACGATGACGATCAACCAGCTCTACCACGCCGTTGACCGCATGTACATCGGCCACGGCTGCGGCCCCGACGCCATGGCGGGCCTGCAGCTGGCCTTCCCCGTCATGGCGGCCCTCGGCGCCGTTGGCGTCCTGATCGGGATGGGGTCATCCTCCATATTGTCCATCCGTCTCGGCGCCGGCGACAGCGTCGGCGCCGAGAAGGCGCTTGGCTCATGCGTCGCCATGAAGCTTCTCTTTGGCGCCACAATCCCGCCGCTGATGTTCTTCGGCTTCAAGCCCATCCTCGCGCTGATGGCCGGGGAAGGGACGACCGCCGAGACGCTGCGTCTCGCCCACCAGTACCTTTCGATCACAATTTTCTTCAACATTTTCGCCCATCTGGGCTTCGGCCTTTCCGCCACGATGCGCGCGGAGGGGTCCCCAATGCGTTCGATGTGCTGCATGATCGTGGGTTGCGTAACCAACATGGTTCTCGACCCCCTCTTCATCTTCGACCGCATCCCCCTGCCATGGACGGGTCTCGCCATTCCGGGGCTAGGAATGCGCGTGGCCGGCGCGGCCTGGGCCACGAACATCTCCATGATGGCGACGTGCGCGACCGCGCTCCTTTTCTATGCCCGCGGCAAATCAGCCGTGCGTCTTCGGCTCGCCCGCATCGGGCTTTACCGGGACATCACGCCCAAGTCGCTCGCCATTGGACTCTCCCCCTGCCTGATGCAGATCATGGGCGCGGTGATCGCCTTCTCGCTCAACTTCGCCTTTGCCAAGTGGTCCGAGACGCCGGAAGAGGGAACCATTCAGATCAGCGCCTTCGGCATAGCCAACACGATTTCCTTCCTCTTCTTCATCCCGAGCATCGGCGTGCAGCAGGGCGCCGCCCCGATCATCGGCTACAACCGGGGCGCCGGCAACTACCGCCGCGTGAGGGAATGCCTCGTCCTCGGTCTCAAGCTGACCGCCGTGGCGACCATGCTGGTTTTCTTCGGCACGGAATTCCTTCCGCGCATTCTCGCCCGCGCCTTCGCGGGCGACGCGGATGTCATCGCGGCCACGGTCAAGGCGTTGCGCGTCTCAAACGTCTTCATCTGGACGATCTTCGTAAACGTCTCGGCCACGACCTACTTTCAGGCGATCGGCCGTCCGCGCACGGCGATTCTCCTCTCGCTCCTCAGGCAATTCCTCTGCCTGCTGCCGCTCGTCTGGATTCTGCCGCACCTTTTCGCGGACCACATCTTTGCCGTCTGGGTTGCGCTTCCCATCTCCGACGTCGTGGCGCAGCTTGCGACCCTGCCGCCGCTCTTCCGCGAGTTCCGCTGGCTCAAGGCCCGCATCGACACCGGTTCCAGCCAGACATGAGGGAGCCCTGTCAGGGATCCACGTTGACGAGCTGCAGCGTCTCGAAGTCGATGCGACGGTAGTAGCAGTTGCGGGGCTTGCCGTCCTTGTTCCTGGTGTGGCAGATGCCGCCGCGCCTCGGCCGGGCGATGTAGAGGAGCGAATTCTGCTCGCAGTTGACGTAGGCCTCGAGGACCTCGAAGGTTTCGCCCGAGGTCTTGCCCTTCACCCAGAACTCGTTGCGCGACGTGCTCCAGAGCGTTAGCGTGCGCGTCCTGAAGGTCTCCTTCATCGCGAGTTCGTTGGTGTAGGCGACGAGGATGACCTCCTTCGTGTCGGCGTTCTGGACGGCGACCGGTATCACCGTCGGACAGGCCGCGGCGGCCTTGGCGAGTTTGGAGAAGTCGAGGCGGAGTTCGGTTCCCTCTTCGATTTCCTTTGACATTTCAATTCTCCTGTTTGACGATGGCCATTCCCCAGGCCGAGAGGGCAGAGGCGATGTGCGAGGTGCAAAGCTCCTGAAGCTCATGCTGCGGGAGCGACGGGTCGAGGACGGGGCCGCACGCGAAACGGACCGGCCGCGACGGGTCTATCGGGCCAAAGTCCCTGAGGGGCCAGCCAGGGCGGGCGAAATCGGTCTTGCAGGCGACAGGCACGAGCGGCACCCCCGCGCGGGCCGCGAGTTTGGCGCCGAGCGAGTTGAACTTGCGCGGGTCGAACGCCTCGGCCCGGTGCCCCTGCGGGAAGAGAAGGATGGAGACGCCGCCCTTGAGCAACGCGGTTCCCTGCTCGAGCGTGTCCGCGAGATCCTTGCGCGCGTTCTTGCGGTCGAGGAGGATGGGGTTGCAGGAGGCGAGGATTTTGCCAAATGCGGGGTATTTCGTGAGGCTGCGCTTGGCGACGACGGTCATGTCGTTGGCCGCGAAAACCCCCGCCGGCAGCACCATGGTCTCGATGAGGCTCATGTGGTTCGCCACCATGACGAAGGGGCGCCCCTTGATCGGGCTGAGCGCGTCGAACCCCTCGAACGACACCGTGGCGCCAGTTGCCTCGACGGCGCGCGTCATGTCGTAGGCAAGTTCGGAGAAGAGCTTGAGCGTGAATGTGCCGTGCCGCACGACGCGCAAGCCCTTGCCCACGGTTTTGGCGAGGCCGGAGACGTAGAAGCGCCACCACGAGCGCGGCCCTTGGCGGAGGGGACGTGCCGGCAGGTGGTCCACCGGGGAGGTGTAGTTCCCCGAAAGCACTTTTTCATGGAATTCGCCAATGGTCATCATGGGGGAAGATTCTACCATCACTCGGCGATATTCTCAAGCAGTTCGGCTGCGGAGTCGACAATCGCGGTGGGGATTTCGGAGCGTGGGTGGCCGAATCCGAAGCGGCAGAAGCAGCTCCGCACCCCGGCGGCGCGCGCGGCCTCCAGGTCGGTGTAGTTGTCGCCTACGACCCACACGCGGGTGCGCGGGCCGTCATAGCCCGAGGCGCGGATTACGAACTCCACGGCGGCCGGGTCGGGCTTGAGGGGGAGGTCCGGCGCGCCGCCTTGGATGAAAGCAAAATGCCTCGCGATGCCGAGACCCGCCACAATCGCCTTAGTGGCGGGGTCGGGCTTGTTGGAGAGGACCGCGAGGCGCCACCCGCGGCGACGGAGCGCGCGCAGCGCATCGGGAATGCCCGGGTACACCGCCGTCTCGTCGAGCCAGTGCGCGGCGTATTCGCGCATCCAGATGGCGCGCTTTTCGGCGGCGGGCACGTCGCGCCGTTCGGGGATGATGCGTTCGAGGAGTTTGGAGAGGCCGTTGCCGACGCTTTCCGCCACACGCGCCTGCGGGACAGCCCGCAGACCGAGCGCGCGGCGGGTGCGGTTGACGGCGGACGCCAAGTCCGCCCGCGTGTCCGCGAGCGTCCCGTCGAGATCGAAGATTGCGAGTCCCGTGTCCGCCATGTCGTTTTCCCGCCGTCAAAAGGGCTGTGTCATTTCGTATGCTACCACAAACGGCGCGTGGTGTCAAACGCCGGAAAGCGTGTTTTAGCAATCATGCGACACGCAATCCCCAACATTTCTATATAATGACATGTCAGGCAAAAACAGTAGAAGGACATTTTCCATGGACCTTATCCCCTCATTCCAGGTTGACCACACGAAGATCGCCCCCGGCATCTACGAGTCGCGGACGGACGAGATCGGCGGCGACTTCGCGACGACGTTCGATGTCCGCATGAAGACGCCGAACAAGGAGCCGGCCATTCATCCGAACGCGATGCACACGATCGAGCACGTCGTCGCGACGTTTCTCCGGAACGACGCCGAGTGGAAGGACCGCATCGTCTATTGGGGGCCGATGGGCTGCCTCACCGGCTGCTACCTGATCGTCAAGGGTCGGCCGAAGCCGCAGGACCTCCAGCCGCTCCTCCTGCGCGCGTTCGAATACTTGCGCGACTTTGAGGGCGAGGTTCCCGGCGCGACGCCGGTGAACTGCGGCAACTGCCTTCTCCATGACCTTCCAATGGCCAAATGGGAGGCGGCGCGCTACGTTGAAGTCCTCTCGAAGAGCCCCTGCTACGACTACCCCGTCGCGCAACGCCTCGTCACCAAGGCCGGCGCGTTCTACGACGCGTAACCGCGCGGCGCTGGCGGACGGCATGGTCCCAGAGGCGTCAAGGCCTTCATTACGCCCGGTTCGGCCGAGCCCGACTTTCCCGTACGTCGCTTTTGTCTTCCATCTTCGCGCATGGCGTGTTATCCTACTTGTATGCGGCGCGCCGCGCCGCCTCCACCATCACGTTTGGATTTGCCTATGTCCGAGACAAAAAAGTACAAGGCCGCCCTCATCGGCTGTGGCGGCATTTTCCGCTGGTGCCGTTCCATCGCCTATCCCGCGCTGGCCGACCGCGTTGAAATCGTCGCCGTCTGCGACCTCATCCCCGAGCGCACCGCCAAGGCCAGGGAGGTCTTCCCGAAGGCCGAGGCCTACACGGACTACCGCGAGGTGCTGAAGCGCGACGACCTTGACTTCGTCGACATCTGCAC
>JAEEGL016351163.1_pt1 | contig 12571 bp, 7 predicted proteins | sample 9134231 | NCBI WGS metagenome assembly JAEEGL01 (sample SAMN16246548, study PRJNA631951) | gut metagenome | biome: gut microbiome; feature: rumen; material: fiber-attached | host: Bos | place: Iran: Karaj | collected 2018-10
ATGTCCTGTTAAATCTGGTCTTTGTGATCGCGTTCCAAATGAGCGTGGCAGGTGTTGCCCTGGCGACGGTGATCTCTCAGGCAGTGTCTGTGGTCCTGTTACTCAGAGCCCTTCTTACGGAGGAAGGGTGTATCCGTCTGTATCTGTCCAGATTATGCCTTAAGAAGGATAAGGTGCTGCAGATGATGCGGATCGGTATCCCTGCTGGACTTCAGGGCATGGTCTTTTCCTTTTCCAACGTCCTGATCCAGTCTTCGGTGAATTCCTTTGGTGCCCAGGCAGTTGCCGGTAACTCGGCCGCTTCCAACTTGGAGGGCTTTATCTATGTGGCCATGAATGCCTTTTCTCAGACCGCCCTTTGCTTTACGGGACAAAATTACGGTGCAAAACAGTTTGACCGGATCGGCAGGATCCTTCGAAATTGCCTCATCATGGTGGCGGTGGTGGGCTTTGGTATGGGCCTTTCCTTCTATCTGTTTTCCACTCAGTTATTGGGGATCTACACCTCGGATCCGGAGGTGATCGCCTACGGAATGCTCCGAATGAGCGTCATCTGTTTAAGCTATTTTCTTTGCGGCATGATGGATACCATGGTAGGACAGCTGCGAGGGATCGGATATGCGGTGATGCCCATGATCGTATCCATGCTGGGGGCCTGCGGCCTTCGTATCGTGTGGATCGCAACGATCTTTCATTTTAACCGGTCTCTGACCATGCTGTATCTGTCTTATCCCGTATCCTGGGGGATCACGGTATTGACCCATATGATCTGCTATGCCATTGTTTTCCGAAAGATCAAACGCCTGAATATGGCGGAGAAAAATGCGTAAGGAACATAAAAAAGCCGGTTTCCCGGCTTTTTTTAATGGAAAAAATGGTATGAAAATGTCCGAAGGACGATTTTAACAACAAAGGAAGCCGCCGCCGCAGCAAAGGTTTAAGGCGGCATTTAACAGGCAAAGGCGCATACAGTAATCGCTGCCTCCCATGGAAGTGTAGCCGTAGCCACGCTGCCTGGTCTGATACCAGCCACCGCCGTTTTCCAGTTGATCCAGGAGATTGCGGTACTGCATGTTGCCGGGATCCATGTTAACGGCTGCCCGTGCATGCTCCAGAGCGGTTGCCTGATTACCGGCACCCGCATTGGCGGTAGCAGAGTAATAATACCACATGGCAGTGCGGTTTTGAATGGAAGATAACGTATTTAAAGCTTCCCGGTAATGCCCGCTGTTAATATAATTGGCGGCTGCACGGTAGCGGATACTTTCTTCATCGCTGCCGTAGCTCTCCTGACGGCTCTGCTGTTGATAAAAGCCGCCAAAGCCGGCAAACTGACGGAAGAAATCCTCTGCAAAAGGATCGGCATAGCCGTAGCCGGAAGAGGAATAGCCACCGGAAGAGGAGGCACCGGAGCGGGCAGAACGGGAATATCCATGTTCTCTTTCAAACATAATCTCCTCATAGGCCTGCTGTACTTCTTTAAACTTTTCCTCAGCCTCTTCCTTGTGAGGGTTGTTCACATTGGCGTCGGGATGATATTTCCGGCTCAGTGTTCGATATGCTTTTTTGATCTCTTCTTCCGAAGCGTTTCTGGTAATACCCAGAACCTGATAGGGATCGGTCATTTCGTTTCCTTTAGGGGGCAGGAGGCTTTGCCTGTCATTTGCAGCGTTTTTTCTTTGACAGCATTTACCCGTTTCCAGACGCCTATGTACAGTATATTTCGAAGGATCTCCACATCCTGCAGGATGGGAAGATGCTCAAAGGCTTTGGTGCATTCACTCATCAGCATGGTTAACAGCTGAGAGATATAGGTATCAAAATCCGGCTTTAAAGATAACCGGATCAGAGGATTGTAGTTGCCTTTTTCCTTATCTTTTTCAAGATCTTCGTAGGCATCTGCCAGATAGACGTACTTGCCCAGATAGTAGCCGCAGCGCTTCAGGGTATCCGTCCATTCGTCGTTTTTATAGATAAACATCTCAGCCATGATCTCACCGAACAGGCCGGAGACCACATCCAGGTTTTCCTCCTGACGGAATTCCGCTTCCGAAAGGAGCCTTAGTTTTTCCTGTACCACAGCGGCTTTTTCGGGATAACGCCGGATCACCTGCCTGAAATGTCTTCGAATGGACAGGGCGTAGAGAAAACGGGAAAGCTTCTTTTCATCGGTCCAGTCGTCCATGCACTTATCATAGTATAGCAGAATATTCATATCTGCGGCATAGGAGCTGAAGGTGTTGGTACGAAAGGTGTGCTTTTTCCCCGGGTGGATGACGCAGCGGGAAGAAAAGGTATGATCCTGTGGTTCGTACAGACCGGTCAGCAGCAGCACCAGAAAGGTCATATCATAGCTTAAGGACAGCTGTCCCATGCGTCCGTGCTGCTTTTTTAAGGTATGGCAAAGACCGCAGTAATAGGAGCGGTAGGTTTCGTATTCCCGGATCTTAAGCTCCGGTTCGTAAGTGGTCACATATCCAAACATAGTATCAAGCGCGCCTTATAAAGGTCTGGGAGCATTTCTGGCAGTGGATCTCTACTTTGCCCCGTCCCTTGGGGATGCGGATCTTTTGCCCGCACCGGGGGCAGACGAAAATGCGATAGCCTTTGTTGCGTTCCCGGAAAGCTTTCTTTTCCTGAAAACGTCTCCTTATATCAAAAAACCGGGAACGGATACCGGCAGTTGCCTGGAGGAACTTTTCGTTTTCCTTATAGCGCTTCGGGATGTTTTTGGAAAAGGTCCGAAACAGCATCAGGACAAACAAAACCGTCTCCGGGTAGATCAGAAACGAGAGCTTCGGAAAATAAGCCAGCAGGGCACAGGCAATGGCCAGAACAAATAAAAAGCGGTTTAAGGCGTCTGTGCCATAGCGTCCCTGAAAAAATCTTGCCAGACGATAGCGAAAGTTATTCATAGGATTCCTCCTCGTGATTTCTGTTACTTATTTTACAAGAGAAATGACCAAATACAATGAAACCACGGGGAAAAAAGTATAAACAAATAATAAACCGAAGCCTGTGCTATAATGAGACTATGAAAAACAGCGAAAATACAAGGAAAAAACTGCATATCGGCTGGATCTTTTCTGGGGTGTTTTTATTACTTGCGATCTTGCTTAATCTGCTAGCCTGGAACAGCAGAGCTTTTTGCGATGCTTATGTTACCTTTGTATTTCCGATATGGGTAAATACCTATGCCCGCTTATCGGGTATTTTCCCTTTTTCCGTAGGAGAGTATCTCCTGTATGGAGCGGTGATCCTTACGGCTGACTTTGTGATCTTTCTGATCTGCCACGGCGTTTACCTCATTATCAGACTGGTTAAGAAAGATAAATGCAAGAAAACGTATCCTGCATTTATGGCAATCTATGAGAAGACCTTTCTGATCGCAGCTTCCTTTGTTTTTCTCTTAATGACTTTAAACTGCTATATCCTTTATCACGTAACGCCTTTCAGTACCCGCTATGAATTAACGGGCAGCGGCCGGGAATATACCACACAGGACCTGGCAATCCTCAGGGACTATGTAGTGGAGCAGGCCAACGCTCTGGCAGAAGAGATGGAGCGGGATGAAAAGGGTGAACTGACCTGGGATGAAGAAACCCTGCGAAAGCAGGCGGTTTTGGATATGCAGAAGTTCGGGGAGACCTATCCCATGTTCGCAGGTTATTATCCAAAGCCCAAGGGACTTTCCCTGTCCTGGTTTTATTCCCAGCAGTACATCATGGGCTATTATTTCCCGTTTTCCATGGAGGCCAATTATAACCGGGATATGTATGTTTCCAATATGCCCGCGACCATGTGTCATGAGCTTTCCCATTTAAAGGGCAATATCTATGAGGATGAAGCCAACTTTATCGGGTATCTTGCCTGTGAGGGATCGGAGGATGCTTTTTCCAGATACAGCGCGTATTTAAGCGTTCTTCCTTATGTGAACCGGGACTTTAAAAATGCGGTGGGAGCAGATTCGGAAGAATATCTAAGCCACCCCGCGATCTCTGAAAAGGTACAGACAGATCGGGTTTTCTTAACCGAGGAAGCCTGGGAGAAAGTGGAAGAAGTTTCTTTACTCGATACGCAGAAGGTAAAGGAGATGACCGATGCTTTCCTTAATACCAATCTGACGGTCAACGGCGTCAGCGAAGGTATCGTCAGTTACAGCCAGGTGGTAAAACGGCTCCTTGCCTATTATGACGGAATTCTATACTAAAAAGAAAAGAGAACGCCCTGGTCGGGGCGTTCTCTTTTATATACTGATATGTCCGAAATAACTGAAAAACTGGACAATTTTTATGAGGTCGCATGTCGTTCGCATAATATTTTGCCCTTTTCAGCAATAAGAGAAACCCGTAAAGTGGCGACTTTACGGGTTTCTAAATAATTTCAATATAATGCAGGAGATGGGACTTGAACCCACACAGTATTGCTACTACAGGCACCTGAAGCCTGCGCGTCTGCCAATTCCGCCACTCCTGCGAACAAAAACTATTCTATTGGATTCCGTGACCTGTGTCAAGCATTAAAACCAAAAAAAACGGCCAATTAATGGCTGACTTTTTTGAGATTTTTTGCATAAAAATTCGATAATTGTCTTTATTTTTTGCAATATAAATGGTAAAATATGCTAAGGTCATTTTTAGACTAATAACTGCATAAGAGAGGGAGTAATGTATGTTCAAAAATTCCAGCATCCGTCTGAAACTCATCTTAATGGTTGCGCCACTTGGGGCAGTGGCAATCGCGGCTGTATTTTATCTATCCATGACCGCTACGAATTTAACGGATCGAAGCCATGATCTGTATTACAATCAGCTGTATCAGGTGAATTCCACCTTATTAAACGCTGACCGTGATCTGTATCAGGCTTATACCGCACAGTTATTGCATCAGTTGTACGCCCAGTATATGACTGCAGATCAGGCACAGTCTTATCTGGATGATTACAATGATAATGCCGGTCAGGTAAAGGACCGTGTAGGCCAGGTTAAGGATATGGTAAAGCAATATCCGGAACTGTGGACCTACAATTATGAAGGCGCCACCATTGAAAAGAATATGGCTTCCTTTGAAACGGCATACAGTCAGTGGTTAGCCGCTTACAATCCCGCCACCGGCGAGGGCGATGTACAGGTTCAGGAGCAGTACTTTAATGAAACCCGTGACGCCATCAGTTCCATGCAGGATATCATGGAAGTGTACGCGGTGGAACAGGATAAGGTCAATACCGCTTATCAGAGTCAGAGCTTAACGACAGCAGTTGTGGTCGTACTTGCACTGGTTGTCCTTATGGGTCTGTTCTCTGTATATCTGATCAATTACTTCCGTAAGAATCTGGAGCGGATCACCAAGGAGATCATTGTTGTCGGCAATAAGGATCTGACCGGAACCATTCAGAAGATGGACGGAAAAGATGAGATCGCAACCTTAAGTCAGACTGCGGAGGGCTTACAGAGTAACCTGATCGATGTTGTAGGACAGATCGACGGTTCCAGTGAGGAAGTGGCAGAGCAGAGCCGCATCATCAACGATCTGACCTCCAATGCAACCGAGCAGCTGGGCTCCATCAGCCATGCGATCCACGATATGGCAGTTACCGCTACCCAGCAGGCTACCGATATTACCGGTCTTTCCCAGAACATGGTTGAGATCCAGGATATGATCGGAAAGAGTGGCGACGCCAGCGAGAACCTGGCAGAAGCAAGCCGCCAGATCGACAATGTGACCAGCGAAGGTATGAAGGTGGTAGAACAGCTGACCGATGTGACCAACGAGTCCATGAATGCCTTCAACCGTATCTTCGATGTACTTTCCGGTATTTCCGACAGTGCAGCCAAGATCGGCGAAGCTTCCAGCCTGATCACCGACATCGCATCCCAGACCAACCTCCTGTCCTTAAATGCTTCCATCGAGGCAGCACGTGCCGGCGAAGCAGGACGTGGATTTGCGGTTGTTGCGGATGAGATCCGTCAGCTGGCAGAACAGTCCGCTAATTCCGCGAACACCATCAACCAGATGTTAAATGATCTGCAGGAAGCAACCCAGTTGGCAGACCGTCAGAGCGGTGTGGTTAAGGATTGTGTACAGGCGCAGAACGACAGCGTGCTGTCCACCAAGGGCAAGTTCAGCGATATCGTATCCGCCATCGAGCAGGTTAACCTGGAGATCCGTCACATCACCGATGTAAACCGTGAGATCCAGTCCAACTTCGCAACGGTCAACGATCTGGTCAATACCCTTTCTGCTTCCGCAGAAGAAAACGCTGCATCCAGTGAAGAGATCGCAGCAACCACTGAGAGTATCCACCAGGCTATCGCTGATGTGGATAACAGCAGTAAGAACGTTAACAACGCAGTAGAAGGTCTGGTAGCCATCGTTAAGCAGTTTAAGCTGTAAGCCGGACTATAGACTGTAAATTTTCCATATCGAGTGACTTTAGAATCCCGGACAGTTTCTGTTTGGGATTCTTTTTGTTTTGCGGTACAATATTTTTGTGCCCCGAAAGAATCCGGGGGCGTTTTAATTCACAGGAGAAAAGTTATGGAAGCCCTTAATTATCGGGAAAAAACAAAGAAAGTAAAGATCGGAGATCGCATCATCGGAGGCGGCAGTCCCATTGCGATCCAGTCTATGACCAATACCCCCACGCAGGATGTGGAAAAGACCGTAGAGCAGATCCTCCGTCTGGAAAAAGCAGGCTGCGAGATCATCCGCTGCACCTGTCCGGACATGGAGGCCGCAAAGGCCATCGGAGAGATCAAAAAGCAGATCCACATTCCTCTGGTAGCGGATATTCATTTTGACTATAAAATGGCCATTGCCGCCATGGAAAACGGTGCAGACAAGATCCGTATCAATCCCGGCAACATCGGTTCCAGAGAAAAAGTGGAAGCAGTGGTAAAGTGTGCCAAAGAGCGGAATATTCCCATCCGTGTCGGCGTAAACAGCGGATCCCTGGAGCGGAATCTCATCGAAAAATACGGCGGCGTTACGGCGCAGGGGATCGTGGAGAGCGCGCTGGATAAGGTGCATCTCATTGAGGACATGGGGTACGATCACCTGGTAGTCTCCATCAAGTCCTCGGATGTTTTAATGTGTGTGAAAGCCCATGAACTGATTGCCAAGCAGACGGATCATCCCCTGCACGTGGGCATTACGGAAGCAGGTACCGTGGAAAGCGGTAATATCAAGTCGGCTTTGGGCCTTGGCCTTATCTTAAGTCAGGGCATCGGAGATACCATCCGTGTATCTTTGACCGGGGATCCTGTAAAGGAGATCAAATCCGCCAGACAGATCCTTCGAACCCTTGGCCTTCGAAAAGGCGGGATCGAAGTGGTTTCCTGTCCTACCTGCGGCAGAACCAGGATCGATCTCATCGGTCTGGCTACACAGGTGGAGGATATGGTACAGGATATTCCCCTTGATATCAAGGTAGCGGTCATGGGCTGTGCGGTTAACGGGCCCGGAGAAGCAAGAGAAGCAGACATCGGTATTGCCGGCGGCGACGGAGAAGGACTCCTGATCAAAAAGGGAGAGATCATCCGCAAGGTGCCGGAAGGAGAACTGTTAAACGTTCTTCGAAATGAATTGTTAAACTGGAAAGAATCCACATGAGCAAGCCTTTTTTAGATGTATTTCCCAATTTAAGATTACCGGATGATATGGCGGCCCTAATGGGCCAGACCAAAGTGGAGAGAGTCGCTGCCACAAGGAGCAGGGATTCTCTGCGTGTTTATATCACTTCGGACCGGCTGATCTTAAAGCCCACTCTGTGGGAAGTGGAAAAGCAGATCAAAAAGCAGCTGTTTCCCGAAAACCAGATGGTCATCCACATTCATGAGAACTTCCATCTGTCCAGGCAGTTTAATCCCGAGAAGCTCTGGGGCGTGTACCGGGAAAGTTTTCTTGAGGAAGCGAAAAACAAGAGCATCGTGATCTACGATCTGTTAAAAAAGGCGGATTTTGTTTTTGATGAGGATGGCAAGATCCTTGTGATCGTGGAAGATACGGTCTTTGGCCGGGGTTACGAGCAGGAGATCCATGAGATCCTCTATAAAGTATTTAACGAACGCTGCAACTTAAATGTTGTGGTGGAGGTTGCCTATAAGGAAAAGATCTTAAAGAGGCGTAACGATCTGGAATTTGTCCAGAGAGCGGTGGGAGCGGAAGAGCAGACCTCTTCCGAAGCATCGGAAAATGCCAGGGAGGAAGGTCCTGCCGGGGAAGATGCTTCCGGAAATAAGCGTAAAGGCGGCAGAGGCGTTAAGGGTAAGGGCGCCGGAGAAGATAACTTCCAGAAAAACAGACGCCCCTTAAAGCGCAGCAACGATCCGGACGTGATCTACGGCAGCGACATTGAAGAGGATGCCATCCTGATAAACGATATCATCGGAGAACTGGGAGAAGTGGTGATCCGCGGACAGATCGCGGCATTGGATACTCATCCCATCAAAAACGAGCGGACCATTGTCAGCTTCCAGACCACGGACTTTACCGATACCATTACCACCAAGCTCTTCGTTGCCAACGACAACATGGACGAACTCATGAAGGATCTGAAAGTAGGAGCCTTTGTGAAGATCAAAGGTATCGCAGCCATGGATACCTGGGATAAGGAGCTGGCCATCGGATCGGTCCGGGGGATCAAGAAGATCCAGGACTTCCGTGTCTATCGAAGCGACCGTGCCGAGAAGAAGCGCGTAGAGCTCCATTGCCATACCAAGATGAGTGATATGGACGGTATCACCGATGTGAAGGATATCGTCAAACAGGCATATAAGTGGGGACACCCTGCCATTGCGGTAACGGATCACGGCGTGGTGCAGGCGTTCCCGGATGCCAACCATGTCTGGGAAGACCTGTGGAAAGCCGAAAAAGGAAAACGCAAGGACGCAGGAGATCCTGCCCCGGACAAGTTTGACTTTTTCAAGATCATTTATGGCGTAGAAGGGTATCTGGTGGATGATGAGCAGACCACCGTGGTAAATCCCGCAGGGCAGGATTTTATGGCGCCTTACGTGGTCTTTGATATTGAGACAACAGGCTTTTCCCCTGTTGAAGATAAGATCATCGAGATCGGTGCAGTGAAGGTGATCGGAGGAGAGATCGTTGACCGGTTCTCCACCTTTGTCAATCCCGAAGTGCCCATTCCCTTTAAGATCGAGCAGCTTACCAGTATCCGCGACGATATGGTGGTGGATTCCCCTACCATTGAAAAGATATTGCCTCAGTTCCTGGCCTTTTCTCAGGGCTGCGTTATGGTTGCCCACAATGCCCAGTTTGATATGAGCTTTATCATTGAAAACTGCAAGAGGCAGGGACTGCCCCATGACTTTACCTATGCGGATACTCTGGGCATGGCCCGTATGCTGTTGCCGGATCAGGCCAAGCATACCCTGGACGCCGTGGCCAAGACATTAAATATATCCCTGGAACACCATCACCGGGCAGTAGATGATGCGGAGACCACCGCCATCATGTTTACCCGTTTTATCCCTATGTTAAAGGAAAAGGGGATCGAAGATCTGCAGCAGCTCTATGATGCTTCGGTATCCAATCCTTCTCTGGTGCAGAAAGCCAGAAACGTATACCATGTGATCATCCTTGCCAAGAACAACACCGGCAGGATCAATCTGTACCGTCTGGTCAGTGAATCCCACCTGACCTATTTCGGTAACCGCAGGCCCCGTATCCCAAAGAGCCTTCTGCAGAAATACCGGGAAGGTCTGATCATCGGCAGCGCCTGCGAGCAGGGAGAACTCTACCGTGCCCTGATCAACAGTAAGAGAGACCGCCGTAAGACCGACGATGCCATCGCCCGGATCGTGGATTTCTATGACTATCTGGAGATCCAGCCCTGGGAAAACAACCGGTTCATGATCCGCAGCGAGGATTTCCCGGAGATCAATTCGAAAGAGGATATCCTGGCGGTTAATCGGGAGATCGTCAAACTGGGAGAAAAATTCCACAAGCCCGTTGTGGCTACCTGTGATGCCCATTTTTTAAACCCGGAGGATGTGATCTACCGGCAGATCATCCTGGCCAGTCAGGGCTTTGAGGATGCGGATGAAGCCACGCCTCTTTATCTTCGTACTACCGAGGAGATGCTGGAGGAGTTTTCCTATCTGGGCATGGAAAAAGCCGAAGAGGTGGTCATTACCAATACCAATCTGATCGCGGATATGATCGATACCATGGCCCCGGTAAGACCGGACAAATGCCCTCCCGTCATTCCGGACAGCGATAATATGCTGACCAAGATCTGCTACGACAGAGCCCATGAACTCTACGGACCGGATCTGCCGGAGATCGTTACGGAACGTCTGGAGAGAGAACTCCATTCCATTATCAGCAACGGATTTGCGGTAATGTATATCATTGCCCAGAAACTGGTTTGGAAGTCGGTAGAGGACGGATACCTGGTAGGAAGCCGTGGATCCGTGGGAAGTTCCTTTGTAGCAACCATGGCAGGGATCACGGAGGTAAATCCCCTAAGTCCCCATTATTATTGCACCAAGTGCCACTATGTGGATTTTTACAGCGATGAGGTAAAAGCCTATGCCGGCAAAGCCGGTGTGGATATGCCGGATAAAAAGTGCCCGGTTTGCGGAGAGCCCCTTAACAAGGACGGATTTGACATCCCCTTTGAAACCTTCCTGGGATTTAAAGGCGATAAGGAGCCGGATATCGACCTGAACTTCTCCGGTGAATACCAGAGTAAAGCCCATAAGTATACCGAGGTTATCTTTGGCTACGGTCAGACTTTCCGTGCAGGCACCATCGCATCCGTGGCGGAAAAGACCGCCTACGGTTATGTGCTCAAATATTATGAAGAGAGAGGGATCACCAAGCGAAGAAGCGAGGTGGACCGTGTCTCCAAGGGCTGTGTAGGTGTCCGGAGAAGTACCGGTCAGCACCCCGGCGGTATCGTAGTACTTCCGGTGGGAGAGGAGATCTATTCCTTTACTCCGGTGCAGCACCCGGCCAACGATATGACCACCAGCACCATCACGACCCATTTTGATTACCATTCCATTGACCATAACCTGCTGAAGCTGGATATACTGGGACACGATGATCCTACCATGATCCGTATGCTGCAGGACCTGACCGGTCTGGATCCTGTTAAGGATATCCCTCTGGACGGTCAGGATGTCATGAGCTTATTCCAGAATACGGAAGCTCTGGGCATTACTCCTGATGACATCGGCGGCTGTAAGCTGGGAGCTCTCGGTATTCCGGAATTTGGTACGGACTTCGCTATGCAGATGCTGATCGATACCCAGCCCAGGGCCTTTTCTGACCTGGTACGTATCGCGGGACTGGCCCACGGTACCGATGTATGGCTGGGCAATGCGGAGACCCTGATCAAAGAAGGGAAAGCCACCATTTCCACCGCCATCTGTACCCGTGACGATATCATGACCTATCTGATCAGTAAGGGCGTGGAATCGGAGAAATCCTTCAAGATCATGGAGGCTGTCCGTAAAGGAAAGGTAGCAGGCGGAAAAGTGGAGCAGTGGCCGGCCTGGAAGGAAGATATGATCGCCCATGATGTACCGGACTGGTATATCTGGTCCTGCGAGAAGATCAAGTATATGTTCCCCAAGGCCCATGCGGCAGCCTACGTTATGATGGCATGGCGTATCGCCTACTGTAAGGTTCATTACCCCCTTGCCTATTATTCCGCTTATTTCAGCATCCGTGCCAAGGCCTTTAACTATGAGCTGATGTGTATGGGCAGAGATTCTCTGGAAGAGAATCTGGCAGCTTATAAGAAACGGAAAAAAGACGCAGAAGATAAAGTACCCGGAGCAACGCCCCTTGCCAACAAAGAGCAGGACCAGCTGGCGGATATGCGTGTGGTACAGGAGATGTATGCAAGAGGCTTTGAATTTGAGCCCATCGATATCTTCAAGGTAAAATCCAAGCACTTCCAGATCGTGGACGGCAAAGTCATGCCTTCCCTGACCAGTATTGACGGTATCGGAGAAAGTGCGGCAGATTCCATCGTAGAAGGTGCCAAGGGAGGACCCTTCCTTTCCAGAGATGACTTCATGGCCCGCTGCAAGGTAGGTAAGACCGTTGCGGAGCTTTTGTTCCGCCTGAATATATTAGGAGACATTCCCGAATCCAACCAGATCAGCTTGTTCGATCTCATGGGCGGCTGAGACAATCTTCCGACCATAGTTTTTGCGTTAATATCAATATGGAAAGCCGTAAAATTCTGAGATTTTTACGGCTTTTTGTTATGGAAAACACGGAGCCGGAAGGGACTTATGCAGACCGCAGCGAATTTAGAGAAGCCCACCTGCGAACCGATATGATCCCTCTTTGCACCCGGAAAAACGGTTGCCCACAGGTTCCTTCCCCGGCTCCGATTTAACGCTGGAAAATTTTTGAAAAAGTTCTTGCAATTTAAAAATCAATATTATATTATAAGCAAGTACCTTTTATATGGCTCGTTGGTCAAGAGGTTAAGACGCTGCCCTCTCACGGCAGAATCACCGGTTCGATTCCGATACGAGCTGCGACTGTTTTTTAAACAGCCCAACCCAGGATGCTGCTTCCGGAA
>JAEEGL016998237.1_pt1 | contig 12571 bp, 9 predicted proteins | sample 9134231 | NCBI WGS metagenome assembly JAEEGL01 (sample SAMN16246548, study PRJNA631951) | gut metagenome | biome: gut microbiome; feature: rumen; material: fiber-attached | host: Bos | place: Iran: Karaj | collected 2018-10
ATGAAAAAAATAAATATTTAGATGATTTATTTTGTCAAATTAAAGATCCATTATTTGAAGAAAAAAATAAAATAGAATTAATTCAAGAAATAGGTGAAATGGTTAATGAAACAAGATGTTTTAAATATTGGAGTAAGAAACCAGTTAATTATGAATCATTATATGAAGAATTTGCTGATTGTATAGTAATGTGTTTGTATTTCTTTCATATATATAACTTAGAATTAAATAATAAAAAGTATCAAGTAAAAGATAATCTAATAGATGAAATAGGTTATTTATATCAACTAAGTAGTGAATTTTATTTTCATAGTAGTGAAACATTAATACGTAAAATATTATATAATTTAATCTATTTTGGTGAATTGTTTGGTTTAGAAAAAGAAAGAATGGTTTCTAGTGCTATTAAAAAAATAAATCTAGATATTGAGGGTTTTAAAAATGAAGGATGAATATATTATTGTTGAAATTATTCCCACTCGTTCGAAAAGAGAATTAGGGGGATCTATTGTTCAAGTATCATGTATTAAAATGAAAGATTTAATCATGACTGATCAATTATATGTTAGACAAGATTTAAATTATGTTAATGAACCAGATATTGTTCGTATGTTAAGTTATGGTGATGATTATTTCGAAACAACAAGATATGTTAATTCTGTTGAAAAGAAATTTAAAAAGTTTATTGGTAAAACGCCATTATTAATTATGGATAATAGTTATACATTAGATTACTTACAAGATTATGAAAACGAAAAAATATCAATTTTTGATTTGTTAGGTGTTGAAGACTCTGATAGTGTTTTTGAAGAAATAAAAACGATGTATGGTATTGAAGATACTCAAGATTTAGTAACTATTCTTTATGAAGCATTATTGAAGAAAAACAATGATGAAATAATTAGTGGAAGAAAGAAATAGTAAAATATACTTATTTCTTTTTTTTTACCATTCTTTTTATGATAAACTTATATTGGTGATAGTATGACGAAATTAATGATTTGTCCTAATAGTTACAAAGAAGCTTATTTAAATAAACTAAATCAAGAAAAACGTCTTGAAAATATTAAATATTTGACAATCAAAGAATATCAAAAACTAAAATATTTTGATTATGATTATCAAGCTATTTATTATTTACATAGTAAAGGTTTTAAAATAGAGAATTGTCTTAATTATTTAGATAATCTATATTACATTGAAAATAAAGATTATCATAATGATAAGCTTAATTATTTAGTTAAGTTAAAAGAAGAACTAGATAATAATAAATTACTAATTTATAATTACTTACCAAAATACGATGAAGTAATTATTAATGGCTATGGAAACTTAGATAGTTATAAAAAAAAGATGTTTGATAATTACACCTTAATTAACTATGAAGAGAAGAATAGTAAGTTTAAAGTATATGAATATCAAACCATTGAAGATGAAGTAGAAAATACATTTAATCATATTATTGATTTATTAACTAAAGGTATTGATATTAATAAAATCTTTATAATGAATATTGATAGTGAATATTATCCAATTATTAAAAGATATAGTTCTTTATATCAAATAAATGTCTTATTACCAGGTAATGAAAATATTTTAGGAACTACTTTAGTTCAAAACTTCTTAGATATGGTTAAAAATGATTTTACCAAAGAAGATATTTATCAAGAATTAATTAAGGAAGATAATAATTTAAATAATACTTTAATTAATTTACTTAATGAAGTAGATGAACTTAATTACGATTATTTATATTATCGATTATCAAATATTAAAACGCCTAATATTAATATGGATAATGTTATTAAGATTAAAAATGTTTTTGATTATATAGATGATTCAGAATATATCTTTTTTATGAATTTTAATAATCATGTAATACCTAAATTAAATCTTGATATAGATTATATTACTGATGATATTAAAGAATTAGTTGGATTAGATAAAACAGTTTCTATTAATAAATTATCGAAAGAGAATACTTTTAATTATTTAAAAAGTATTAATAATTTAATTATCAGTTATAAAGATCATTCTTCTTTTAATAAGTATTATCCAAGTATTTTATTAGACGATATGGATTATGAATTATTAGTAGATGATAACAAATATCAATATAATGATAATGTTAATAAAGATAAATTAGGTAGAATGTTAGATGATTACTTAAAATATGGTTATATTAATCCTGATTTAGAATTATTATATAGTAACTATGGTAATATTAATTATTTAACATATGATAATAATTTTAAAGGAATTAATAAAGATCATTTACATAAGTATTTAAATAATCATTTAACATTATCTTATTCATCAATTGATAATTATTATCATTGTGCTTTTCAATATTATTTAAGTAATATCTTAAATCTAAATTTATATGAAGAAACATACTATACAATTCTTGGCAATCTATTTCATTACTTATTATCAATCTTTGATAAAAAAGATTTTGATTTTGATAATGAATATAATAAATTTATTAGTAAATATGAGTTTAATAATTGTGAGAAATTCTTTATTAATAAATTAAAGAATGATTTAAAATACGTTATTGATTTTGTTAAAGAACAAAGAAATAATACATTCTTAAAGAATGAATTACATGAAGAGAAGTTTGATATTAAAATAAATGAATATATTAACTTTAAAGGTTTTGTTGATAAAGTATTATACTTAGAAACAAATGATGAAACACTAGTTAGTGTAATCGATTATAAAACGGGTAACCCAGATATCAAAATTAAATATTTACCATTTGGATTATCGATGCAATTACCAGTATATTTATATTTAATAAAAAATAGTAAACGTTTTCATAATATGAAAGTTCTTGGTATTTATTTACAACATATCTTAAATAATGAAATAGTTAAAAGTGATAAATTAACTTATGAAGAACAAAAGAAAAATAATTTAAAACTACGAGGATTTAGTATTAATGATACTACTTATTTAGAATATCTTGATAAAACATATAATGATAGTGAAATGATTATGGGAATGAAGACTAAGAAAGATGGAACATTATATAGTTATGCCCATGGTTTATCAGAAGAAGAGTTTAATGAGATTGAAAAAATCGTTAGTGAAAAGATTAAAGAAGCAAGTAATAAGATTTGGAATGGTGAATTCTCAATTAATCCTAAAATAATTAATAAAGAAAATATTGGTTGTAAATATTGTAGTTATCGAGATATCTGTTATCTAAAAGATCAAGATAAAGTATATATTAATATTACGGAAGAAGGTGATGATAATGAATTGGACTCCAGAACAGAATCAAGCGATTAATGAAGTAGGAGAAAACATTATTGTCTCTGCTGGAGCTGGAAGTGGTAAAACTGCTGTTCTATCAGAAAGAGTTATCAAAAGAATAAATGATGGCGTTAATATTGATTCCATGTTAATTCTTACTTTTACTAATTTAGCAGCTCAAGAAATGAAAAATAGAATTCGTAAAAAATTAAAGAAGAATAATTTACAAGAACAATTAAACTTATTAGACAATAGTTATATAACAACATTTGATAGTTATTCATTATCTTTAGTTAAAAAATATCATTATTTATTAAACGTTAAGAAGAATATTAATATTATTGATGAAAACATCTTAAATATTAAAATAAATGAATTATTAGATGAAGTATTAGAAGAAGAATATCAAAATCAAGAGGAAATGTTTTGTACGTTAATAAATGATTTATGTAATAAAGATGATAATCTTATTAGAAATGCTATTCTATCTTTAAATAGTCATTTAAATATGAAATATAATAAAGAAGATTATTTAAATAACTATGATGAAGAATATTTTAAAGATAATATTATTGATGAACATATTCAAGAATATTTAAATATAATTAATAATAAAAAAGAAGATATTAATAAGTTATTAACAGATCTTTCTAATTATGTTGATATTAATTATTATCATAAAATAGCGGATGTTATACTTCCTATTGTTAATAGTAATAGTTATGATAGTCTAAAACTACTTTTAGTTGATAGTAAATTACCTAATTTACCAAAAGGAATAGAGGAAGATGGTAAACTAATTAAAAGTAATATTAAGTCTTTAATCGATGAATTAAAAAAATTAACGAAGTATCCTAGTGAATTATATTTAAAAGAAAGTGTTTTAAAAACGAGAAATTATGTTTTAGAACTAATTAATATTATTAAAAAGTTAGATAAGAAAATAAATGATTATAAATATCAATATGATTTATATGATTTTAATGATATTAGTCGAATGGCTATTAACTTATTGATTGACAATCCAGATATTGCTAATGAACTAAAAAATAATTTTAAAGAGATCATGGTTGATGAATATCAAGATACTAATGATTTACAAGAATATTTTATTCAAATGATTAGTAATCATAATTTATATATGGTTGGTGATATAAAGCAATCTATTTATCGTTTTCGTAATGCTAATCCAGCTATCTTCCGTAATAAATATAATGATTATGCTAATGGTTTTAATGGTATAAAAATTGATTTATTAGATAACTTTAGATCACGTGAAGAAGTTCTTAATAACGTTAATTTAATCTTTGATATTTTAATGGATGATTATATAGGTGGTGCAAATTACGTTAAAGAACATCGAATGATATATGGTAATAAAGACTATAGTACTTTAGGTAATACAAATCAAAATTATAATATGGAAATCTATAATTATGATCCTGAAAGTTATGAAAACTATAACAAAGAAGAAATAGAAGCTTTTATTATTGCAGATGATATTATTAACAAAGTTAAAAATCATTATCAAATATATGATAAAGATGAAAAAATATTAAGAGATGTATGTTATAGCGATTTTTCTATATTAATAGATCGTACTACTAATTTTGATTTATATAAAAAGATTTTCTTATATAAACATATTCCTTTATCTATTTATCGTGATGAATATTTAACTAATAGTGAATTATTAAGTGTTATTAAAAATATCTTTACTTTATTAAGTAATTATCATAGTGATAATTTGGTTAGTATTAAATATTCTTTAATGAGTATCGGTAGAAGTTTCTTAATGAATATGAATGATGATCAATTATTTAGCATTATTAATAATAATCCTAAGAATAATATAATTATTGATAAATTAAAAACTATTATGGATAACATTAATAGTAAGAGTCTTAGTAATATTCTTGATGAAATAATTAAAGAATTTAATATTTATGAACATATTAAAGAAATAGGTAACTTAGATGATAATTATTTAAAAATAGATTATTTATATAATTTATGTGATTCCCTAAATAGTATGGGATACAGTTATTTAGATTTCGCTAATTATATGGATAATATCTTTACTAATAATACTGATATAAGATTCTCTTTAAATAAAGAAGTTAATGATAGTGTTAAGATAATGACTATTCATAAATCAAAAGGATTAGAATATCATATTTGTTATTTTCCTGGTTTAACGCCTAAATTTAATGAAGCTGATTTAAAAGAGAAGTTTATTTATGATAATTATTTAGGTATTATTGCACCTTTCTTTGATAATGGTATGGATAATACATTTTATCGTGAATTATTTAAAGATAGTTATAACCTAGAAGAAACTAGTGAAAAAATTAGATTATTCTATGTAGCATTAACAAGAGTTAAAGAGAAAATGATTTTTGTATTACCTATTAAAGAAGATATTGAATTATATGATCATGATGTTTTAGATAATAATCTACGACTATCCTTTAATTCTTTTAGTGATATTATTAATCATATGTTAAGTAGATTAAAAGATTATATTGTGAATATTAATAATATTTCTTTATCAAAAGACTATAATAATTATGATAAAAAAGATATTTTTGGTCAATTTAAGATTACTGATCAAAAGATTAATACGTTTGATTATCATATTAATGAAAGTAATATTATTGAAGAAAAACATTATTCTAAAGAGAATAATAAGTTAATTGATCAAGAATTAAAAGAAAAGTTAGATTTTGGTACTAAAGCACATTATTATTTAGAAACACTAGATTTCTTTAATCCTGATTTTAGTAAAATGGATAATTTTATGAAAAATAAAATTCAATTATTTTTAGAAAGTGAATTATTAAAAGAAAAAGATAAAGCGAATATTTATAAAGAATATGAATTTATTTATGAAGTTGATCATATTAAAAGTCATGGTATTATTGATTTATTAATGGAATACCCAGATCATTTAGATATTATTGATTATAAATTAAAAAATATTGATGATGATAATTATAATAAACAGTTAAACGGATATCGTGAATATATAAGTTCATTAACTGGTAAGAAAGTAAATTGTTATTTATATTCTTTAATGGATAATAATTATAAAGAGGTTAAATTTTAGTTAACCTTTTTTATTTTTTATGTTACAATGTTTATAGTAGGTGAGTGTATGAAAAAAATGAATATTGATAATATTATTATTGCAGTTATTGTTATATTAATTATGATTGTTTCAGGTACAATTTTATTTAATAGACATCAAAGGAATAATGATATATTAGTATCATCTGTTGATAATCAGAATATTAAATTATCTTTAAATAATAGTTTTGTTATTGATATTGAAAAGAAAGAAAAGATTAGCAATATTCAATGGAGTGCGGAAGATAATAATATTCTCGAAGTAGAAGGTACTAATGAAAACTGTTATATTAAAGGAGTTAATTTGGGAGAAACTAAATTAACATTAAGTTACTTTGATAGTGATAACAAGAATTATATTAAAGAATATCATGTTAGTGTTATACCTGGTAATAAAGATATTACTAATTTAGATTTAAAAAGTGGTAGTATTGTATTATCAGTTGCTGATGAATATCAATTAGTACCAGTATTGCAACCTACTAATGCTAAAAATGTTGGTCTTAATTATATTACAGAAGATCCTACTATTGCGAATATTGATAATGAAACAGGTTTAATTCACGCTGTTAAAAAAGGAAAAACACAAGTAAGAGTATATAATGAAAAATTTGAAAAAAGTATTGATGTATATGTAGTAGATTATCCCGTAAGTGCGAAGATTGCCATTATTCCTGAAAAGATAATCTTTACGGATATTGGTACAGAAATAGAAGTTGGTTCTAATGTTGAACTAGGTTATACAGTATCACCACAAAATGCTAGTGTTGATATTATTAACTGGGATAGTGATATAGAAGGAATGTATGTATCATCTGGTTATGTAAGAGGATTACAAGAAGGAACAGGTACCGTAACAGCATCATTTGGTGATTTGTTAGCAAGTACAGGTGTAGTTATTAAAAGTGACCCTAATGCTCTTAATAATACTTATGGTTTATTTACATTTACTACTTTAACAATGGATAATAATGTTAGTAAAACTATTTATGATACAACGGCTTTAGCTGATGCTAATCGTTTTACAAATAATGATGAATATTTCACTGTTTCTTATTCAACACAATTAAATAATGGTGAAAAAGTTAAATATTGTGTATATGATACTAGTTTATATATGACGTGTGGACCAAATGTTGATTATGATATCACAACAAGTCCACAAGTAATTATGACAGACGCTACTAATGCTAATCATGTAACTGGTGTTCGTATTGCTGTCTTAGATAGTGATGATACGATTATTGCAGCTACTGATAAAACAGTTTACTTCTACTATTTACAAGAAAATACTGATACTGGTGGCGGTTATAGTGGTGGTTATACTAAAAAGAACACACTTCATTGTTGTGGTAGTGATAACGCTGCTAAAGAAATTAAAACTGGTTATAGTAAATGTGAAAAGTATGATAGTAATTTAAAAGAAGCTACTTTATGTAGTGATAAACGTACTTATGCATGCGGTGTTGAAAATTGTGAATCAGCAGTAGATTGTTGTGTTAATGGCGTTACGCAATCTATGGACAAAAAAACTTGTGAAAACGCTAGTTTAGGTAATCAAGGTATCTATATGGGTAAATGTAAATCAGAGTCAGAATATGCTTGTTTTTGTACGCCTGATCATAAAGATTGTTTATGGTTGCCAGCGGCTGGTACTAAATATACAGAAAAAGATGATAGTATCACTAATAGTTCTGATTGTAATAAGATTACTTCACCAGAAAATGTTAAATGTAGTCGTGGAGAATATAAACGTAATGGTAGTTGCGTTAAATGTCCAAGTGGCTATACATCAGCTGGTGGTAGTGCTGATACCGTAACAGACTGTTATATGAATGTTCCGGCTGGTAATTTCTTACCTTATCCAACGGCATCTAATTATATTAGTTGTACGGAAGGTTATTATCAATCTAGTACGAAAAGAGTAAGTTATGGTAATTCTAATTCTTGTATTAAATGTGAAGATGGTGTTACTAATGCTAAATTAGGAGCTACGCAATGTACAAAAGTAGAAGATAATAAAACAAGTTGTCCAAGTGGCCAATATTTATCAAATGGTACTTGTAAAGCTTGTCCTAGTGGTTATACTTCACTTTCTGCTAATAAAAAAGGTATAACAGATTGTTATATGCGTGTTCCAGCTGGAAAATTCTTACCATATCCAACATCATCAACAACGTCATATTGCCCTAAAGGAACTTATTCAAGTAGTGCGGTTACTTTAAATTATGGTCAATCTAATACTTGTTCTCCTTGTAATGGAACTACTAATAAAGAATTAGGTGCAACTATTTGTAAGACAGAACCAGATAAGATTGCTTGTTATGCTTATGATAAGACATTAAATAAATGTGTTTACCAAGGTGTAATTATAACTAAAGAAGAATGTAAATCAAAATTTGGTGGTTCTACTTTAGCAGAATGTCGTAGTAATTTATTAACACAATAAAAAAATAATAAATATATAATAAAAAACAGTTACTATTCAGTAACTGTTTTTATATCTTTTCTATATTTTTTAGCTTCTCTTGTAGATACTTTTACTTTTGTTCCATCTTTTAATGTTACATTTTGTAAATTAAGTTTTTGGGTATGTTTAGTAGCGTTTAATGCATGACTACGACGATTTCCCGATAATGGTTTTCTTCCAGTAGCTTTAATAGCCATTATAATCCCTCCTTTTATATGGGTTTCAACAATTTATAACTTTATCATAAACTTAACTTTAAGTCAAATATTTTGTTGTTTTTTATAAGAAAACTTTATATAATTTAGTTATGCAAAGATATTTTAATAATGATTTAATTGATAATAAATTTATTCTTAATAATGATGATAGTTATCATATAGAAAAAGTAATGCGTATGGCCTTAAATGATCATATTGAAGTAGTGAGTCGCCAAAAGGTTTATTTGTGTTCTATTGATAGTTTTAATCCTGTTAATTGTCATATTTTAGAAGAAATAAAAGAAGATCATGAATTTAAGAAGAAAGTAATTATTGTTCAAAGTTTAGTTAACGAACAAAAAATGGATTATATTTTACAAAAAGGTACTGAACTAGGTATGACAGAATTTATACCTTATAATGCTTTTAATAGTGTTACTAAACCTAATGATAAAATGGATAAAAAAATAGTTCGTTGGCAAAGAATTGTAAAAGAAGCTTCAGAACAAAGTAAGAGAAATATTATACCAACAGTTAATAACGTTATTAATATTGATGAATTAATTAAGTTAGATGCATCCCTAAAATTAATTTGTTCTTTAAGAGAAACGTCAAAATCTATTAAAAATATTTTACAAGAGAATAGTAATTGTGATACAATGATTATAGTAATAGGTCCAGAAGGCGGATTTGCTATTAATGAAGAAGAAAAATTAATTAACAATGGTTTTATACCTGTTAGTTTAGGTAGTAGAGTTCTAAGAACGGAAACCGCTTCTTTAGTACTATTAAGTATGTTAAATTATGAATGGATGGTGTAAGTAAGATGGATGTTTTTACTAAAACGGAAATAATTATGATGATAATGGTTGTTTCTTTAATCATTATCGGTTTCATTGTTTCAACTATTTTTGATGTTATTAATTATCAAGAAAAGGTTGAAAAGAAAAAGAAGAAAACTTTAGTTAATGAAGATTTAGATTATCTTAAAGATGATGTTAATGAAATATTATTAGAAGAAGAGGAAGAAGTTTATAAACAAGATGATGTTTTAATCGAAGAGGAAGAAGATAATCATGCTCTTGTTATGGAAAATTCTGAACCAAAAGAAGAAAGTTATTTTGTTGAAAATACTGATAATACTAATAGTAATATTATCTATAAAGATGAAGTGATAACGAAAGAAGAAGCGAAAGCAGAACTTGATAATGTTAAACTTCAATTAGAACAAGAAGAAATTGAAGATCGTTTTGGTGATACTGTAACTAATTTTGAATTAGAACAAGAAAATGATGCTATTATTAGTTTAGATGAATTGAAGAAAATCAGTGATACATTATATGAAAGTAATGAACCAGTACAATATGATGATAGTAATGTACCTATAAGTATCAATGAAATTATGAGTCAATATAATGAAGTTAAGAATGATACACCAGCTGTTGATGTTAATGTAGATTCTGTTAAAGAAGCTATTGTAACTAATAGTGAAGAAGTAATCAATGATAGAGAAGATTTCTTAGAAGATTTAGAAGAAGCTTATAAAGAAAATTAAGTTTCTTTTTTTATATGAATATGTTATAATACCTTTTTGCGAGGTTATATGAAAAAGAAAATAGGATTAATAATTGGTTTATTATTATCGTATATTAACGTTTATGCAACAGCTATGAGTGAGTTTGAAGATTTCTTTAATTCGAAGGTTAGTCAACCATTAAAGATTATTGCTGTAGTATTATTTTTGGTATTAACAGGAGTAGATTACGCTAAAGCTATCTTTGATAAAGATGCATCTCCTAAGAAAGCAAATAATCGCTTATTAAAAAGAGTAATTGCATTAATTATTATTTTCTTTTCTGGAGAAATAGTTCAATTTATAACTATTTTATTAGGGTAAATATGAGAGTAAAAAGTATATGTTTGGGTTGTAAGGTTAATACTTATGAGAGTGAATATATTATTAGTAAATTTAAAGAACGTGGTTATGAAATAATAAACGATAATAGTGAAGCTGATATCTATATTATTAATACTTGTAGTGTTACTAATAATAGTGATAGTAAAAGTAGAAAAGTTATTAATCGTGTCGTTAGAGAAAATCCTGATGCAATTGTTGTCGTTATGGGATGTTTTATTGAAGCTAATAAAGATTATGATATTGATGGCATTGATATCATTATTGGTAATAAAGATAAAAGTAAAGTTGTTGATTTAGTAGAAGAATACTTAAAAACACATGCTAAAAAGAAACTTTTATATCCTGATTTTGACAGTGAATTTGAAGATATGTTTCTAACCCATATGGAAGGAAGAACAAGAGCTTTTGTTAAGATCCAAGATGGTTGTGAAAACTTTTGTTCCTATTGTATTATCCCTTACACAAGAGGAAAATGTCGTAGTAAGAAAAAAGAGACCGTTCTTAAAGAAGTTCATGAATTAGTTCATAATGGTTATCAAGAAATTGTTTTAACAGGTATTCATACAGGTCACTATGGAGAAGATGGTTGTACAACCGTCCCAGAATTATTAGAAGAGGTAGTAAAAATTGATGGCTTAAAAAGATTACGTATTTCATCTATTGAAATAACGGAATTAAATGAAGATTTTCAAAAGATATTTAAGTCTAGTGATATCATAGTACCGCATTTGCATATTCCGTTACAAGCAGGATCTAATGAAGTATTAAAAGCGATGAATCGTAAATATGATTTAGATTATTACGAAAAAAAGATTAATTTACTTCGTAGTATTAAGCCTGATTTGAATATCACAACAGACTTAATTGTTGGTTTCCCTGGTGAAACTGATGAAATGTTTAATAAGACGCTCTCTTTCTTAAAAAAGATTGGGTTTAGTAAAATCCATGTTTTTCCATATTCTAGAAGAAAAGGAACTGTTGCTGATAAGATGCCTAATCAAATAGATGAAAAAGTTAAAAAAGAAAGAGTACAAAGAGTTTTAGAATTAAGTCATGAATTAGAAGTTAATTATTTAAATAAATATATAAATTGTGATTTAGAAGGACTTGTTGAAACTAGTGATGAAATAAGTACAGCACATACACCTAATTATTTAAAGATTGTTGTTAATCAAAAATTAGATCATAATAAAATTTATAAAATTCATACCATTGGTATAAAAGATAATTATTTAATAGGAGAAGTTTATGAAAAGTAAAAGAAAAAATTATTTAGGTTGGGATGAATACTTTATGGCTATTGCTAAATTATCTAGCATGCGTAGTAAAGATCCTAATACACAAGTAGGAGCTTGTATTGTATCATGTGATAATCGTATTTTATCAATTGGTTATAATGGTGCACCTAATGGCTTTAATGATAATGATTTTCCGTGGGATAGAGAAGGAGAATTTCTTAAAACGAAGTATCCTTATGTATGTCATGCAGAAATGAATGCCATTTTAAATTATCGTGGTAGTCGTAAGGAATTAGAAGGTGCGAAAATTTATGTTGATTTATTTCCTTGTAATGAATGTGCTAAATTAATTATTCAA
>JAEEGL017197730.1_pt1 | contig 12571 bp, 17 predicted proteins | sample 9134231 | NCBI WGS metagenome assembly JAEEGL01 (sample SAMN16246548, study PRJNA631951) | gut metagenome | biome: gut microbiome; feature: rumen; material: fiber-attached | host: Bos | place: Iran: Karaj | collected 2018-10
AAGATCTATGACGAAGCCCTGCCACCATCCAGGATGGCCAGAGGCAGATTTGTCTGGGATCCTGACATGGAGGAGTTTTCTCTTTTTGCAAAGAGCGTTCTTGAGGCCTGCAAAGAAGTGATGACTGACTATGATATTACCGCTGCTCCTGATAAGGTAAAAGACATTTTTCATCTCATGATGCAGGAATATGTACTCCCGGCAGACGCTGCCAGGAAAATCGGCAAGAAGGTTCGTGAAGATGACAACATGGAAGTATATTCATTTAGCGGCTTCATTAAAGATGAATTCGCTGGCGGCCGTGAATCCAGGATAAGCTGTGGCGAGCCACTTAACATCTACCTGCGTGAGGATCGGGCGGTAGTAGAAGAGATTGTCACAGGCAGGATGTTTGGCAGTATCTCTTTTGACGAAGATGAGTTGTATTACGTGGTGCTTCCACTTCTGGAAGATCCAGATGTCGATGCCCATGCAATAGTAACAAAAGTGGACAGTGGTTGCAGAAATAAAGAGCGAGCTCATGTTTCGATTGAGCTGACCATACCAAAAGACCTTGTAGATGCCCCTGTATCGAATGGAAAGTTGATAGAAGGACTTTTGAGGAAAGGAGGCTGAATATGATTTTGGGACTGCATCACATTTCATTAGAAAATATCTGGTAAAAAAGGTAAATGAAGATGGCAGGACTCGGAACTCTTTTCCCTGGGAGTTCATGATTCATTGACAAGTTTTCCTGTCATGTGCTCGGGTGTCAGTTCAAGACACTGGACTCGTGGCAGGGCATTTTTTAGCTCTTTCTGAAGGTATTCCTCATCATCAGTAAACTTCCGGCATAGGTGGGTGCAGATCTCTTTTGTCTTCTCGGGATCCTCAACCGGCTTCATACGGCCAAAGATGATGACGCTGTTGATGTTGAGCGCCCACTCGCCATCCCTTCGATATCCTTCATCATAGACGCAGTAGCTTACTTTGTCACAGGCTTTAATGGAATCAAGCTTGTGACCCTCCTTGGCACCATGGAAGTAGAGCTTGCCATCTTCCTCACAGTACCAGTGATCCATAGGCATGCCATATGGATAGCCGTCATCTCCAAGAACGGATAAAACGCCTCTTGGTTCGTTTTTCAAAATCTCTATACATTTTTCCTCAGATATCTGCTGAGCGAATCTTCTCATTTTTCTGAACATATCTTTACAACCTCATTCTTTCGCAAGTAATTTGAGACCAATAATTCCAACCAATATTAGGATAACACAGATGACCTGTGGGACTGACAGTTTTTCCTGGAAAAGAAATACTCCAAGAATTGAAGTTCCGACAATCCCCATTCCGGTCCACATGGCATAAGCCGTGCCAAGAGGCAGGTGCCTGAGTGCTAACGACAAGAAGATGGCACTGGCTACGTAGCCAACAGCTGTGATTACAGATGGGAAAAGAACTGTGAATCCATTTGAATATTTCATGGCGATTGCCCAGCACACTTCAAAAAGACCGGCAAGTAACAAAATGATCCACTGCATTATAAAACCTCCTAAAGCAAAAATCGCCATTCCTCTATCTGCTAAGACCTGACGATAGAGAAATGACGTTGTCCCAGTTACTCGGTAGCAACTGGCGTCGTTTGAATTTGGTTAGTCACTATTGTAATCAAAACATATTTTTTGTCAACTGAACAAAAAAACAAGATAGATACATGGAATATGACAAGGACAACTGCGCACGAGGCAGCGGAAGGCTTTGCAAAGGTTGACCTTCCCGGCCGTCAATACATGGCAGTAGTGGCCGTTGAGGTAAAGGACTGAAACTGATTCCCATCGTTTCATCCAATCATTCTCATTCAAATTCTATTTCCAATTCTACCGGTTTGGTATAACCTTATAATAGAGTTCGAAATCGTAAAAAAGGGTTTTGAGGAGTTTGAATGATTAAGTACAGAGAAATTACGGAATCTGACAATGCCGCTGTAGCTGCGCTTGTCAGGGACAACCTTAAACAGTTTAACCTTGATATTCCCGGAACAGCCTATTTTGACGAAGGTCTGGACCATCTCAGTGATTATTACGGCAATGGTGAGCGAAGATACTTTGTCATTGAAAACGACAATGGAGAAGTGATTGGCGGGATCGGATATGACAGATTTGAACCAATGAAAGATACAGCAGAGCTGCAAAAGCTTTATCTTGCTGATGCGGCGAAGGGCTCCGGACTTGGATACGAACTGATAGATTTCATTGAAGACAGGATGCGGGAAGCGGGATACAAGGCTTCGTATCTGGAGACCCATGAGAATCTTCAGGCTGCGATCCATATCTATGAAAAGAAGGGATATAAAGAAATAGAGCGCCCTAAAGAGGTGGGTCACAGTACCATGAACAGATTCTTCAGGAAAGAGCTGTCGAAGACAATGCTTCTTTATCACACCGGATTTATTGTAATTAAAGAACCGGATGTACATCATGGGCGCAGGAACGCTGACTTCGGACAGGGCTTTTATCTGACTGCGGACGAGGAGTTTGCCAGTCATTGGGCGGTTGAAAGGAAAGGTGAGGATGTAATCGTAAACACCTACGAATTCGATACAAAGGGGCTTGAGATCAAGACGTTTGACCGCGACGAGGAATGGTTTGGATACATCTACGGCAACAGGCATGGTAAGGCAGATGAGCTTACAGCAGATGTGATAATCGGGCCTATTGCCAATGATACGATTTACGACACAAACGGAATTGTGACCAGTGGCTTTTTTAAACCGGAAGAGGCTGTACGCCTTTTTCTTATCGGTCCGGAGTATCGTCAGATCACGCTAAAGACAAAGAAAGCAGCGGCGCAGCTTAAATGGCTCTCTTCCAGGATCATAACACATGAGGAAATCGCGCGGAACAAAGAAATCCTGGCCACGGAGGAAACTGAATATATGAAACTTTTAGCCAAAGAGATAGAAAAACTGTAATAAAGGAGCTACAAAGTATAGTAGGGGTTTGATCAGGCGATGAGCAGAGTGTTACGACCACATCATGGGATGTGTTTTCAGTTTTATGAAGGAAAAGGCTATAGTGAGGATTTCACTGACCACATAGGCATGATAATCAGGGAGATGGAGGCGGACCCGGCGCAGAAGATTCGGCTGAAGACAGAGACGGATATCGTCTGCGAGAATTGTCCTAACAATGAGGCAGGAGTATGTACTACGGCTGATAAGGTTAAAAGATATGACGAGGAAGTCATTAAAGCTTGCGGGTTAGCAGAGGGTGATGAGATCTCTTTTGCCGAATTTACTGAACTGGTGAGGGAGCGGATTATTGATGCGGGTATCAGAAGTGATATTTGCGGAGATTGCAGCTGGGACTATATCTGCAGGGAAAAGTGAACGGGGACTAAATGGTTAAACATATTTTTTTAGAAGCTTAATCTGAGTGCAATAGAGCATGGATGAATGGGAGGGAAAAATCTCTGGAAATAAAGGATTTTCTATGACACGAAATAGCCTTGTTTATGAAAGGGAAAATGAAAAATATGAAGAAAAGATTGCTGGGAGTCACTGGGGACGTTACAGATTGACTCAAAAACTTTGGTTTTTGAGTCAATCTGTAACGTCCCCAGTGACTCATTTCGAACGCCCCCACTCAAAGTCGCCTTCGGGTTGACCTTTTTCTTTTGCCAAGAAGGTATTATTACATCAGAACAAAGATAACAGCTCACTGCAGGGGGCTTGGATGTGATAACGGAGGCAAAAGAATATGAATAAGAATCTTACAGAGATAGTTTACATACTTGACAGATCAGGATCTATGGGCGGACTTGAAGAAGACACAATCGGTGGCTTCAACTCAATGATGGAGAAGCAGAAAAAGGCGGATGGAGAGGCGATTGTTTCGACAGTTCTTTTCGATGACGTGTGTGAAGTGCTCCATGACAGAGTCCCTCTGGATAAGATTGAGAAAATGACAGACGAGCAGTATTTTGTCAGGGGCTGCACAGCTCTTCTGGATGCGGTAGGCGGAGCAATCCACCACATCGGGAATATCCATAAGTACGCAAGGGAAGAGGACAGACCGGCGAAGACTATATTTGTCATTACAACGGATGGAATGGAGAACGCCAGCAAGAATTATTCTTATGACAAGATCCGGAAGATGGTAAAGAAACAGCAAAAGAAATATGGCTGGGAGTTTATCTTCATCGGAGCCAATATTGATGCTTATGCTGAGGCACAGAGGCTTGGTGTGCGCAGGGACAGGGCGGTCAACTATGTGCATGATGAGATTGGAACTGCTAAGGTATATGCAGGAGTCAGCAAAGCGGTGTGTGGCTTTATGAGTATTCCCGATGGATGTGACTATGAACTAAATGAGACCGGCTGGGCTGATGAGATTAACGAAGACTATAACAGACGTGGAAAGAAAGTAAGAAGGTGAGGCAGATGGCAGTAAAAGGAGCAGTTTTAGGAGATATACTTGGAGCACAGTTTGAGTTTGACAGACCAAAGAATCTTGATTGGAAAAATGTACCTTTGGCAGAGGGTGATGCGATTGGATTCACGGATGATACAGTGATGACTCTGGCAATTAAGAAGGCATTAAAGACAGGGGCAGATCTTGTAGAGACTATGGTTTCAGTAGGCCGAGAGTATCCGTTTGCCGGATATGGCGGAAGGTTCTTTAACTGGATAAATGGCAATAACCATGAGCCTTACAACAGCTGGGGCAATGGTTCAGCAATGAGAGCATCCTTTGTGGGTGAGTTTTATGAGGATTACGACGAGATGCAGAAAATGGCTGAGGCGACAGCTGCGGTATCACACAACCACCCTGAAGGCATTAAGGGAGCAGTTGTAACTGCAACATGCATCTGGATGGCAAAGCACGGTAAGAGCAAGCAGGAGATATATGATTACGTGCTTGAGCAGTATCCAAAGGATGATTATGAATACAGCATTGCCTACAGCCTGGATGAGATCAGACCTCGATACAAGTGGAATGAGAGCTGTCAGGGATCAGTACCTGCTGCAATGAGATGTTTTTATGAGAGCAGCGACTACGAAACATTCCTTAGAAATGTCTTTTCCCTGGAATGTGATTCAGATACCTTCGGAGCCATCGGCGGGGGTGTAGCAGAGGAGTTTTACGGAGGATTCGGGGATGTGGCTGCAGAGGGACTTCTTAAGAAGTATCTGACTCCGGAGCTATACGAAATCCTTGTAATGTGACTTCAAATTTCTTTCACATCTCATTTAGGTTGCTTGATAGAGAAGGCAAGCCCGTAATTAGCCGGTAGTAAACAATTGAATGAAGTTGTCAGCGGCCCGCGTACTACATTAACAATTTGTTAAAGCGGGAAAGCCACTGCATCTTTGTATAGCTTTTGAAGCGTCTTGATAAATGAGGCAAGGCTCTCGCGGCTATCCGTTTTGTGGGTGCAGAGGACGCAGTGAAAACATTCCTTGCAGTCATAAGGAATCCATGCAAACTGGCCGCTGTGGTCGTTTAAGAATCCGGGAGCAAGACAGATCCCTTTGCCGGATGCGACATTCACAAGAGTAGAGTCGTGATCGGGACTGTTAAAATATTCGATTTTCCCGGAGGAGATGAGCTTTTGCTGAACTGATCTTAAGGCGTTGGGAGAGCCGCCGCCTACCATGAGGGTGCGTCCGTAGATGTCTTCATCTGTGATGATGTTCTTTTTCGCCAACGGATCGTTTTTATCGGCAATAAGATAGATCCCGGAATCAAAGAGCTTGTGGACGTTGATTCCCGGGATATGTTTAGTCTGTTCTGTGAGTGCAAAGAGGACATCGGACTCATCCTTTAAAAAACTTTCCACACTGTTATTGTACTGAAACAGAGGAGTAACCTGGATACCGGGCTGCTCCTTTTCAAATATGCGGATAGCCTCAGGCAGGAAGTATATAGCCTGTCTGGCCATCATGGAAACCGTTATGTTGTCGGCATATCTGGCGCTGAAATTCTGCCCCTGTTCTATTGCTCGCTTCATATCCTCGCGCATACCGGAAAGGTACGTTACGAATTGTGAGCCGGCAGGAGTCAGTGCAGCTCCTTTGCCGTTCCTTTCAAATATCTTGAAGCCGACCTCATCTTCCAGCAGTTTTACCTGATAGGAAAAGGTGGGCTGGCTCACAAATGCGTTCTCTGCGGCGCGGCTGAAGTTAAGTGTACGTGCCAGTTCTATACAATAATCAATCTGTTTGGTAGTCATCGGAAAATCCCCCTGATGATCTATTATTTAAAATTTAAATCAATTATAGGATGTTTGAATAGGAGATTTCAAGGATTTCATGCAATAATTTGATCAATGAAGCAAATAAACGGAGGATGATGCAGGAAGGATTCCGTCTTTTAATGGTATAAATCCTGTTACATGGTATTTTTTAATGGCCGGGAATATTGTAAAATTGTTATGGATGCGTTGATGCTGTTAGCTTGGAGGCTGAGAAAAATAAATGATTACAGTAAATTTGTACTATAAAGGGCAAAATGGCTCTGCCAGAGCTTTTGCTGATGAGATGGAAAAGTCAGGAATAGCTGATGCTATCAGAGCTGAGGAAGGAAATCTGAGGTATCAGTATTTTCAGCCACTTGATGATCCGGAGACAGTTCTTTTGATAGACAGCTGGACAGATCAGGCGGCCATAGATGCCCATCATGCAAGTCCTATGATGAAGCAGCTTGCAGGGCTCCGTGAGAAGTACGATCTGCACATGACTGTAGAGAGATTCGTTGGCGATGATATAGGTGAGGATGCAAAGTTTATCAGAAAATAAGGAGGATCAGGAACATGAAGTTTGAAACAGTCTTATCAAAGGTTAGAAAACTGGCTGAGAAGGCAGATGTCAGCAATGTGGATTTCCTTGCAGTGCAGGTTAATCTCACTGATACTGAGCCAAATGTATTTTACGTTGAAGTTAAGGACCATAAGATCAACGTGGAGCCTTACGAGTACAATGACAGAAACTGCGCTATCACTATCAAGTCTGATGATTTCAACAAGCTGATATCCGGTAAGCTTGATCCTGTTGTGGCTTTTACTCTCGGCAAGCTTAAGGTTGACGGTGATGTTGGAAAGGCCTTGGAATTTTCGAAGCTTCTTAAATAATGAGGAATAATCAAGAAGATTTTTTATATTGCAAAAGAGAATACGGCAGTCCGCATTTTTCCTCCGGCGGAAATGAATGAGGTATATATGAAAATCTATGTTGATGTAAACGCAAAACATGATGGGAACGGTACTAAACAGTTACCATTCAGGAGCATAAACGAAGCGGCCAAAGTTGCTGCAGCAGGGGATGAAGTAATTGTGGCTCCCGGAATCTACAGAGAGTATGTCGATCCGGTCAATCCCGGAACAGAAGGACTTTGAGGTTGGTATGATCTCCACGGATACTCTGGGAGAGGCTTTCGAGCCATCCCAAAAGTTCGAGAATCCTGATGGAACTCCGATCACTTTTGACCGCGACTATTTCGGAAACAGACGCGGCCTTAACATCCTCCCGGGGCCGTTTGTATCGGAAGATGCAGCCAGAGAACCGCTTTAAGTGGAGATGTTGTCAGAACCATAGGAAATAAGACATAAAAAGGGTTTGCCGTTCTAAGTGATGATTTAATCATTTGGAGCGACAGACTCTTTTTTAATGATCGAGGGATGACTTACTTGCAATTATAATGAAAACGAGTAAACTGTATTGTGTTTTCATTAAAAAATATGTTTGAGGAGAGCGGCTTTAGTGATCACTCTTGCTTACGGAGCTGATCCGGAAAGCCTGGGAGAGGAAAGAGGTTTGAAAAAGAAGAGTCACTGGGGACGTTACAGATGAAGAATTTCAGCAATTAAGCACAGCCGATTACTTACTATACTCTCTGAGCCCATAGTAATAGAATTTTTTTATCTTCTCTTTAAGAGATGCAGGTTCGATAACTATTGCATCTTTGCCAAAACGTTTGAAGTATTCTTCCAGCTGAAGCTCAGGCCAGTCAAAGTAGTACAGGTCTCCTTCGATTTTTGAAACGATAGGTCTGTTCTTGGTGATTACCTTAAACTTTTTTACTCCATATTTGTTCAGGCGAACCACTGCCTGAACCGTTAATGATACTGAATGAGGGCTTCGGATAGCTTTTTCCTGAAGCTCTTTTTGTATATCCGGATCCACAGGAAAGGTGTCGGGAGTTACGAAGACGCTCCTAAGCCTTGATATTCTAAAGGTTCTCGGTTTTCTGGTCTTTCTGTCCTTGCATAACAGATAGTTGCACTGTTCTTCTTTGGATGGAGCAATAATATATGGCTCAACGTGGTAAGCTTTTTCTTCACCGGATGTTGTGTTGGTAAAAGAGAGAATCCTGTGCTCTTTAAGTGCCTTGGCGATATCCTCATAGGTGTCTTTGAATATGATCGTTTCTCTTTCACTTCTCGGAATTGACAGATATGAATTAAACATGTCTTTAAGATACTGGGACAGAGATGTATCTTTTAACATGTTGTTCTCGATGATCTTAAGAATCTCATAAGAAGATCCACTTACAGTAAGAGTGAGGGCGGAGTTCTTGCTGCTCTGCAGACTGTCAGTCTTAATGTATGTACTTATTATCTTACCGGCAAGGAATGCGGCGTCCTTATCACTGATTGATGTGATGCTGGTCAGATCCTGCTTGATATTTGCAAGCAAATTTTCGCTGTCATGCCTGTAACGGTCAAAGTAATTAACTATCAATGTCTTAAGAAATGAGTTGAGGTTAACAGACTCATCCTTCTTGGTGAATTCGAAGAGCTCAGCGTCATTTATAAGTCTTGATTTCGTGTCATCTGAAAGATATATTTTGTATTTCTCTGTCATGAAATGCCTCTTAATTGGAGTCGCAAATTATCGCGTAAAAACGTAAGCATCAGTATATTTACAATTATATTGGGGTTGCAGCATGGAGTCAATCTGCATCTTTTTAACTCCAATTCTAAGAGTTATGATTAAATCACAACAAAGACACAGACAGCAAACATTACAGGATTGCTAAGTGGTTAAGCACCGGATATCCAATCCGGAAAACGCGGGTCCGAATCCCGCTCCAGCCCTTCAGGGTGTATGTGTCTTGAATGAAAAGATACTAACAGCAAAATCATTGGGACGCGTAGAAAAGTTATCTGTGGCATAACTTAGGCATTGCGGGGTAAGAGCCCGCGGCGCGTGAAAAAAGTATCTTGAAAACTGAGCCCATGAAAGCCACGGGTTCGTGGGCCATGCAAGTCTGGTTGAAGAGGTTCTGATGAGCTCTTTGGAACTTGCTGTGAAAGAGAGGAAATGAAAATGTTGGAATTATTAAAGAGAGAAGCAAATAAAACATATACAGAGAACGGTGCAGCAACTTACGTTTCAACAAAGTCTGACTGCCTGGATCTGTTTGCGGCAATTGGTGCGCTTAGACATGCATCTGATGAAGATATCATATCCAGATTTATAAAGGCCTATATTGAGAATGCTGATCTTGCCATGAAGATGCTTTTCTTTGCAAGAGACATAAGAGGCGGTCTTGGTGAGAGAAGAGTGTTCAAGGTTATCCTTAAATACATGGCTGAGTGTGAACCTGAATCAGTTAAAAAGAATATCGCATATGTTGCAGAGTACGGCAGATACGATGACCTTTTAGCATTGCTTGGCACTCCTGTAGAAAAAGAAGTACTGGCATATTTTGATGAAACACTCAGAGCAGATATGGCAGCTCTGGAAGCCGATAAAGAAAATGCGCAGGTATCTCTTTTGGCAAAATGGCTTCCTTCAGTGAATACAAGCAATAAAGAAGCTGTAAGAAACGCAAGGAAGATTGCCGGAGCCATGAAGATGTCTGATGCCCGGTACCGCAAAGCGCTTTCGGCTCTCAGGGCACAGATTAAGATCATAGAGAACAATCTTCGTGAGAGGGACTACTCTTTTGACTATGCGAAGCAGCCTTCAAAAGCTCTGTACAAGTACAGACAGGCTTTTATCAGAAATGATCAGGCAAGGTATGAGTCTTTTATCCGGAAGGCAGCAGAAGATCCTAAAGTAATGCACACGGGAACACTTACCCCTTATGATGTTATAGCACCGGTCTTGGGCAGAAGGGAGTTTTCTGAAGCTGAGAGACGCGCCATGGATGCAACATGGAATGCCCTGGAGAATTACGCAGGCGCAGACAATTCTCTTGTTGTGGTTGATGGCTCGGGATCAATGTACTGGAATACTGATCCAAGTCCTGCAGCTGTAGCGCAGTCATTGGGCATCTACTTTGCAGAAAGAAATACCGGCGCATTCCATAACCACTTCATAACTTTTTCTACAAAACCAAGACTCATTGAGATCAAGGGCAGAGACATAGTAGATAAAGTGCGCTACTGTATGAGCTTCAATGAATGCAGCAATACAAATATTGAAAAGACATTTATGCTGATTCTTAATACAGCTGTGCGTGGCAGACTAAAACAGTCTGATATGCCGGAAAAGCTGTACATCATCTCTGACATGGAGTTTGACTGCTGCGTGGGTGATGCAAAGGCTACTAACTTCGAAAATGCAAAGAGAGAATTTGAAAAATGGGGATACAAGCTCCCTCATGTGATCTTTTGGAATGTTAACAGCCGCAATCTGCAGCAACCGGTCAGGATGAATGATCAGGGTGTGGCGCTGGTATCAGGCTGCAGCCCACAGGTCTTTTCAATGCTGAAAGACGGCAACCTGGAGCCATATAAATTCATGATGAGTGTCCTTTCATCAGAGCGATACGAAAGGATCGCTGCGTGAACTGAGAGAACCTGGCGATGTATTTTAGAGCCTTGTTCGAACGTCTTCCGGCGAGCGAATAGCGAGAGCGGAAGTCCCTTGTTATAGAAGTGGCAGGGAGTATGAAGACTTCCTGCCGGATTGGAGGGATACAATGAATATAATAGAGATAAAAGGGAAGGTAAATACGGCCATCTGCTACGCGAAGGTAGTGGAGGATGAGGCAATAGAACAGATAAGACGAATGTGTGACTACCCTATGACAGAAGGGTCAAAGATAAGGATCATGCCTGACGTTCATGCAGGTAAGGGCTGTACGATCGGAACAACAATGACCATCACAGATAAGGCTGTACCTAACGTAGTGGGAGTGGACATCGGCTGCGGTATGTATACTGTTAATCTTGGCAGGCAGAAGATCGACCTTGAGAAGTTTGACATGGCGGCTTTCACTATACCTTCAGGAAGAGAGGTATGGGACGGAAGAGTTGAGAAATTTGATCTTACCGAACTTCGCTGCTACCGTCAGTTAAAGGATGCAAAGCGCCTTGAGAGATCTTTGGGAACACTTGGAGGAGGAAACCACTTCATCGAGATTGACAGAGCTGCAGACGGAACACAGTACCTGATAATACATTCAGGCTCAAGAAATCTTGGAAAGCAGGTAGCTGAGTTTTATCAGACACTTGCGGTTGACCTTGCCAAGGGAATAGGAGATTATCTTGAGGCAAGAGAGCAGCTGATAAAGGAGTACAAGGAGCAGGGAAGACGCACTGAGATCCAGGCAGCATTAAAAGAGCTCTATAACAAAAAGTATGTGGAGCATCCATCTGCAATACCTGAGGATCTGTGCTACTTATCAGGACAGTATCTTGAGGACTACCTCCATGACGTGGAGATATGTCAGAGATTTGCCAGGAGAAACCGTGAAAAGATGGCAGAGATTCTTTTGGAAAAGACTGCTCTCTCAGCCGGTGAGTCTTTTCACACAATTCATAACTATATTGACACAAAGGAGATGATTCTCAGGAAGGGCTCTATCGCTGCTCACAAGGGTGAGAAAGTTCTTATCCCTATAAACATGAGGGATGGTTCTGTACTTGCCATAGGTAAAGGGAATCCTGAGTGGAACTACTCAGCTCCTCATGGCGCAGGAAGAATCATGTCCAGGACTGCGGCAAAGAGCAACCTTTCAATGGAGGAGTACAAGGAGTCCATGAAGGGAATCTACACTTCATCTGTCTGCGAGGCTACCATCGATGAGGCACCAATGGCCTACAAGTCACTGGAGGATATCATCGACGTGATCAAGGAGGCTGTGGAGATTGTTGATGTAATGAAGCCAATTTATAATTTTAAGGCTTCGAACTAAATTTATACCTTTATTAGTAGTATAATATATTTGTTGCAATTGTTGATTATTGGAGGAGGCACGAAATGGCAGACATTACTGAAATCATTAAAAAGGTTAATGAAAACAAAGAGCTTATGGCTCAGATAGCAAAAGCTGATCCTAAGCAGGGGGTGGAGCTTCTCAAGAAAGCTAACGTTGATGTTACTGAAGATGATATTAAGAAAGTTCAGGCTGCAGTAGCTGACGGAAAACTTGATCTTGGTGATCTTAAGGATCTGGCAGGCGGGTTGTTCAAAAAGTAATGGGAGTCGCTTGGCCGCCATATGAGCCGATGGGCCGTTACATGAGCCACCGGGCCGCCATATGAGCCACTGGGCCGTTGCATGAGACACTGGGAGCATTACAGTTTGACTAAAAAAGTCTGATTTTTGAGTCAATCTGTAACGTCCCCAGTGACTCAT
>JAEEGL011062045.1_pt1 | contig 12570 bp, 6 predicted proteins | sample 9134231 | NCBI WGS metagenome assembly JAEEGL01 (sample SAMN16246548, study PRJNA631951) | gut metagenome | biome: gut microbiome; feature: rumen; material: fiber-attached | host: Bos | place: Iran: Karaj | collected 2018-10
TACTGATGAAGTTTTATACCCGTTGGAATCTCTTCCGTTAGTTATTTCTATAAGAGAGAACGACAAGCGTTATGTCGTTCTCTTTTTCTACCCGGAGGCAATATGTCGTTTTCTAAAACTATTATTCGTTGCGTTATTTTAATCATAACGTCTGTCGTTTCTCTGCCTTTGCTTAGAGCTGAGCACGATTTTAACGACGTCTACACGGGAAAGAATATTGAAAAAATTGCCTTTCCCATTGGCGGAATCGGCGCAGGCAATTTTTTTATCGAAGGTAACGGATCTATATCAGGGATTTCCGTAAAACATCGACTAAACTATTTCAACGAACCGACTTTTTTCTCAGCTATATGCGTTAAGGGAGCGACGCCTTCCGATAACGTCGCAAAAGCGCTTGAAGGCCCCGTTCCTGAATATAAGACCTTTGGCCGACCAGGCAGCGCGCTTGGTTCTGGGGAAAAAACTTACGGCCTTCCTCGATTCACCAACGCTGATTTCTCTTCAAGTTTCCCTTTCTGCAACATACGACTCACCGACGACGTTCTTCCTTTATCTGTTGAAATCATAGGATTTAGCCCTTTTATTCCTAATGAACCCGATCTTTCCGGCATGCCGGTCGGCGCCCTTGAATACGTTTTGACTAACGAAAGTTCCGATACGTTGGAAACCGTTTTCTCCGTCAACGCTCGAAATTTCATGGGAGGAGACGCTTTTGAACGTCTCGAAAAAGGATTTAACGTTATCGGTTCAGACGGGAAATTTGCGATCGTCGTCGACGAAGAACCGGAGAATATTCACGTGGACTGTTGTTGGTTCAGAGGCGGGTGGTTCGACTCTCTGACGACAACGTGGAACAATATCCTAAGAGGGGAACTTGTCGACAATCCTCCCGACGACGGTCAATCGCCCGGCGCGTCTCTTTTCGTCCCAATAACCCTTTCGCCTCATGAAAAAAGGACGGTTCGTCTTTTAACGGCGTGGTATGTTCCGACTTCTAACATTTCGTCAATAGGAGGAAACGATTTCAACAGGGAAAAACTGGACGAAAGCCCCGCCAAAGGAACGGCGCAGTCGCAACAAAAAGTGACAGGGTATCTTGGAAATCAACTCGTCAACACGTACTATCCCCATGGCGATAGACATGTTGGAAAAATTGTATCGCCGATTTTCATGGCGCAAAAAAAATATCTCTATTTTAAAATCGGCGGCGGTTCCTTACCCGAGGTTGGCGTTAGTATTCAGGAAAGACGAGCGGACGGTTTTATCGATAGAAAGATTTTCAGAGGTAACAACGCCGAAAAACTCGAATGGGTTCAATTTGATTTATCGGAACTCGAAGCCAGAGAGTTTCGTATCAGTATCTTTGACGATACGACGGATCCATGGGGGCATATCAACGCCGATTCGTTTATTCTTAGCGATTTTGACGCCGACGAATTTAATAAGCGTATTCATGAATATGAAAACAGCGCCGTTTCTTCTAATCTTGATTTTGTTGAGTTGGAAGGTTTTGAAGGGGTCGATTACGGTCGGTGGACAGTCGTTCAGCTAATTAATACCGAAGCCTCTTCCCCAAAAGATTCAACGACATACGTTCCCTGGTACGCTACCCAGTTCAATTCTGAACTTGATGCGCTTAAGGTATTTATGAGTCGTTATGACGAACTGAGAAACAGGAGCGAACTGTTTGTAAAAACGTTAAAGAAATCAAGTCTCGCCCCTGAAATAACAGAAGCGATAGAAGCCAATCTAGCAATACTTAAGACTCCGACCGTTTTGCGTCAATACGACGGACGATTGTGGGCGTGGGAAGGATGTCAGGATTCCGACGGAAGTTGCCCCGGCACATGTACGCACGTATGGAATTACACACAGGCGCTTCCTCATCTTTTTCCGTCCCTTGAACGATCTTTTCGACAAAACGAGTTTAACGAATCTCTTACAGAAGAAGGACGCCAGGCTTTTCGTGGAAATCTTCCGATTATTCCCGGCGGAACTGCTTGGGACGCTTCAGACGGACAACTTGGAACGATTATGCGTGTTCACCGTGAATGGAGCATTTCCGGCTCGCAAGAGTTTCTTGAAGCATTCTGGCCTAAAGTGAAATTAAGCCTTGATTACTGCATAAGAAAGTGGGATCCCGACGAAACAGGCTTATTGGAAAAATCTCATCATAATACCTACGATATCAACTATCTTGGACCGGAAAGTCATTGCGGAAGTTTCTATTTAGGAGCGCTTGCAGCCGCGTGTAAGATGGGAGAAGCATACGGCGACGACGTCTCAAAATATAGGGAACTACTCGCTAAAGGTAGTAAACGCTTTGAAAACGAACTGTTTAACGGAGAGTACTTTATACAGATTATTCCAGAATCTGGATCCGAGGGAAATTCTGAAGGTCAAAGCCTTTTTTATCAGGACGTCGCGAGAAAAATCGACTCGCAAGGGCCAAAGTATCAATATGGAAACGGCTGTCTTTCCGACGGCGTTTTAGGTTTTTGGATTGCAAAGGTCTGCGGAATTGACGACGATATCGTAAATCCCGAACTCATTCGTTCTCACCTGCTCGCAGTCTATAAATACAATTTTAAACGCGATCTGTCGTCTCATGCCAATACGCAACGACCAACATACGCTTTCGGAAAAGACGGAGGTCTTCTTTTATGTAGTTGGCCCCGTCATGATAAACCATATATCCCCTTTCCATATAGCGACGAAGTCTGGACCGGCATAGAATATCAGGTGGCTTCACACCTTGCGTTCTTTGGAGAATATGAAAAAGCGGAGGAGATTGTTCGAACATGTCGTAAACGGTACGACGGAACAAAACGCAACCCGTTTGACGAATATGAATGCGGGCACTTCTACTCTCGCGCCATGTCCAGTTTTGGCCTTCTCCAAGGAATGACGGGCGTTCGGTACGACGCCGTTTCTAAAACGTTATATTACAGAGCAATTGATCATAATTATACTGTTCCGATCTTTACGGAATCAGGATACGGCACAGTTTGTTATGATAAAGAAACTCAACAAGTTTCACTGAAAATAGTAGAAGGTTCTATTGACGTTCAGCACAGACAAATTGTCAAGTAGTATTGCTAAACTGCCAAAAAAGTCGCGCGTCGGAAATATCCGACGCGCTGATATTTTAGAAAGAACCGTCCTCGCTAAATTTTATTCCACCGTCGGGAACTCTCCGAAGTTCAACCTCGTCTTTCGGATTAAACTCCGAATCAAATTGATTGTCATATATTCTGATTCGATTGGCGTTCTCAAAAACAAATTGTTTTTTATCAGACGCAATAGGAGCGCAATCGTTATTTTTCTCGACACGATTATTTCTAAAGATTACGCCGTCAACGGAGCGAGCGTACAACAACGGTCGATCAAAAGTGCAAAAAACGTTTTCTTCAATAAGAAAGGAATCCTCATTTCCTCCGTCGTAGTATGATAGTTGCGAGTTGAAATCGGGAATTTCTGGAAAGATTGAGATCGGAGCTTCGCAAAACTGGTAGAACGCCGTCATACAATTGACAAAACGATTCTTACGTATCACAACGTTTTGACATGGTCCGCTTTCATACCAGCCGTTAGCGTCGCCGCAAAACAGAAGAGCCGTGCCGGAAACCCAATCAAAGACGTTATTTTCAATGAGAACAGATCTATAAGTTGAAAAAAGCGCGCCCCTCGCGCGGTTATTTCTAACGAGGTTGTTTCGATATACAACCGTAGGCGTTTGCGTTCGGTTTTCTAACGCGCAATCCTCGTCGACGACGACTTCTTTGGGGATAGGATCGCGAAATTGAATCTCAAAACGGTTGGCGCCAAACGCGCTCTCTTTATCAACAGCCTTAATCGACTCAACGACGGCAAACGGCGCGTTTTTCCCATTTTCATCAACGAAAGGCTGCATAGAACGAGCGCGTATAAAAGATATTTCGTCGCCGGGAACCGCCCATTCAAAACCGCTCGCGGCGCTATGCATATAACGAACTTCCACCGTTCGATCGTTAATTTGTTTCATCGTTTTAACGTAGATTCCATGCACATTAATCGCGTCGTCCATCATGTTTTCGTAGACTCCGTTTTCAACAACGACGTAACCTTTGCAGCATGAACAATGGATTGCGTCCGCGTTTGCGGTAAAAAATCTGGGATCGCGCGCGCCCCCCAAACTATCGCGGAAACATACGGAAACGCCGTCAAAAACCAGATCTTCCGATCGTTGAGCGACAACGGCCTTCGCGGGAGCGTAATGTATTTGAATATTCTCTGAACGAATCTTCCTACAATTATTGATAAAAAAACCGCAAAGGTTGAACGTGTCGCATCTTAACACAATAATTGAACCCTTTGATAAACGCGAGTCCTTCCAATTTGGGCAGTAAACCGAACCGTCGGATAGCAACCGGGCGTCGTTAAAATTCGCGAGGATGTCGGCAACGTTATGCAACGTATGCTTAGTTTGAGGGTCAAACGCCAAAGCGATACGCGCCGGCCCTTGCCAACCGTCTCCAACAAAGATTATTCCAGAGTTCTCGTCGACGCTCGCTCGGCAATAGTCGGGAAGGCGTATTACAAGACCGTTGTTGTCGTTCTGCACGATTTCAGTCTGAACCATTGCAGGGGAGTCGGAATCAATGTGAAAATTTCTGACGACAACGTTTTCACAATCTTCAAGAACCAATGCTATTACCGGACCGCGAGTTTTCAATTCGGATCCGTTAAAATCAAGAATAGCGTTCTTCAACCCCTTGATATAAAGACCGACTTTTTTTGGGTTCCTTAAATCTGTGTTTGAAATATAAAGCTCTTCTTCCGGAAGTTGATCTGCGTCAAGTAAATACTCGTCTTTAGGAATATTAATTACCGTGAGATTTTCCGGCGTTCCCTTGGAAACAGCGTCTGATATCAGCGTTTTGACGCCGTCAACATTCGATTGCGCGTTGGACGAAGCGCAACAAATCAAAAACGCGATTAACAGTAAAATCCTGAAGCATTTCATAAAAAGTCTTTCTAAACGTAGTCAAGCGGCGTTTGCAAAAACAAGAATTGGCAATTCAATTCCATTGAAGAAAGTCAAAAATTATTTTTTTTCTCTGGTCTTCTGGGAAGATTGACGCAGTGTGCCCTTGCGAGTTGTCGATCCAAAGCTCGGCGCGAACATTTGCCCGTTTTAACGATTCGTAAAAAAGACAACTCTGACTTGGGACGACGAGGTGGTCAAGCGCGCCTTGGAGGATAATCGTTGGGGAAAAGTTTTCATCGACATAGGTAATTGGCGAATACAACGCCGCTTTCTCGAGGAGCGGCGCGGTTTGCTGGTCGTAAGGAACGTCGTTTCTCTTTTGACCGCCTAATACGGCGTATACCGGATCAGGCGTCTGCTCAGGGGCGCGTTCGAGATAGAACTTCATATCAGCCGTACAACAGAGATCTACGACAATTTGAACCTGCGACGACTGATCTAAATTGTCGCCGACGTCAAACTGACGATACTCGTCGGATAATCCCAACATCGACGCCATATGTCCGCCGCTTGAGGCGCCCATTGCGGCAATGCGATTCGGATCAAGCCCATATTCGTCCGCGTGAGCGCGTAAAAAACGCACTCCGGCCTTGACGTCTTCTATTTGAGCGGGAAAAACGCAGTCTTTTGTTACGCTTCTGTGAGTTAGACTAACGACGGCATACCCTGACTCAACACTGCCGCATGCCCTCCAAAAACCGCCCTCGCCAGGGGCGCCGCTACCCCAACCGCCGCTGACAATATCGATTAAAACGGGAGTCTTTTTCAAAAGCTCTCCGTTTTTTGTCGGAAGAAACAGGTTCAATTTAAGTTCCTGACTGTCTACCGCTTTATAAACGACGTTCCGCACTTCTCGAACTTCGTATTGTTCCGAGTTACTCTGAGACTCCTGTGAAAAAGCGCAACTTGTCAGTAACGCAACGATACAAAAACCAAAAAATAAACGATTTGACATGACGTTATCCTTATCGGGCGTAAGATACGCTTACTGCTATTTTGACAAAGAAATAATTTCATCCGTGTATAAAGGCGTTCGAACTCGAATGGGCAACTTACTTCCCGTTTTTGAGTCAAACTCCAAACGATATTTGCCCGGTTCAAGACGCATACCTGGTGTGGAATAATCCAACTCGCAAGGCTCCTGCAACGGAGCTCCGTATATTTTTGCTCGCTGTTCAGGCAACATGAAAAGATATTGTCCGAATTTTAAGGACGATTGAGCGACCATTTTTCCAACGTATTCAACGGAATCGCCGTTTATTCGCGAAACGGTAAGAACAGGATCCACGAGTTCGGAGTCCCTAGCTTCCTCCTCTTCCTTGAAATGAACTTGAAAACCCAGTTGAACGGGTTTTTCTACGTTCAGTTCCCAAATAAACGAATCGCCTTCCTTAACGGCGTGATTCGTCGTTGTGCCGCCCAGTTCGCTCGTCGACGAACCGACATTCTCCCAAACAGGGTAAATAACGCGTCTGAACGCTTGTTTTCCATCTTTCGACGTTTCCAAGCGATACTCTTTTCTCAACCCAAGTAAAGCCTGACGTTCTTCTGCGCTCTTTCTTCCCGCAAGCGTAGAATCGATCTGAAAGTTCTTTCGGAATGCGTCAGGAATTCTATTGGACAACCGAAACGTTTCATAAGCGTTGATCGTATCCAGAATTTCTCCGATAAAAGGGTGCGCCAAAGCCGAATCAACAGAGGTTTGGAAAGAGAAAGAGGCGTCGTAACCTATTGTCGCGCCAAGACAATACTCGTACATATCGGGCGTAGAATTATGGTCGTAAGCATAGTACCAGCCAACGTCAAGGTAAGATTCAGACGTATGTTTAGGATCGAAAGAACCGCTTCGTTCTTCCAAATACGCTTTAAGATCGTCGTGCCCGTCGGCCGAAGCGTTTCGAGCGATCATGTGCCATGAATACGGCGAACAACTACTCGCCTGGAACAAAATATTCTTATTGTCTAATTTATCGTAGAACGCCTTATGCAGACGAGCGTTGTAATACCAGTGTTCGCTTCCTTCACCAGGACGTTGCAATAGTTCCGACCCGTCGAAATAGATCATGTCGATGGGCAATCTGTTTGCAAGACTAGCGAAATTTGAAGCAATCTCGTCAATGAAGTCGGTGTCAAGATCAGGAAGGTGATAGCCATAAGCTCGGGTAAAGTGTTCGATTTTCGCCCCCGCTTTGTGACTACTGATTTTGGTGCCGTAAATCCCTCGTTTACAGTCGTACAATCCCTTTTCGTCGCTACGTTGGTATTCCAGTAACTCGTCGTCGATGCGTATGATCTGCCCCGATCCCATGTAAGAATTTTCGCCGACTGGAAAACAAGTTGCGTCTTCGGTTGTAAGAACCTGTACGAGTCCGGGAGAGTCAGAAATGTCGCTGGCAAGGTTTGTATGACAGTCGGTCACAAAACGAGAGTCAGGAACAGGCGTCATGTACGAATCGTTTGCTCCCACGGAAGCTCCCAGAAAATGCAAACCGACTCTAAACCCCTCTGAATTAAAGTTATGGAGAATGTCGCGAAGTTGAGAAAAACCGCCGGGAAAAGTCGTTTCGTTAACTTGATAATGACCGGTTGAGGCTGTCCAGGAATTCTCCAAAATCAGAATCTGTTTGAAACCGCCTCGCTTGGCAATTTTAACGGCGTCCTCATATTGATTCGCTGAAAAATTCGTCAGGAAGAAATACGATTGACTCAGGAAAGGAGAATCTCCACGCCATTCGCCGCCGGGTCTGGGCGAAGGAATATTGGCGGAAACCTGCATGTTTTGAACCGCATGTTTCCAATTATTGGAGGAACAAGCAATCAACGCGCAGCTTGCGGGGAAAATCTTGTGTCTCGCAACGGTTTTTGCCGTCAGCGTTCGCGAATCGTCCTCCCAATACGGGAGATTTGCGTCGTTAAAATCTTCAAGCAGGATCGTTTCCTCGTTTCCGGAACGCTCCTTTATTACCGCTTCAACACGATCGATCAAACAGCAAACCGTTTCATTGGCGGGCAGAGAATTATAATAGAAATACAGTCTTTGAACGTTGTCGTACGATAGGTCGTTCAGATTGGGCGCGTCAAGTTCGCAAGTCTTCCATCCTTTAAAATCGACGCAAATATAGTCGTCCCGATGCCCAACGGCTCCGCCAAGCTGAACTTTAAGATACTCGCCTTTTCCATCGCCGTAAATGCGAGCGCGCAACTTAACGCAACCGGATAAATCGAGGGGGGAAAACAACTCTTTACCTTGCACAGCCCATCCGTGCGCCTCGCTTAAAGTTGAAGTTGCGGAAAACTCAGCGGCGTGTTCATCTCCGTTTGAACTATCAGAAATCGATATTTGTTTAAACGAATGAGAACAACCTTTCAAATCGGCGCTGGCGCCCTTGCCCTTTGCGTCTAAGGGCAACGCATTAATGGAAGCGGTCATTACGCCTACCTTAAATCCGTCTTCAAGAGTAACCGTATTAATCCACCCTGCAACTCCTTCATTGGGAACAGAAACATTTAACAGAAAGCATTCAGCAACTTCCGATTTGGTTTCCAGGTTTTCAAGGGTAAAAAGAGTAAAACCTTCTCCAGTTTCGATTCTGTACTTGGCGACAGATCCGTCTTCATAAGTCACAATGTAACGATTCTTTTCATTGTCAACGCTTTGAAAGGAAGTTCCGAAAACGACTTTTCCGTCCTCGTATCGAAGTCTGAATCCGTTTGTTTCTTTTCCAATTTCGGATCCGTTGGATTTATAGAGACTCGTTCGAGCCGTATCTGCAATACGGAGAATTGAGTCGCCCATCTGAAAACTAATCGAAGAAGGATCGTCAGAACCACTCCCCTGCGTGCAACACAATAGGAGCCCCCCCAAAAAAACGACAAAGCGAAATCTCCATGTTCCATTGATCAAAAAGTTGGCAATCATTGTCTAACCCATTTAATAATCAAGTTTCAAAGAAATCGAAAAAACGACTTAATTTTATTCTTGAAAGTCGTTGCCGGCTGCGTAATCTTCATATACTTTCTTCAACAATTCAGGAGCGACAAGTCCTTCATGTATCCAAATACGCGCCTTCATAACAACTGTTTTTCCCGCCTCAAATCGTTGAGCGACAACGCCGGGAAAGCCTACGCAAAGGGGCCCGTAATAACGAGTCAGCCATGTCGGCGGATAGTCGGGAAAATCAGGCGCAAGGAAAATCGCCGCGCCGCTAAAAGCGTCGCTCTTTCCAGTCAACGCGTCCAGGCCGTCAAAGCGAGACGTATAATCCGCCCATCGAAGGGGTTTTTCCGGCATATCGTCTTTTGCGACGCCTTCGTCGGTTGTAATAAATTCGTCGACTCCAATTTTTCCTCGCGGTCGAAATCGTATCGTTAGTCCGCCGTAGCTTTTCTTTTCCGCCCCCTGCAAAGAAACGTCTTTTGTCGTGGGCGTCAATTCAAGTCTAAAATCAATTGCGCGAGATTTTATATTCTCAACAACTTCGACAGGATGAACAGTTAACGTAACCTTCTCATCCATAATTCTTTCACCGTAAAAAGCGGCGTTCTCTGCAATAGAAAAACCTTTTTTTGAAGGATTCAAATCTTCGTCGGGAGTTGTTGAGTTAGCGCCAATAAACCAACCGTTTTCAATTGAGAGAATTGCGTTCCCGTCTTGAACGTCCATAAAATCCATTTTTAAAAAACGTTGTCGAATAGCGGTGTTTGAAGTCCACAAATCAAATTGTTTTGTAGTTCCGTCTTCTTGATGAACAAACACGCCGGGCCAAGTCCAAAAGACGCCGTGATGATGGTAATGATCTTTTGGCGCGTCGTCCAACAGGTTTTCGCCTAACACTCCGTAAAGAGGATAGATGTAATCGCCCGCAAAGCGCCGCGGTTCTTTCTCAGGAACGTTCAGGTCCTTGTGATCCAAGAAGGCGTAATTGAACTTCAAGACGAGGTGAGAACCGTCGTATAATGCGACAGATTGTTCGTCCTCCTGCCAGGAAAAGCCGGAGGACGCTTCGTCGGATTGGGCTAAGTTGTTTAAAGTAAACAAAGCGCAAATCAATAACGACAAAACGACAGTTTTGGACATATGCATTTCAACTCCTTTTAGGATAAAGGATTGATCCGATTCGAACTATTGTGGATCCCTCCTCGATCGCAGTTTCAAAATCGCCGCTCATCCCCATCGACAGCTCACGAAAGTGTTTGAACTCGGGGTAACGGTTTTGGATTCTTTCCAGAACGTTGCGCAAAGACGCAAACTGACGACGAGTTTCGTCAGGAGTCGCCGTCAAGCCCGCCATTCCCATCAGTCCGCAAACTTTGACATGTTCAAACTCGAAGGCTTTTGGAAAAACGTCTTCAATTTCTTCCAACGTCATCCCCTGCTTGGAAACGTCGTTTGAAATATGCGCCTCCAATAGGACGGAAACAGATTTTGGAAAAGAAGGTTCGTTCGCCTGAGGCGGTCGTTCGGCCTCTTCGCGCAGGATTCGTTCTAGCGTCTCAAGTAACTTCCAGGAGTCGACGGAATGGATCAACGAAACATAAGGAAGAATTCGACGCGCTTTATTTCGTTGTAAATTTCCGATGAAGTGCCAGCGAAGGACGGGAACGTCGTCTGACGTTCGTTCGTTAGCCGACCTAAAAAAACAAGTTGAAGAAACGTCTCCCCATTGAGACTGGTTCCAAAAAAGAGCCTTCTCCATGAACTTTTGCGGTCGATTCTCAGCAAGATCATATATGCCGGAACGTAAAAAACCTTCAACGATTCCGTCGTTAGGCCCCGAATATTTTGTCACCGCCGTCAATAAAACGTCGTTTTTCGATCGTCCGGACCGACGAGCTGATTCTTCTATTCTCGCGCCAACTTCCGCAAGCCTTTCTTTTATTTGTTCAAAGATCGACGACTCATCCGTCTTGGACTCGTTTTTTTCAGACATGCGTTTCCTCTCCGTCGAACATAGAACAACGCCGTATGTCGTATTTACGTCATACGGCGTCCTGAGAAAACATGAGGGCGGTAAACAAGCTGCTTCCCCATGCCAACTTTAAGCGCATCCACGCTGAACGCGCCTGTCACAGATAAAAACTAGGCTCAAACCTTGTCCGCGCTGGGAACTACGAAGTCGTCGCGATAATCTCGCGTTTCCAAAGCAGAAGCCTCAGGATCGTCGACAAACGATTCCGTCTTGGGATCCATCTTGAGCGCGCGTCCCATCGAAATCGGATATTTTTCGAGATCAACCTTATTGTCTTTAAGATGCTCGATCGTGCGATCAAACGTGTCGAGATTGTCGTCGTTTCCGGGAATATCGGCGACAATTTTACGAGCTTCGTCGACAGAGACCTTGTTGTCTTCACCCAGATAATATGAAATATTTCCGATGTGACTGAGGCCCGCGGAGAGATGACCGCAACGAGCGTCAGCGTTTAAGCTGGCGTAATCGTGATTAATGACGGCGGTAATGAAGTTGTCGAAGTGGAAGCGATCGGAACCGCCTTCAAACTGTTTAATAACGTTACCCTCAAGATCGAATGCGACACAAAGACCATATTCCACCTGGACAAGGTATCCTTCGCTTCCATAAGCGACAACGCCAATCTTAGCGCCGCGATAAGCATCTGTATCCAAACCGCGCGTTTCAAAAACCAAAGTCTTGCCGTCAGCATAGTTATAGATTGAAACTTCAGTATTTGCTGTGTCGCCAGCGTCGACATAAGAATCGTCTTCTCGTTCGGCTTGGTAGCCAAGACGACCGCCGTAAGAAATCACGCTCGTCGGAAATTCGGTAACGCCCAGAAATGTGCGCGCAATGTCCGTTTGGTGAGGTCCCTGGTTGCCAAGGTCGCCGTTTCCGTAAAGTCGCTGCCAATGCCAATCATAATGGAAATTAGGACGGGTTGGCGGATTGATCAACGGAGCGGGTCCACTCCAGAGATTGTAATCAACGCTCTCTGGAACCGAATACTCTCCCAAAGCTCCAATTGACTTACGACGCTTGTAGCAAAGACCGCGCGTCAATTTAATTTCACCAATACCGCCAGAATTTGCGAACTCAAAGGCGTCTTTAACGGCCGGATTAGAACGGCATTGAGATCCAACCTGGCACATAACGTCGTACTTTTTGGCAGCTACAATTAATGCTTTGCCTTCATGAACGTTATGGCAAATAGGCTTTTCAATGTACGCGTGTTTACCCGCTTGCATTGCCCAAACACCGCAAAGCGCGTGCCAGTGATTGCAAGTTGCGCAAGAGACAATATCGACGGAGGGATCATTGATCGCCTCGCGCATATCTGCAACGACTTTGGGACGATATCCCGCCCTTTGCTCGATGTTATCTGCCGCCTGATTAGCGTGCTGTACGTCTGGATCGCAAACGCAGACTATTTGAACGCGTTCGTCTCGGAGATACTCGCCCATATGAGATCCGCCGCGGCCCCCGCAACCAACAAGCAGAACGCCAAGTTTTTCGTTCGGAGAAACACTCTCCTGTGCTCGAACAGGTTTGGGCAACCACAAACTGCCGCTGGTCGTAGCGGCAAGCGCA
>JAEEGL014770796.1_pt1 | contig 12570 bp, 16 predicted proteins | sample 9134231 | NCBI WGS metagenome assembly JAEEGL01 (sample SAMN16246548, study PRJNA631951) | gut metagenome | biome: gut microbiome; feature: rumen; material: fiber-attached | host: Bos | place: Iran: Karaj | collected 2018-10
CATACTTTAGGTTAAGAATGGCGTATATTGGTCTTAACAACGTTAGTGCAAGACAAGTGCTCGATGGCTTGTAAGTGATTATGGGTACAGAGTGCGAATATGCTTGAAGAGGAAGAATTTTGGTAAACTATCCTTATCAGTAGGGTACAGTAGGTTCAAATCCTACCGCAAGCACCAAGGAAACAGACAGCAATGGTTAAATTTTTAATAAGCCTTGTAAGCCGTGTGTCATGGGTTCGAGTCCCATCGAGGGGCGCAAGCTCCTTGTAGCTCAGTTGGTAGAGCAACGATAAATGTTAAAAACGTTTCCGAATTTTTAAAACAAAATATACAATGGCAGTAGGTGTAATTATCGCAAGACTTCAACCAATACATAAGGGACACCTTGAGTTGGTTAGACAAGCGTTAAATGAGAATGACGAGGTTCTTATCCTCGTTGGTTCAGCAGACAAGTTGAACAAGCGCAATCCAATTCCAATTGCAATGCGTTTGGATTTGGCAAAGAAAGCAATAAGTGAAGAGTTTGGTGAGAATGCTGAGAAGGTAAAGGTAATGCCTCTCAATGACCTCACAGACGAATCAGATAATTCTCATGATTGGGGATTTTATTTGTATAGCCACATCGTTGGAATAACAAAATCACCTGAATTTACTATTTATTATTCAGATGGCTTTGAAATTATCATGCAGTGGTTTCCTCCATTCATTACGAGGGACTTTGTTTCATTTAAGTTAAATGCTAGAGGTGCTATTCACAATAGCCTTTCTGCAACAAAGGTGAGACAGATGATTCTCAAGGGTGATGAAGAGGCACTTGCAGAAGCAGTACCAAGCTGTGTTGCGGAGAACGCAATGATATTGAAACATTTCATTGAAGCATTTCAAGATGTGTAAAATAACTAAATAAAATTATTGGAAAAATGAGTATTGTATTAATTGTATTATTGGTTCTATTGTACCTAGCTGGTGCATTTGTAAGTTACAAGTATGCTATCAGTAAATGGAACAATAAGGAATGGGAAAAGGTTTTATTCAGCCTTATTTGGATTTTGGTAATTCCACTTTGGGCGATTTATAAACTACATTTCTTTTGGTAAGAAATAAAAAAACTAGTCTTCGGACTAGTTCAATGTTGATGTAGCTCAGTAGGTTAGAGCACATGACTGATACTCATGAGGTCAGGGGTTCAACTCCCTTCATCAACACAACTTGGGGCTGAATGGTATAGAACGTTATACATTTGGTAAAGGACAAGCAGTGGGCATACACTAGAAATAGCGAAAAAATATAAATGGCGAGAACGTAGATTCTCCTGCTTATGCATACGCTGTAGCAGCGTAAGCGAAGCCGAGAGGCTAGGCTCTTAGGAACAGAACATCCTAGCATTTATTATTTTGTTTGTTTATTCAAACTGGTGGAATCGGTGACTCTAGTCATCCCCCTTGTTTTCCTTGTTTTCTCAAAACATGGTGGCGGAAAGTGAGTGTCCAGCGGCATCAGTCGCTCGATAACTTCTCCAATTTAAAGCTTGTATAATCCTTTATGGGATGGTAATTGTGACCGCAGTTCGATTCTGCGCAGCTCCACTTAAAGAAAAAAAAGTTCTTCAAAAATTTGGAATTCTCAAATAAAATCTATATCTTTGCATTGCTAAACAAAACAATACAGATATGAGTAAGATTTTAGAGAAAGAATTTAGAAACGAGTTATACAAGAATCTCTGTGATGCTGGCTACGACAAAGCCGAAGCTACAAGCATCGTGAGCGTGAAGTACTCAGCAGCATTGAAAGAGAAAGTTGTTACAGACTTGAAAGACCTTATTGTTAATATAGAGGCTGATAATTTTGAAGCACTCAGTGTTGAGAATATAGGTAATAACATTGGAGAATTGGTGAAGATAAAAGAGTTTTTCGAGAAGAAAGAAAAAAAATCTGAAAAAAGTTCCTAAAAAATTTGGAATTTAGAAAAAAAATCTATATCTTTGCAAAGTTGAACGAAACAAAAATGAGGAAACTAACAGCAAGTATTTAAACATCAAACTGCAAATTTGGACAACGTTTAAAAAGTTTCCGTTTTTTAAGATATATCGCGGAGGTGGCAGCAATGGTAGCTCGCAAGGCTCATAACCTTGAGACGTGGTTCGAATCCAACGTCCGCAACTATATTTGAAGGATACCAGAGGAGAAACGGTAGTGTAAAAACTAACGGTGTAGACAAATGGGCATCAAGTTCGTGCTTGATGTGCTTCTTCGGAAGCTTCGTGGCTTGTGCAAATCCCACTCCTTCAACAATATGCTGGGTGAACCACTGTTGTATCGCAGTGCCAGCTCCATATATTTGGAAGATACCAGAGGAGAACTATCAGCAATGGTAGATGTGGACAAATGGGCAGCACTTGTACGTGTTGTGTCACTTCGGTGGCTTCGGTGATTCAAATTCACCTCTTCCAACTAAGCCGTTTCCAAGAGGAAGTGTCTTGCAAAAGGCATAGGCTTAATGGCCAGCTTTCGTGGCCAGATGGAAGGATAATCCAGTGATGGGATAAATGAGACGGATATTGGCAACTAAACCGACTCAGATGTTCTAGGAAACTAGGGCATTTCACTGAAAAGCACAAGGTACGGTATACTGTTCGGTAGGTAAAACCGTGTGGTATGCTACCTAGGTTAACAGCTTGGGTTGAGTAGTGATACAATAGATTACCTTGTGGAACTTGATACAATAATCACCAGTTGGCGTGTTGGGTTCAAATACACATTTGTCTTAACGTGAAAGGCATGATGAATGTTATAAGCGTTAAGAACCGTAAGGCTGAGAATGGGTATTAGTGCTACAGACCTGTGGTGGGTTTGGCATAGGGAGGCGATTTAGTGGGCTGTGCTCAAAAGGCACGGATGCTATAGGTCGCACCTCGTCTTCCATTAGTTGTGAGAATGTAGCTCAACGGTAGAGCATCAGTTTGAGGAGCCGAGTGTTACAGGTTCGAATCCTGTCGTCTTTAAAATGATAATATAATTTAAAGCGAAAGTGTGCGACACTGAGCAGATAAAATGCACTTATCTCTCCTGAAATATGGAGGCATTGGGGACTCGCAAGGAATCCAATGAACGAGTAAAAGTAGTCATCTGAGTTAATAGGAGGCATCCTATGAATCCGCAAGAGCTTGGTGGTGAAATGAATGTTATGATTCTGTGCCGAGAGGCTTAAATCAGTAAGAGTTTGGTGGTTTTCGCAAAATCATCGTGCATGGTGTCTACGGCTATCGTAAGGTAGCGTGTGAACAGCAACGTCCAACCGTTGTGAAATGGCATCAACAATAAGACAATGTTCTCAGTCTTTTGTACTAAATAGGGATTTAGCTTAATGGTAAGAGTGGTTTGTTATCGACTTAAGGAGTAAACACAATCTCGACTTCGGAACAGAATGTGCCTTTGACTGTTAATGAAAAATGGGGGTTCGAGTCCCTCAGTCCCTGCGTACCGTTTTGGAGCACTTTTTGAGTAAACAAAGTGCTAAACTTTAACACTAGATAGCTACTAGGTGTTATGGACTAGAAGTTTGAACTCTTATGGGGTTTGTAGAATGTGACTGTTTTTAACTAGTCGTTTTTGTTATGGCTTTAATATTTAATTATATATGAGACCATATGATTTTTGTGGAAAAGAAAACCATGAAAGTGCTGAAAAGCTTAAAACTGGATTGGTTGGGAGACTCCAAGGATTTGGTCAATCTATGACTCCAATTCTTAAAAGTGGTCAAGAGGTTATTTGCGAACCAGTGAAAGATGATACTAAACTTAGCAAGAAGGACATTGTTCTATGCAAGGTTAAAGGTCATTATTATTTGCATTTAATCCATGCCATTAAAAATGATAAGGAGTATTTGATTGGAAACAATCACGGCCATATGAATGGTTGGGTCTCTAGAAATCAAATCTATGGGAAAGTCGTAGAGAAACTTTGATTTCAAAGGTCACGTGGCAATAGAAGGTTCGACTCCTTCATGACTGACAATATTTATGGGGTCATAGCTCAGTTGGCTAGAGCACTGCCCTTGCAAGGCAGGGGTCGAGAGTTCGAATCTCTCTGGCTCCACTTTTTTTAATTTCGACTTGAATTTTTTCCACATTTCATTATATTTATAATAAAGATATAATGATTATGGATAATTTAGATTTCGAGTTTTTTGATAATTGTACATCGTTGAATGATGCTGCAAGGAAAATTTTTGGAAGAGATAATTACAGAGATTGTGAAAAAGTAAAATTACTAGCTTTAGAAAATTACTTCGACTGGAAAATTTGGGGAGAAAGAAGAAAAAAGAAAACGGAAATTGTTCACTGTTTAAATTGTGGTAAAGAAATAGAAGTACCAATTGGTTGGAAGAAACATAGAAATAAGTTTTGTTCTCAATCGTGTGCTGCTTCTTATAACAACCATAAACGAAGTGAAGAAAAAGGTCTGAAACCATTAATTAGTGGGGCATGTATTCATTGCGGAAAAGAATTTGAAGGAAAGCCTTATGTGGCTAAATACTGTTCTATTAAATGTCAACGTGACCATGAGTATGAAGAATATATTAAACGTTGGAAAAATGGGGAAGAAAAAGGAATGAGTGGTAGATATGGAATATCTGCGTACATAAGAAGATATTTATTTGAAAAATATGATGGTAAATGTCAAATATGTGGGTGGAATGAAGAGAATCCTATTACACACAAAGTTCCATTGCAAATACATCACATAGATGGTGATTGTACAAATAATAAAGAAGAAAATCTTCAATTGCTTTGTCCAAATCATCATTCATTGACTGAAACATTTGGAAATTTAAATGAAAATTCCAAAAGAATATTCAGAAAACAAAAAGGTAACACATAAGGTTTGGAATAATGCTACGATGAGTAGGTAGAGAGTTTCGTAGTGTGGCTCTACCAGTTTCCAAAACCTTAACCAATAAAACTTACGATAGAGGCGTAGATATACAAGCGTGGGTACATTTGTCGCAAGGGTACACACTAAGAAGAATGTAGATTGAGGTATGTAACAATGTCTATATAGTTCCACTAGCGTATAGAATACTATTTCTTTCGATGTGCCTAATGGTGTGTGAAGCACTCTGTGAAGTTCCTATGAGTGGATAGGTAACAATAAGTCTTCGGCAGAGAAAGCCAGATTCCTGATAAAGTATATCCGTAAGTTTTAAACATTGTGGCGTGGTGAAGTGGTATCATGCTAGGCTCATAACCTAGAGTTCGTTGGTTCAAATCCAACCGCCGCTACTAATCAAGGAAGCTTGCAGCAATTTAAGTATTTTACGCGGTATAATTGTAGAAGAAAACAGCTTCCGTTTTTTTAATAACAATTTAAAATTAAACTATTATGAAGAAAATTAGTTTTTGGTAGATTTGTGAACAGTTTTGGTAGATTAAACTGATTCGTGGTCCTGATATATTTTTGGTTTGAATGGGAAATAGTAGTGAAGTTTCTAAAAATTCATTTATTAATAACAAACAAATTAAAAAAAATATATCATATGGAAAAGAAAAATTTTACAAATAATGCAACCACTAAAGAACAGTATCTTAAGTTTAAAGAATTCATTAAGTCAGAGTCTAACAAAGACCATGCAGACTATGTAGCGTATTACATTTTCAAACACCGTCTTGAAGGCGAAGAGCGTGATAAGTATCTTGAGGACGAAGTAAGACATCGTTGTTTCAAGGGTCTTTATAGCGGTAGAATAGCTGGAAGTGGTGGAGAAATGACAGAAAACTATGCAATCCCTACTTTTAAAAATTGGGTCATTAGAGTTTACAATAAGTACGCTGAGAGTGAAGATGCCTAAGAAGAAATTGTATGTTCTAATTGACAAGTCACTCAAACCAGTGTACGGATGCGTACAAGGCGGTCATGCAGTAGCACAATGGATGATTAAACATCCTAATAGCAGAGAGTGGCATAATGACTATTTGATTTATTTAAGTGCTGACGTAAATAAGTGGAAAAGGAAGCTTGATTTGCTAGGTATCGATTATACTGAGTTCAAAGAACCAGACCTCGATTACATGACAACGGCTTTAGCAGTTTTCGGACACGAACAGTTATTCAAGAACTTAAAAACAGTAACCGAAGACTAAAAATATATAAAAAAGCGTTGTAGATAACTTCTATGACGCTTTTTTTATTGAAAAAATTTGGTTATCTCAATTTTTTTTCGTATATTTGCATTGTGAATGGGCGTATGGCTGAGTTGAGGAAAGCGGCAGTCCCTAAAACTGTGTCAAGACGTGGGTTTGAACCCCACTACGCTCACTTTTAAGGAGTAGCAGAGTTGGTTCATGCGGCATCCGTGAGTGATGTGTCGTAAGTCTCTAAGGGTCACGTGGGTTCGAGTCCCACCTCCTTAACTACGGCTGGTGTACCTCATAACATTACCGAGGTGCTGAAATAGGAGAGACAGCGCAAGCTAGAATGAATGGGCTGGCAGGTGAAGCAGTAATGCGGTGCGAGGATTAGCCCCTTGCCCTAGTTCCTTGATGGTTAAGAGGATACCTTTCACGGTTGGTACAGGCAAACCGTTTCTAAATAGAATTAATATGAGTAAAAAATATTTAACACAAGACGAATACAACCATATTTATGAGACGCATCTTGTGAATGGTTGTTTACAATGTACTAGACGCAATACTTGCAAACATAAAAGGGATGGGTATGTTTGTAATGATTTTGATTATGATATGTAGTTGTTAATTAAACTTAAAGGTGAGGAAAATATTTGTTTTTCTCACCCTTTTTTTATATATTTGCTAAAAATGTAGATATTATGGCATTCAGAAAATCAATTAAAGCAAGTGAGATTAAAGTGGGTGATGACATTGTTGTGTATTATCACTCTGGGCCAGCTGCCAAGGCAGTGAAACCCTTATATTTTCACGTTAATGAAATTCGTGGAGGAACAACATTGAAGTGTCTTCGTGTTAAGAAAGATGGAACGACATTTAGAGATAGATGGTATGAGACTCAAGAGGTAGATTTTACACTTGATAAGAAACATGATATATTAACAACACGGTCTTATGGGTATTATAGTCCTTATGATGGTGGAATATTTTACTTAGACCCAGATATTCCTTGCGGATTGGTGATTAATAAGTTGATGGAGGAGAAAAAAAGAATCAACAAAACCATAATTGAGTGTCAACATTTAATGTATTCAGTAGAATAATATGGAAAAAGATTTAGATGCATTATCTAGAAAGGTTGCAATAGCCTTGATGGACAAGAATTATACAATGGCCACAGCAGAGGAATGCACTTGCGGTTTATTAGGCGCATGTATAGCTAGCCAAGTTTATGCACAAAGATGGTACAAGGGAAGCATAGTAACATACACAGAAGAAATGGCTGGAAAGCTTCTTGAAGTCCCTCAGTATACAATTGAGCGTAATGACTTTGTAAGCTCTCAAGTGGCTCAACAAATGGCATTAACAGCACTCTATAAGTTCGATGTAAACATCTGCACTTGTGTGGTTGGTTATGTTGAAGGATATGGCAGTGACAATGTGCCAGCTGGTGAAGCACAAATTTGTGTTGCGAAGCTAGATGAAAAGGGGAGCGTTAGCTTCAAGTATAAGAAACTTAAGATGGTTGGAAAAAGCAAGGCCGACAACATTGAACTGTGCCTTGAGGAGGCTCTTCATTCAACACTTGAACATATTATAGGAGAATAAGATGGATAACTGTATATTCTGTAAAATAGATAAAAAGAGAATACTGTTTGAAACATCTGAATGGGTGGCAATGTATGATGCTTACCCTGTTTCAAAAGGGCATGTTCTTCTTATACCAAAGGAGCATTATGCAACGTATTTTGACTTGCCCAACCAATTGAAGGAGTCACTTCAATTTAGAATAAAGCAAGTAAAGGAAATACTAGATAATGAATTTCATCCTAACGGATATAACATCGGATGCAATTGTGGCGAGGCTGCTGGACAAACCGTAATGCACTTCCATCTACATATTATACCTCGTTATTATGGTGACTGTGAGAATCCTCGTGGTGGAGTTCGCGGAGTGATACCTTCAAAACAGAGTTATTAAGATATGATTAGTACAAAGAGATTTTGGTTAATATTATGCCTTTGGATGTCATTTTTGGTTTCAATGGCTTACAATTTTGAGTTGACAGAACCAAAAACGAAAGCAAATGATAAGCCTAAATATCCATATGTGGAGAGGGTAGAGGTTGGCTATAAGATAAAACCATTTGAGAGTAGTGATACGATACAATATTACGCCAAGAAGGTTGAAGATAAAGAAGAGGCAGAGTATGAAGCAAAGAAACAGAGAATAAAGGAGAGTGCCGCATATGCAGCAGCTATCACTTTTTTCTTCTATGTTGTTTCTGGAGCAGCAGTTGGGATTATCCTTCTTATAATAGGTCTAATACTTCTACTTCTTGCTAGATGGCAAAGAAATATTGCTAAAAAACGTTAACAAATTTGGCTATATCAAATAATTTTCATACATTTGCATTGACGAAATTGAAAGATAAGGCGAGGGCAGTCCTACCTTACTTCGTTGCAAAGCTAAAAACGTCTTGGACTTCGGAAAAAGACGATGCTTACAATGAGGATTAGTTTTATAAGATTGAAAACATTCAATGTCAAGCTGCCACTTAGATGAGTGCGGAAGAAGGAAACGCTAGCCGCATGAAGGTATGCCTTAAGGACGATAGCTCAGTTGGGAGAGCATCACGTTAGCAGCGTGGGGGTCTGTGGTTCGAGTCCACATTGTCCTACTAACTTTTAAAAACAGAATTGATATGGGATATTATTACGATGACGATGATTGGGATGACGTATATGAGTCACCATATGATGAATATGATGATGAATATGAGTATGACGATGATGATTGGTATGGTGATGACATTTACGATTAAGTAAATCATATTAATGGGTAGTTTAATGGCTTGTAATCGCTATGCGCAAGTGGATGCAAGTAGATGTGTGCAACATAACATCTTTCTAGATAAAACGACACTCATAACCCACTAAGCAATCTTTGGGCTTAAGACAAAGATATGTGGGGGAAAGTGAATGATGGACGTTTGACTCGTTCCCCATTAACAAAAAGCCAAAGAGAGCCAGACATAGGATGCTGTTTTATACTGATTGCTGAGAGGAAATCGGTTTAAATGTGGTTGACGAGAGGCACACCGCAGTAATTCAACGGAATGAAATTGGATGTTCCTTTGGCATCAGGGCCTGTAGCTCAGTCGGTTAGAGCAACAGACTCATAATCTGGAGGTCGTGGGTTCAAGCCCCTCCAGGCCCACAACATTCACTTGGTGTAAACTGAGCAAGTCGGTAATAGGCCGTTACTTACTTGAAGTTCGTTGACATTGAGGTTTGTTCTAAATGCATTTAGGCTTTGCTTGTTGAGCGTTATCAATAAGCACTGTAGAGTAGTTCAGTTGGTCAGAATACCCCACGCATAATGGGGAGGTCAGAGGTTCGAGTCCTCTCTCTGCTACAAATGAAAAGGAAAAAAATGAAAGTCATAGTTAACTGGGAAAATAGCCCTTTTAAGTCCATAGGTGAAAGGGAATTTTACATAGAATATTCCATTGGTGACATTATTCAAGTAACCAATTATGGGGATAGATATGCAGACCAAGCTATTGTTTTTCCGAAAACAATATTCCCAATTAAAAATAAACCATTTAATCCTAATAATGAGGTTCTTAAAACGTATTATACAACATGTAATGAGATATATCATAATTTAGAATGGAAGATTATTGATATTGGTTATGTTGTAAGTGAAAATATTCCTAATAAGCTGAGTAAGAATTCTCTTGTCATAAGACTTATAGATAGACGTTTTCGTGAAATGCTGTTTGTTTATGACCCTAGAGACGTTAATCACGGCATGAAAGTATTACGGAAATCTAAAAAAGAGGTTGATGGATATGTAATTAACATCAATTAACTCACAGAATTTGGTTATTTGGAAAAAATTTCATATATTTGCATCGATTTAATTATTAACTTTTAAAATAAAGAATAAAGTATGAAGAAATTTTTAACAATGTTTTCGTTTGCTCTCGTAGCAATGTTGGTAATGACAAGTTGTCATAGTGTGTCACCAGATGCTGACGAGGAGGCAGCATTGACTGAAAAGCCGATGTTCTTCGGTAAGGGTGGCGTAGTGGACGAGGCTGTTGAAACTGGTCTCACTTGGTGTTGGTTTTCTACTCATGCTGATTATTTCAAGATTGTTCCAGTGAAGCATCAAGTGGATATGAACGATTTGTTCTCAGATGACAATACTCCTCTTGACTTCCATACAATTATTATCACTCAGATTGAGAAGGGTAAGTCTCCTATTCTGTTGAAGAACTATGGTAAGGATTGGTTTGACACCAATATCTATAATGAATACTGTAAGTTTGTACGAAACTACATTTCACAGAATAGTCCGTTTGACCTTATGTCCAATAGACAAGTTCTTGATGACATTGATGCAAAGGTGTTGAAGCAGACTCAAGAACTCGTGGCGAAGCTATCAAAGGATAAGGAATTTCCAGTGATTATCAAACAAGTAACTATTGGTAAGGCAATTCCTAATGAGAAACAGCTTGAGGAAATGAACAACACAGCGAAGGCAGTGCAAGCAAAACAGACTCAAGACCGTGAGGCAGAGGTGCAAGTGGCACGTGGAAAGGCTGAACGTGAGAGGGCAAAGGCTGATAAGGCATATATGGAACAGTTAGGTCTTACTGTACCTCAGTTCATTGAACTACGTAAGTGGGAGGTAATTGAGAAGAAGGACGGTGCTAACATTGATGTTCTTGTTGGTGGTGATAATTCTACTCAGATGTGGAATATCAGACGATAATATACTAAAAGGTTGTAGGTTTCCTTTTTTCTAAGGGATAGAATGGGGTGCTATCCTTTACAAACCTACTAGATTGGCTTGTCTCAAGGGGCTGAGTGGGTTGTCGGAATTCGACTCTGTGGTGAAATAAACCGTCTCGTTGGTTGAGTACAACTGTTGCTTTTTACGAGAAGTGAGCAACGCTAGCAAAATCATTTCTCGTCTATATCTCCTTCGTCTATCGGTTAGGACACCTAGGGGTAACTCACGTGGTAAGAGAGGTTCGATTCCTCTAGGAGATTCAAAATTACTATAAAATGGCAGAAAAACCAAATTTAACAGACATCTTTAGCGCAATGACAGCCAATGAGACAATCGAGGCTGCAAAGGCGCAGAAGAATCCAAAGAAGCTCTGGAAAGAGTTTTGGATTGAAAATGAGGTGTGTTGCTTATTTGCAGATGCTAATGTCGGTAAGAGTATTCTTGCCGTACAGATAAGTAATGCCATTGCTGAGAAGTTGGGTAAGGATGAAGTGGTTTTATACTACGATTTTGAGTTATCCAAGAAACAGTTTGAACTTAGGTATACAGACGAGAAGAATAAGAGCACTTTTAAGTTCAATGACAAGTTTATTCGAGTTGAGCTTGATGCTGATAAGGTAAAAGATTATTGTGAGGCTACAAAGAAAAGTTTCGAGGATGTAATCACTGACGCGATTGAAGCAAATATCGTTAAGTATAATTCCAAGATTCTGATTGTGGATAACCTCAGTTGGCTTGTCAATATGAAGGACACCGCCACAACTGCTGGTCAACTCATGAAGAAGCTTTGTACCTTAAAAAAGAAATATGGTGCTAGCATCTTGGTTCTTTCTCATACACCGAAAAGAAACTTGGGTTCTCCATTAACTCAGAACAGTTTGAGTGGCAGCAAGAAGCTAACTAATTTCTTTGATGCGATGTTTGCAGTTGGAATGAGTATTGTAAATCCAACATTGAGATACATCAAACAGATTAAGGTTCGCACTGGAGAATTCAAATATGGTGAAGACCATGTTGAACTTTGCAAGATTGAAAAGCGAGGTAGTTTCTTAGGATTCGAACACATTGGTTACTCAAGTGAAAAGGAACAGTTAAAGGCTTCCAAGGAAAAAGCAGCTACAAAAGCTACCACTACTAATAAGAAGAAAGGTAGAAAGAGTAGGAGAATGTACAGAAGTCACTTAGCAGCAGCCCAAATTGACATGGTAAGTCAGATGGCAGAAGAGGCTTTTGAGATTTTCAGCAAATAAGAAACTTTTAACAAACATTTAACACTTGAAATTTGGAATTTCCAAATAAAAACTATATCTTTGCATTGTTAATGAGAAACACATTTCTCTAATGCTGTGGAAGACACATTAAAACTTTTAACAGCATTTAACACACAAAAATTTGGAAATTAGAAAAAAAAAATATATCTTTGCACTGTTAGAAATAACAAACATAAAAAACAACAAACATTTAGTTCACATTATTTATTAACTTAAAAATTACACAACAATGGGTAAATTTTTGCAGATGATGAGTCAGAATGACTCAAAGGCTCTTGTAGCACGTGCGTCACAGATTAACGTTCAAGCTAAGATTGCACAGCAGAACATCGTTCAGAACCTTAAGAACGACATCGCAGAGGTTGAG
>JAEEGL015784218.1_pt1 | contig 12570 bp, 8 predicted proteins | sample 9134231 | NCBI WGS metagenome assembly JAEEGL01 (sample SAMN16246548, study PRJNA631951) | gut metagenome | biome: gut microbiome; feature: rumen; material: fiber-attached | host: Bos | place: Iran: Karaj | collected 2018-10
ACGCCCTGATCCACGATCACGCAGACCGCGATCAGAACGGCGGCAAGCACAAGAAAAAGAGGGGCCAGCTGGGGCAGGAAAGCGTTTTCGGAATTCCGGGCGTTCGTGTTCTTCTGCGGGGTCTTTTTCTTTTTTCCAGTTTTTTTCTTTTTCTCCGGCATTTTTCTTCCTTTCCGGCACGGACCGAAGCATAGGGGTCCTGATTCTGTATGACAAGGCTGCCGCGCCGCGTGTCGAATCCGGCGCGCTCCGTTTTTTGAATGGGGATACAGTGCCAATATACAGTATACCATATAAAAAGAAGAATCACAAGCATAAAACGGAAAAAACCCGCGGTTTTTTCGCGGGTTGTTCCCCGGAGGGGAAGAAGGGAACAAAGGCGAAGCCTTTGTGATCTCATTAAATCCGCGGTGCGCGGGGCGGTATTATGAAAGGCGAAGCCTTTCAGGTCTTTTTGCCCTATGCGGGCGGCACCGGGGGGGGGGATTATCACCTCTTCCTTTTCTTAAGGAAACAAAGGCTGCGCCTTTGTAATTTCATTGAATCCGCTGTGCGCGGGGCACTCGGGAGGGGCACTCAGGCCGTTCCCCTCCCGAGAGGGTCCCCGGCCCGATGGCATAAACCACAGCTCAGTTCTGGAGCTGGAATCGAAAGCGATCAAAAGGGCATCGCGCGGACTGGTGGAGTCAGCCGAAACATGCGAAAAAGTCCGCAAGCGGACGTTTTTCGGCCTTGCGGCAGCGATCAAAACGCGCAGATATGGGTTGGGGGCGATATTTTTCCGTGCTCTGTTCTGAATAAAGCATAGCCGTACCATATGGATACAGCCCGAAAGGTTTTCGATCGTATTGTTCGAGCGGCATGTGGGTTTGAATCTCTATATGTGCGCGATAGTGAAGTTTCTTTTTCGACTGCACGAAGGCGCGTCCCTTTATATGCGCGTTTCGATCGCCGCCGCAAGGCCAAAAAAGTCCGTTCACGGACTTTTTTGCATGTTTCGGCTGGCTCCACCAGTCCGCGCGAAGCCTTATAAGCTGAACTGTCAATTATGAGTGAAAGGGCGAGCTGTGGTTTATGCTATCGGGCCGGGGACCCTCGGGGGAGGGGAACGGCCTGAGTGCCCCTCCCCCGTGCCGCCCGCACAGGGCATATAATGAAATCCGAAAGGCGCAGCCTTTCGTACCCGTCCCCGCCGTCCGCCCGCTGTCTGCTTCGCAGAACACCATGGAACTCGGCTTTCAGCCGCTGTCCGCACAGGGCTCACCCCTCTGCTCTGCGCACAGCGGCTAAAATCGCCCGCGCGTTTTCCTCCGGCGAGCGCTCCCCGTCGAGGATCAGATCGTACGCCCCGTCTTCCTTCGGAGTCCTGTGCGCCAGCTGCCACAGCGCCTTGCCGGGCGTCCGGTCTCCGCGGGCCGTTTCGCGCGCCGCAAGGACCTCGGGCGACACGTCCAGACGGACGAAAAACGTGCCGCAGCCCTCGGTCAGCCGAAGGGAGAGCGGATAGATGTCCTCCGTGTCGAAGAGGCAGTTGTCGATCACGGCGTCCCTTCCCGACCGGCTGACGGCCGCGGCGCAGAGATACATCACTGTGAGGAAATCCCGGACCGGATCGAGCGGCTTGCCGGGATCCTCCGGATCGGCAAACTTTTCCTCCGGCGCGGTATCAAGAAGGGAAAACGGCGCGATGTGCCAGTCCACCGAATCGTAGGAGAAATAATACAGGGGTTTCGGCCAGATCCGCTGCAGAGCGTGCGAGAGCGTCGTCTTTCCGGAGCTCGACGGACCGTTGAGGATCACGATCATGGAAACGCCTCCTGCCTCTCTGTGTCCGCGGTCTGCTGCGGCTCATACGAACCGGCGTTTCCGCAGATGCGAATCAGTATCATACCCCGAACAGCGCGGCGATCTCGTCCGGCTCCGCGCCGGAAATAAACCGCCCCACGTCCGCCCGCGCAAGCCGCTTCGCAAGCTCGTCCCGGATCAGGCGGCATCCCGCAAGCGCCTCTTCCAGCTCTTCGACGGGTGCGGTACCGAAAAAGTCCCCTTCGATCCGGACATCCGTCAGCACGCCGCGGTCCGACTCGAAACTTAACTCCACCCCGCCGTATGGGAAGCGCTTCTTCGCACTCGTCCCGAAGGCGGGGGAGGAACCGTAGTTCCATTCCCACGTCGCGTATTTTTCCCGCTTCAGCCGCCCGATGCCGTCCGTCTGCTCCTTTGAAAAGCCGGTTTTTTCGAAAGGAAAGCAGTCTTCCAGATAGTCCCTGAGCCCCGTGACGTCCATCTGCGGCAGGTATTCCGACAGATTGGCGACCCGGGAGCGGACGCTTTTGATGCCTTTGCTCCGGATTTTTTCCTCGTCCACGCGCAGCGCGCCGGCAAGCGCGGACAGATCGGCGGAGAAGAGCAGAGTGCCGTGGTGCATGACCTTGCCCTTGTATACGCACTGGGCGTTGCCGGAGATCTTCCGGCCGTCCGCCGTCAGGTCGTTGCGCCCGGAGAGCTCCGCGGGGACGCCCAGTTTCCGCAGCGCGTCCGCGATCGGTCGGGCAAAGCGGGCAAAATCCAGCTCGGGACACTCGTCCCGCGGCACGATGAAGGTGAAATTCAGGTTCCCGAGGTCGTGAAAGACCGCGCCGCCCCCCGTCAGACGGCGCACGACGGCGATGCGGTGTTCCTCCGCGAACGGGCGGTTGATTTCCGCATAGGCGTTCTGGTTCCGTCCGAGGATCACGGCGCGGTCGTTCCGCCAGAGCATGAAGACCGAGTCCGGCTCCGTGTCGAGCAGGTATTGCTCCGCAGCCAGATTGAAATACGGATCGGTCGAATCGTTCCGATACAGTTTCATCTTTGTGTCCTCAGTCCGGATTCCGCTCCCCGAGGATGCACCGGTATTTCCGGTAAAAGCTCTCGTATTCCCCGGCGTCGAGGGCGTCCCGGATCTTCTGCGTCAGTTCGTTGTAAAAATACAGGTTGTGCAGCACCGCCAGCCGCATGCCGAGCATCTCCTTGGCCTTGATGAGGTGCCGGATGTACGAGCGGGAATGACGGCGGCAGGCGGGGCATCCGCAGGTTTCGTCGATGGGGCGGCTGTCCTCGGCGTATTTTTCGTTGAGCAGGTTCATCTTGCCCTGCCAGGTGAAGAGATTCCCGTGCCGCGCATTCCTCGAAGGCATCACGCAGTCGAAGAAATCCACGCCCCGGTACACGCCCTCGACGATGTTCAGAGGCGTCCCGACGCCCATGAGGTAGCGCGGCCTGTCCTTCGGCATGTACGGCTCCACCGCTTCGATGATGCGGTACATTTCCTCCGTCTCCTCGCCGACCGCGAGGCCGCCGATCGCGTATCCCGGCAGATCGAGTTCGCGGATGGCTTCCATGTGCTCGATCCGGAGCTTTGCGTAGGTGCTGCCCTGATTGATCCCGAAAAGCATCTGACCCGGATTGACCGTGTCGGGCAGGGTGTTCAGGCGTTCCAGTTCGGCTTTGCAGCGCGCCAGCCAGCGGACGGTCCGGTCGCAGGATCGCTTGACGTAGTTGTATTCGGCGGGGTTCTCGATGCACTCGTCGAAAGCCATGGCGATGGTGGAGCCGAGGTGGGACTGGATACGCATGCTTTCCTCGGGGCCCATGAAAATGCGCCGTCCGTCGATATGGGAGGCGAAGGTCACGCCTTCCTCCTTGATTTTGCGCAGCCCCGCCAGCGAAAAGACCTGAAATCCGCCGCTGTCCGTCAGGATGGGGCCGTCCCACCCCGTGAATTTCTGTAAGCCTCCCTGCCCATGGATCAGCGCGTCGCCGGGACGGATATGGAGATGGTAGGTGTTGGAAAGCATGACCTGACAGTGCACTTCCTTCAGATCGAACGCGGAGACGCCGCCCTTGATGGCAGCGGAGGTCGCGACGTTCATGAAAACGGGCGTTTCGATCGTGCCGTGGGGGGTGACGAGCCTGCCCCGGCGCGCGGTCCCTTCGGTTTTTTCGAGAATGAACATGAAATACTCCAAAATCGGGAAATAAGGGGTCCTGTCCGCTTATGTCCGCCCGAACTGCCTGTCCATGGCGGATTTGCGGATCTCGAATGCCACGGGGCGTCCGTGCGGGCACGTGCGGATGACCGAGCCCCTGCTGTCCGGCTTCTGCAAGAGCCGGTCGCAGATCCATTTCAGATGCGCCGAATCGTAGATCCGGCCGCCTTTGATCGCCGCCTTGCAGGACGCCTGCCACAGCCGGGATTCAAAAAATCCCTGCGCAGCGGACTCCACCGTCCCCGTGGCGTCGGAAAGACGGGAGGCGAGCACACGGAACAGCTCGGCGGCTTCGTTTTGGTCCAGTTCCTCCGGGATCTGGGAAATGCGCGCCTTTCCGGAGGATACGCCGGTGCGCTCCGTTTCGAAGACGTAGCCGAGGGCTTCGATGCGGTCCCGGTACTCCTCCAGGGCGTCCGTTTCGGTGGGATAGAGCGTTTCCTCGAGAGGCGTCAGGAGCAGCTGGCCCGTCATGGGGATCTTTTCCCGGAAATGGCGGCGCAGCTTCCGGCAGAGCTCGTCGAAGAGGATGCGCTCGTGTGCCGCGTGCTTGTCGACGAACAGGATCCGGTCGGCAAGCTGTACGATGAGGTAGGTGTTGAACACCTCGCCGATGAGCCAGTACTCCGGGATGTCGCCCGCCGCGATCTCCCGGTCGTAAACCGCGTAGGGATCGTCCGAACCGTTTTGAGCGGCGACCCCGTCCTTTCCGGCATCTGAGGCGTCTGAACCGGCGCTTTCGCCCGGGGGGCCGAGATGAAGGAGCGCGGCGGCGATCTCTGCGGGAGCGGCGGGAGCGGCGGAGGATCCTTTATCCCGGGAAGCGAAGGCTTCGGACGCGCCGCGGATATTCTCCGCCGCTTTTCCCTGCGCCTGCGCGATCTCTTCCGCCGAAGCGGGTCTGCGGTTTTCCGCCGCCGGTCCCGAAGCGGGAAAACCGCCGATCTCGGAAAGACGCATCTGATCCGGCTTCGCGCGGCGGACGTCCATCGGGACGAAGGCGTTCTGCGGATCGGGACGGACCGGTTTCCGAAAAGGAGACGGCGGCGTTTTCCGATCGGCAGGGAACGAGCCGGGGCCTTTTGCACCGGTTTCCGCCGTTCCGGCGATCGGGTCCGGCAGTTCCGCCGCGTCCTGCATATCCTGTGCGGGCTGCGGCTGCGGAAGCGGGAACGACGGGCGGTTGACTTCGCGGTCCAGGGCGGAAAGCACGGCGTAATAAACCGCGTCGAAGATCAGTTTTTCGTCGGCGAACTTCACCTCCAGCTTGGCGGGGTGCACGTTCACGTCCACGGCGGCGGGGTTCAGCTCGATGTTCAGGACGCAGAACGGAAATTTGTCCGCCGGGATTTTCGACGAGTACGCCTGTTCCAGCGCGGCGGAAGCGGTTTTCGAGCGGATGTACCGCCCGTTGATGAAGAAATTCTCCATGTTCCGGTTGGAGCGGAACATATCGGATTCGGAGACGAAGCCGCTGACCCGGATGCCGTTCTCGCTCCTGTCCGCCGGAAGGGAGCGGCGCGCGGTGTCCCGGCCGAACAGCGCCCACATGGTCTCGCGCAGATCGCCGCTGCCGCTGGTGAGGAATTTCAGTTCTCCGTCGGAAATGAACCGGAAGGAGATCTCCGGGTGGGAAAGCGCGATCTTTTCCACGACCGCGCCGATGGCGGTCGCTTCGGTGGAATCCTTTTTCAGGAATTTCCGGCGGGCGGGGACGTTGTAAAAGAGGTCCTCCGCGATCACGGTGGTGCCGTCCGCGCAGCCCGTGTCGACGACGGATCTCACCTCGCCGCCCTCCGCCGTGAGCAGCGCGCCCATGACCTCCCCGGGCATCTTCGAAAAAATGCGAAGCCGCGAGACTGCCGCGATGGCCGCCAGCGCTTCGCCGCGGAACCCGAGCGTCAGGATGGAGTTGAGATCCTCCGCGGTGTGGATCTTGGAGGTGGAGTGCCGGGTGATGGCGGGGACGAGGTCGTCCTTTTCCATGCCGCAGCCGTTGTCCGTCACGCGGATGAAGGTCACGCCCCCGCGCTGGATTTCGAGGGTGATCTGCGTCGCGCCGGAATCGACGGCGTTTTCGAGCAGTTCCTTGACGGCGGAGGAGGGGCGGTCCACCACCTCGCCCGCCGCGATCAGATTGGCTACCTCAAAAGAGAGAAGATTGATTTTACCCATTGTAATGGCTCCGCCGGTTTTGATTCTTCTTTAAACGACAGCAATTCTTTGAATTCGCCTCACTTGGCGCTTCCGTCATTGCGAGACCCTGCAGGGGGTTCGGCAATCCGCTGCACACAGCCGAGGATATACGGATTCCCACGTCGGGCATACGCCCTCCTCGGAATGACTGCCCGTCCGCTTCAGTCATTGCGAGGCTCCGCAGGGGCCGCGGCAATCCGTTTTTTCCCGGCTCCCCTTCGGATCACAGGAGCTTTTTCCACTCATAGATGAGATTCAGCGCTTCGATGGGGGTGAGCGTGTTCACGTCGGTTTTTCGGAGGGCTTCCTTGATCCCGTCTGTGGCAGCGTCGGCGAAGCTCATGCTGACCGGCTCGCCGGAGGAAGGCGTCTGCTGTGCCGTCCCGGATTTCGGCGGCTTCTTTTCCTTCTTGCCTTCCAGTTCGGAAAGGATCTCCCGGGCGCGCCGCGTGATTTCCGCCGGAACGCCCGCCAGACGCGCGACCTCGATCCCGTAGCTGTCGTCCGCAGGGCCGGGCACGATCTTGCGCAGGAAGGTCACGTCCTCCCCGCGCTTCTTCGCCGCCACGTTGCAGTTGACGACGCCTTTGATCTCCCCTTCGAGGGAGGTCAGCTCGTGATAGTGCGTGGCGAACATTGTTTTCGCGCCGATCTTCCGGCCCGCGGTGTATTCCGCCACCGCCCGCGCGATGCTCATGCCGTCGTAGGTGGAGGTGCCGCGTCCGATCTCATCGTAAATGATGAAGCTCTGCCGGGTGGCGTTCGAGAGGATGTAGGCGACCTCCTTCATTTCGAGCATGAAGGTGGACTGCCCGGAAGCCAGATCGTCCGACGCGCCGACCCGGGTGAACAGTCGGTCGCACACGCCGATGCGCGCGGACGTCGCCGGAACGAAGGATCCGATCTGCGCCATGAGGATGATGAGCGCCGTCTGCCGCATGTAGGTCGACTTGCCCGCCATATTGGGTCCGGTGATGAGCAGGAGCCTGCGGTCCCCGGTGTTCAGCAGCGCGTCGTTCGGAACGAACCACGAGTCCTCCACGAACCGCTCCACGACGGGATGGCGGCCGTTTTTGATGTCGACCGTGTCGGAGGCGTCCACCGTGGGGCAGACGTAGCTGTTCTGCGCCGCGCAGTCCGCGAGCGAGAGAAACACGTCCAGACGCGCGAGCGCCTGCGCCGAAGCCCGGATCCGTGCGCTCTCCGCGTCGACGGCGTTCCTTAATTCCACGAAGAGGTCGTATTCCAGCGCCTTCACGCGGTCGTCCGCGCCGAGGATGGTGGCCTCCATGTCCTTGAGTTCGTCCGTGATGAAGCGCTCCTTGTCGGAGAGAGTCTGCTTGCGCACGTAATTCTCCGGCACCTGGTCCGCAGCCGAGCGGGGCGTTTCGATGTAGTAGCCGAAAACGCGGTTGTAGCCGAATTTCAGCTTGGAGATGCCGGTTTTTTCCCGTTCCGCAGCCTCGGCGGACCGGATCCAGTCCTTTCCGTTCTGCATGACATAGCGCAGTTCGTCCACCTCGGCGGAGTAGCCGTCCTTCAGGATGCCGCCGTCCCGGATGACGAAGGGGGGATTTTCCACGACCGCGCGGTCGATGGCGTCGTAGACGTCGGAGAGATCGTCCAGTTCGGCTGCGATCTCGGCGAGCGCGCCGGAGGAGAGGGAGGAGAGCATCTTTTTCAGCGGCGGGATGACGGCGATGGTCTGGGCGATGGCCCGCAGATCCCGCCCTCCGGCTGTCTGGTAGGAGACCTTCGTGATGAGCCGCTCGAGGTCGAGCACCGGGGAGAGGGCCTCCCTGAGCTCCTCCCGCAGCATGAAGTTGTCGTAAAGCTCCGAAACGGCTTCGAGGCGCTTGAGGATGGCGGGAACGTTCGTCAGCGGATGCTCGATCCACTGGCGCAGAAGGCGGGCGCCCATGGAGGTGTTCGTCTTGTCGAGCACCCACAGCAGGGACCCGCGCTTTTCCTTCGAGAGCATGGTCTCGGTCAGTTCCAGGTTCCGGCGCGTCGCCATGTCCATTTCGAGATACTGGGAGGACTCGTAGACGTTCAGCTCCTTTAAGAAGGCGCAGTCCTTCATCTGGGTGTCGCGGACATATTTCAGCGCGGCTCCCGCGGCGACGAGCGCGACCCGCGGCTTCCCGGCGGCGGCGTCCTGCCCGAACTGTTCTTCCGCGCGGGCGGCGGCTTCGTCCGGATCGAAGAAATCCGCCGCGGCGTCCGAGAGGCTGGCGTTCAGGCGGTTTTTTACGTGGTCCGCCACGGCGGGGAGGGCTTTTGCCGGGACGTTCATGAGCACTTCGCGCGGCGCGTAGGTGGAGAGCTCCGAGATGATCTTTTCCTCGCATCGGGCAGCGCCCTGGCCGTCGCGGAAGGAGGTCGCCGCGATATAGGCGGTGGAAATGTCGCAGAAGCAGACGCCCGCCGCGCCTCCGTCGTAATAGACCGTCGCCAGATAATTGTTGGACTTTTCGTTGAGCAGATCGGTTTCGATGAGGGTCCCGGGCGTGACGATGCGGATGACTTCGCGCTTCACGAGGTCCTTTGCGAACTTCGGGTCCTCCATCTGCTCGCAGATCGCCACTTTGTAGCCCTTTTCGATGAGCCTGCCGATGTAGGTCTCCGCGGAGTGGTAAGGGACGCCGCACATGGGAGCGCGCTCGTCCTCGCCGCAGTCCCGGCCCGTGAGGGTCAGATCGAGCTCGCCGGAAACCAGCTGCGCATCCTCGAAGAACATTTCGTAAAAGTCCCCGAGCCGGTAGAACAGGATGAAATCGGGGTACTGATTCTTTACTTCAAAGTATTGCTGCATCATCGGGGTCATGGGGAAAACCTCTCTTTGCCCTGCGGGCGGCGTATTGGGGAAACAAAGCCTGCGCCTTTGTAATCTATTATATGTCCTGCGCGGAAATCGGCTGAAAGCCGAGTTCCATGGTGTTCTGCGAAGCAGACACCGGGCGGACGGCGGCACGGGAGCGGGAACGAAAGGCTGCGCCTTTCAGATCTTATTGAATGTCCCTGCGCGGGACGTGCGCCGGGGAGGGCCCACTCATGGCCGACCGGTTTGCTTCGCAAACCAAGCCCTCCCCGGAGGTCCCTCGGCTATATGGTATCTCGAACAGTCCACCCGTTCATTCGGATCTGATCGTGCATCCCATGTCCTCGCGCGGACTATGACGCGTCAGCCGAAACATGCGAAAAAGTCCCTGCGGGACATTTTCGGCCTAAAGGCAGCGATCGAAACGCGCAGATATGGGTTGGGGGCTGTACTTTTTTCATGCCTTGTTCTGAATAAAGTGAAGCCGGACAATATGGATACAGCCGGAACGGTTTCAGATCGTATGGTACGAGAAGCATATCCGGCCTAATTCTCTTCATGTACGCACGGACAAAGTTGTTTTTCGCTGTCCGTCTGCGCAGGACGTGGATCCGTTCCCGAATGCGAAGCCGTTATGCCTGTCCTCCGCATCCGCCGCAGGACGCGCAGTCGTGGCTGCAGGGACGCTGGCCCGTGATGGCGAACTGAAGCTCGGAAATGATGCAGTTCGTCAGCGCGTCGAAGGCGGATTTCGCCTCCAGGTAGGCCGTGTAGACGGGGTGGGAGGTAATGGAGTCATACAGGGCGTCGATGCGGTCCTGCACCGCCTTTTTGAACTCCTCGCCGGGATCGTCCTTGCCGGCGTAGGCGTCCGCCAGAAGATTCTGCTGGGCGTTGTATTCCGCGATCATGGCGTTCAGCTCTTCGCTGCGTTCGTATTCCTCGATGGCCTGTTTGATGGACTCGTTCCGGGGATCGGCTTTCACGAGCGCGCCGAGCTCGGTCACGAGGGTTTTCATTTCGGGGGTCAGAAGTTCTTCCATGAGAAGGTTCCTTTCTGTCGGGTCTTTCGGTGCTTGTTTTTTTGTTCCTCAGTCCTGCCGCGGCGCGGGCTCGCCTTCGAGGCAGTAGGTTTTCGCGCCGGTGATCGTTACGTTGACGAACTGTCCGATCCGGGAGCGGTCCGCGGCGAAATGGATGGGCCGGACGGGATCGCCGCGCCCGGTGAGCATGGCGGGATCGTTTTTGCTCACGCCCTCCGCCAGGACGCGGAGTTCGCGTCCGACAAAGCGTTCGTTGCGTTCGTCGGCGATCTTCGCCCCGAGGGCGAGCAGCCGTTCCATCCGTTCGGAGGAAATCTCGCGCGGGATCTGATCCGGCATGGAGGCGGCGGGCGTTCCGGCGCGCGGCGAGTAGATGAAGGAGAAAACCATGTCGTACCGGGCTTTTTCCATCATTGCGAGCGTGTCTTCAAAATCCTCCTCCGTTTCGCCGGGGAACCCGACGATGATGTCGGAAGTGAGGGAAACGTCCGGGACGGCGGCGCGGATCTTTTCGATCTTTTCGTAATACGCATCCGCCGTGTATCTGCGGTTCATGGCCGCGAGGATCCGGTCGGATCCGGACTGCACCGGAAGATGGAAATGCTTTGCCACCTTGTCTTCCGACGCCATGGCTTCGATGAGGCGGTCGGAGGCGTCCTTCGGGTGGCTGGTCATGAAGCGCAGGCGGAAATCGCCGTCGAGCGCGCAGATGCGGTGCATGAGTTCGGCGATGTCGATCCGCGTGCCGCCGACCGTGCCGCCGTCATAGGAGTTGACGTTCTGCCCGAGCAGGGTGATGTCGCGCGCACCGTCGGCGATCAGGGCCTTGGCCTCCTCGAGGATGGCTCCCGCGGACCGGCTCCTTTCGCGTCCGCGGACGTAGGGAACGATGCAGTAGGAGCAGAAATTGTTGCAGCCGTACATGATCGAAAGCCACGCCATGTGTTTCGATTCGCGGCGGATCGGGATCCCCTCGGCGATCTTGAACTCCTCCGAGAGGACGAACGCGCGCTTCCCGCCGTCCAGGGCGCCGAGGACCAGTTCCGGCACGCGGTCGACGGCTCCGGTGTCGAAGGTGAAGGAGACGTAGGGATAGCTGTTTCTGAGCTTGTCCGCGCGGGCCTTCTGCGTGACCATGCACCCGCCCACGCCGATGACGACGTCGGGATTTTTATCCTTGATGTGCTTGTAGCCGCCGATGATGGAGAGGGCTTTTTTTTCGGCGTGCTCCCGGACGGCGCAGGTATTGACGAGAATGAGCTGTGCTTCGTCGGGTCGGTCCGTCCGGACATAGCCCATCGCGGCGCAGAGACCTGCAAGGCGTTCGCTGTCGGCTTCGTTCTGCTGGCAGCCGAAGGTCTGGATGAAATATTTCGGGGCGTTCTCCCCCGTGCGGCCGTTCTTTTCGAGCTTTTTCCGGACGGAATCGACGCGCTCGAGCCTCTCTGCCGTGACGGGATCGGAAGCGGCGGATTCGATGTAGTGTTCAGGCATACGGGTTCCTTGAGACAATATTTTTTCAAGTATATTATACACGAAAGGGGAACTTTTGGCAAGGTATCCGCGTAAAATTTCCGGGGGGGAAGAGAGAACGGCTGCGCCTTTCGGATTTCATTGAATCCGCTGTGCGCGGTGCCGATTTTTGAAAGGCTTCGCCTTTCAAAAACCCCCTGTCCAGTTTTCACCGGACAGGGGGGGTTTTTTTTATAAGTTCGGTTTTTGCGGATCGGAAGGGACTCAATGTCTCTTCTTGGATACCGCGAAGCCGCCGAGGGAGATCACGGCAGCGACCGCTGCAGCCACGCCGAAGTCGAACGTGTTCGGAGCTTCCGCTTTCGCGTCAAGCTTCTCGTCCGCTGCGGCGGCGGGAGCGGCAGCCTTCGCACCGGTCAGGACCACTTCGGAGATCTGAACGATGTCGTCGGTGGAGGAAGCGATGTCGATCTTCACGTAGCTGTACGCCGGGGAGGCGTCGAAGCTCTTCGCGAAGTACCGGAAGTTGCCGTTCTCCTTGACGAACATGCTGTCGTCGCCGGTCGTGATCTCGGTCCAGTTCTCGCCGTCGCCCGAGCCGTAAAGCGTCCAGGAGGTCGGGATGCGGCCGTATTCGGCGTTGTCGTTCGCAAGAGCGATCACGACGCCGTCGATGGCGTAGGTATCGTCGAGCTTGGCAGCGCTGGAGGCGGGCAGGGTGTTCGTGCAGAGCTTGGTACCGGTGTCACCGTCCCAGAGGTTTTCGGGGCCTTCGCCGCCGAACGCGCCTTCGGAACCGACCGTGAATTCATAGCCGGATTCGATCGCGGCCTTGCCGATGGAGGCGATGGCTTCGTCGGCGGTGGCGAAGCCCGGAGCGGGTTCGACCTTGCCAGGAGCGCCGTAGAATTCAACTTCCGCGACGTCGCCGTGGTTCTTGTCGTTGAAGTAACGGAACTGAGAATAACCGGTGTTGTTCTCGAATTCGGTCACGATGGTGTATTCC
>JAEEGL010048462.1_pt1 | contig 12569 bp, 11 predicted proteins | sample 9134231 | NCBI WGS metagenome assembly JAEEGL01 (sample SAMN16246548, study PRJNA631951) | gut metagenome | biome: gut microbiome; feature: rumen; material: fiber-attached | host: Bos | place: Iran: Karaj | collected 2018-10
CGCAGTAGGTATCCCCGAGGAGCAGCTCCGCAAGGCTTCTAAGAGCGCTGTTTGCAAGATCAACATCGACTCTGACTCTCGTCTGGCTATGACTGCTGCTATCCGTCAGTATCTGGCTGAGCACCCCGATCACTTCGATCCTCGCCAGTACCTGAAGCCTGCCCGTGAGAACATGAAGAAGATGTACATCCACAAGATTGTGAATGTGCTGGGCTCTGATGGCAAACTGGGCTAATTAACCTTATTATATATAGAAAGGCTTTCCAAACTGGAAAGCCTTTATTTTTTTCCCTTTTTTATGGGTGTATTCCGTAATCTGTTATTCTTTCATTCCGTAAGATAGGAGTTACTTACCCATATCGGCGTGAATTTTGTCGACTGAACCGGTGGTTGGGTTCAGCGTCATGTGGGTGACGTAGCGCTTAAAGAGTGAACCACTACGCAACTCGACAAAGCCAAACTGAGCGGCATACAAGTCGAAAGAACCGAGGAAGTGGTTGTCACGGTGTAGCGTCAGTTTGATACGACCGGGGACATTGACATAGAAACCGCCCTCTTTCTTCTTTTCGTCGACTTCATACTTCTGGAAGGTCGTGCGGTGCATGTCTTCTATACTCATATAATAAGGTACGCCCGAGAGATCGTCTTTGTCAACCAGGCCGACCTTCTTTGATATGCGGAAGATAACTTCACGTTCTACCTCCTTCTCAGGACAGACGATGAGCTTCTGCTCAACCGTGTCGCGGTGGGTAGTACCCGTAAAGAGCGTCATCAGAATTTCACGCTGCTTGTCAATCTCGTCAATCATCAGTTGCAACTGCTGCTCGTCCTGTGGGATATCTTCAGCCTCGCCTGTGATGAGTGCCTGACGGTGTTCCTGGAGTTCGATGATCTGTTCTACGGTAAGTTCAGCCATCTTGGCTGTGCTGCCAGCTGACAACACCTCGGCATTAAGGTACTGCTTGGGATCAGGCTCCTTGATAGGAGGAGCAGGCTTGAAAGGTACGTGGGGCTTAACCTCTACAGGGTCTGCGTTGATAGACTGTAGCACACCATCGTCTGTCAGATGGAACTCGGCATTCTCGCATTTTCCACCCTTTGTCTTGACGAAAAAGCACTTTGTAGTGTCAATGATACCAATGGAGGTCAGTCCGTAGCTGGCAATGCTATAGGTTACTTCTTCCTCTTGCTTGATGCCTCTCAGACGAAGGTACTTTTCACCATACTTGGCAAAAATGCCTGGCGTGTAGGTCTTCTTCTCAATGAGCAAGTTGAACTCAATGGCAGTCTTAGGCAAGTAATAGTAGATGCCTTCAGCAGTCTTGCCAGGCTTCATCTGCGTTGCCTGCTGCTGTGCCATTGCTACGATGCTACTTAATAGTAGGGCTGCAAATAGTAATTTTTTCATGGATCTATCTTTTTTAATCTTTTAATCTCTTAAATGCCTGTGGCAGGTAACGGATGATATCACTGGCAAGAAGACTTTCCTCGCCAAGGTCGTTGGCCGCTAAGTCACCGGCCAGTCCGTGAAGGTAGACCCCCACCATGCAAGCTTCTTTGCGCTGATAGCCGCGAGCCAACAGAGCAGTGATGATGCCCGTCAGTACGTCACCGCTGCCAGCAGTAGCCATACCAGCATTGCCTGTGGGGTTGAACATAACATGGCCGTCAGCCATGCAGATGGCAGTATAGCGCCCTTTGAGGATGACGATGCCCTGCAGGCGTTCTGCCAGATTGCAGGCTTTGGTCAGACGCTCGTAACTGTCGGCGCAATGACCCTCCATGCGGTCAAACTCTTTGGGGTGTGGTGTCAGGATGATGCCTTTAGGCAACTGCTGGAGCCACGCACGGTGGTTGCCCAGAATGTTGAGTGCATCGGCATCGGCAACAATCGGACATTGCGTGCGTCGTAATTGTGCGATAAGCGCAATGGCGGTCTGCTCGCTTTGTCCTAATCCAGGGCCGATGCCCATAGCGCTATAGTCTTCTGTATCTACAGATTCTGCAAAGATGGTCTCCTCCGAGCCTGTCTGGATAATAGCTTCAGGGATGGCTTGCTGGAGAATGGAGATGTTACGTCGGGGCGAGTTGATGGTGAGCTTGCCTGCACCTGAGCGCAGACAGGCTTGAGCAGCCAGTATAGCCGCCCCCGCCATGCAGTAGCTGCCGGCAATGAGCAGTGCGTGGCCCATCTGTCCCTTGTGCGCAAAGGGGTCACGGGGTAGGAGACAATGGCGTATGTCATTCTCTTCAATAATGGTGTAGGGAGCCTCTGTCTTCTGGATGCCTTCTTGGCTGATGCGGATGTCAAGTACTCGCAATTGGCCGATAAACTGTTGGTTTTCAGCAAAGAAGAATGACAACTTAGGCTGCTGCAAGGTGAGTGTCAGGTTGGCGCGAATGATATTGGCGCGGACGTTGTATGTATTGTCCTCAGCCATCAGACCTGAGGGCATATCAATGCTGATTACTTTTGATGGTGAGGCATTGATGTATTTTACCAATGAAGCAAACCCTCCCGCTAACGGTTTGTTGAGACCAGAGCCGAAGAGACCATCGATGACCAGTGTCTGTTCATCAAGTACGGGCGGGTCAAACTCTTGTGTGACCTCTACGAAAAGCTTGATGCGCTTATTGTCCTCCAATAGTTTTTTGTTGGCGGCGCAGTCGGGAGAAAGATGTCCAGTGATGTTGAACAGGTAGACGCTGACTTGATAGCCTTGGTCAGCCATCATGCGGGCTATAGCCAAAGCATCTCCACCATTGTTGCCAGGTCCTGCAAATGCCACAATGGGTGTTGCGACACTCCACAATTCTGTGATAGAGCGTACCATCGTTTGGGCGGCGCGTTCCATCAGATTGAGACTCGAAATAGGCTCGTTCTCAATGGTGTATTTGTCCAGCTCTTTAATCTGAGCACTCGTGAATATCTTCATTCAGTATGCAAAAATACGAAAAATATGTTATACAATACCTATATTTGCGAAAAAAATTGTAATTTTGTGCCAAAATTCATGTTTTTTAAAAATGAGCATAGTTAAAATCAAGGACAAAACGTTCAAAACGTCGCTATCTGAAGCTGAGATAAAACAGCGTATTAAGGAGTTGGCTGCACAGGTCAGCCGTGACATGGAAGGCAAGAATCCGCTTTTTCTTGGCGTACTGAACGGTTCGTTTATCTTTGCCGCTGATTTGATGCGCGAGATGACAATACCCTGTGAGATATCGTTTGTCAAGTTAGCTTCTTATCAAGGTACCATCTCAACAGGTAAAGTGAAGGAGGTTATTGGTATCAATGAAGACCTGACAGGCAGGACGGTAATCATCGTAGAAGACATCGTCGACACTGGCGCTACCATGAAGCAGATGATGGAGGCTTTGGGTACTCGTAACCCGGCATCTATAGATATCTGCACGCTTTTCGTCAAGCCAGACAAACTGAAGGAACCAATTGATATCAAGTATGCAGCCTTCTCTATTCCTAATGACTTTATCGTTGGCTACGGACTGGACTATGACCAGCAAGGACGACAGCTGAAGGAAATCTACACACTCGTAGAGGAATGAGAGAAGTAAAACTGCCCCACTTGCCTAGTGATGTAGAGGCCCGTAATAAGGACCTCTTGACGGACTTGTGGTATAAAGGAAAAGAAATCCAATCAACCAATACAAAAAATGTAATTAAAATCAGGATGAAGAACATTGTTATTTTCGGTGCTCCAGGATCTGGAAAAGGCACACAGAGCGATTTGATGATTGAGCACTATGGACTGGAACACATCTCTACTGGTGATGTGCTCCGTAATGAGATTAAGAAGGGAACGGATCTGGGAAAGACCGCTCAAGGTTTCATCGACAAGGGTAATCTGATACCTGACGAGTTGATGGTAAGCATCCTTGCCAAGGTGTATGATGATTTCGGTCGTGGTCATAAGGGGGTTATCTTTGATGGCTTCCCCCGTACCATCCCACAGGCAGAGGCCTTGAAGAAGATGCTTGACGAGCGTGGAGACAAGGTTGCCGCCATGATAGAGCTCGACGTTCCAGAGGATGAATTGATGCAGCGTCTCATTAAGCGTGGAAAGGATAGTGGTCGTGCAGACGATAACGAAGAGACCATAAAGAAGCGTCTCGTCGTCTATCATTCTCAGACACAGCCGCTTATTGAGTGGTATAAGAAGGAGGGACTGCACCACCACATCAATGGTAGCGGTACGCTGGAGCGCATCTTCAGTGACATTCAGAATGTAATCGATAACTTGTAAATGGAAAGTAATTTCGTAGACTATGTAAAAATCATGTGCCGGTCGGGCAAGGGCGGCAAAGGCTCTATGCACCTCCGTCACGTGAAGTATAACCCGAATGGCGGTCCAGATGGTGGCGACGGCGGTAAGGGTGGTAGCATCATCCTACGTGGTAACCATAACTACTGGACGCTGCTGCACCTGAAATACGAGCGCCACATCTTTGCCGAACATGGAGGCAATGGCGGTCGTGACAAGTGTCATGGCACGGACGGCAAGGACATCTATATCGATGTTCCTTGTGGTACAGTGGTGTATAATGCCGAGACGGGAAAATATGTCTGCGATATTACCTATGACGGACAAGAGATAGTATTGTTGAAAGGTGGACGTGGCGGACTGGGTAATTTCCAGTTCCGCACGGCTACCAATCAGGCTCCGCGCTATGCACAGCCAGGCGAACCCATGCAGGAGATGACCATCATTCTGGAACTGAAACTGCTGGCTGACGTCGGTTTGGTAGGCTTTCCAAATGCAGGCAAGTCAACCTTGCTGTCGTCGCTGTCGAATGCCCGTCCAAAGATTGCCAACTATCCCTTTACCACTATGGAACCCTCTCTGGGTATTGTGGGCTATCGCGATAACAAGTCGTTTGTCATGGCCGACATACCGGGCATTATTGAGGGTGCTGCTGAGGGTAAAGGTTTAGGCTTACGCTTCCTGCGCCACATTGAGCGCAACTCCTTGCTGCTTTTCATGGTGCCAGGAGATACCGATGACATCAAGCGCGAATATGAGATTCTGCTGAATGAGTTGGCACAGTTCAATCCCGATATGCTCGACAAGCACCGCGTGCTGGCTATCACCAAGTGTGACCTGCTGGACGAAGAACTGGTGGAGATGTTGCGTGAGACGCTGCCGCAGGACCTGCCTTGTGTCTTCATCTCGGCAGTCGCTAACCAGGGCCTTGATGAACTGAAGGATGTGCTGTGGCGCGAACTTAATGCCGAGAGCAACAAACTGGCTGCGGTGATGGCAGAAGACACACTGGTACACCGTGACAAGGATATGACTCGTTTTGCAGAGGAACTTGCCGATGAAGGTGAGGATGAAGACATCGAGTACATTGATGATGTGGAAGATGTTGAAGACCTCGAAGACTATGAAGAACTGGAAGATTTCGAGTACGAACAATAATCGATAGCTGATGAAGATGCGTCACTTCTTTCTCTCACTGATAGCTATGGTTGCGCTTTCTGCATGTGCACAGACAAAGTTTACGGCATTGGAGCAGCAGCAGATAAGTATTGCTGACCCGATGCTCTTTGAGAAGTCTGACGCGTTTACCGTTGACTTCAGCACAGGCCGTGACCGTGACTATTTCTTCCCCTTGCCAGTGGGTAAGGCCAAGGTGGTTTCTGACTATTTGGTAGAGATAGAAACGACGCAAGGCGATGCTGTCAAGTCGATGTTTGCCGGTGTGGTACGTCTGTCTAAGCACATTCCGGCTTATGGTAATGTAATTGTGGTACGCCACGACAATGGTCTGGAGACCATGTATGCTAATAATGCCGAGAATCTGGTCAAGTCAGGTGATCGTGTCAAGGCCGGTCAGACGATTGCTATTGTTGGTCATGAGCATGGACGCTTCTTGTGCTATTTCGCCATTATGGTTAATGGTAGCCGTATTAATCCTAATATTATTTTTTCTTCCGAGAGCCATCAGTTGCGCCAGCAGGTGGTACTTTTTGAGAAGACTGCCAACTGGAAGGTGAATGTCAGTATACTGAAGGAGCCTATTGTTGAGGCTGCCGCACCAGTACAATGGTGGGCCTATCCCTTGCCCGGTGCCAAAGTTATTAGCCCCTATGGTCGTCGTGACGGACGTAACCACACAGGTGTAGATTTAAAGACGGTTAATAGGGATGAAATCCATGCGGCTTTTGATGGAGAAGTTGTCTTCTCAGGTCCATTCTCTGGCTATGGCAATCTGGTGCGTATACGCCATGAGAATGGTTTGGAAACTTACTATAGCCACAACAGCAAGAATATGGTCAAGGTGGGCGACCGTGTAAAAGCTGGACAAGTCATTGCACTGACTGGTCAGACAGGTCGTGCCAGCACGCCTCATCTGCATTTTGAGACGCGTATTGGTGGACAGGCTGTTAATCCTAATCGTTTCTTCGACCACCAGACGCATACCATTCGTTTGGAGGCTTTCAACAAGAAGGTTAACGGCTACGTCATCAAACGTTAGGCCATAGCTGCTATTTTCTTTTTAACTTGATACCGATGCTGGTGATGCCCGGCAAAATCTCGCGTTTCATATCGTGACGTACTGACAAGTGCAGTGAGTCACCATGATGTAACAGGAGGTTCTTCAGGGGGAAGAGGTACTGATACTGGCTGATACCCTGTCCTATAGCATTGCCGCGCTCATCGACAAGGTTGCAGTCAAGGGTGTCTGTCATGGTATCGCCAGCTGGAAAGATCGTCTGTCGGATAATGAGTGTCAGACGCTTGAAAGGGTACTTGTTATTGATGCACAAAGCCAACTCTTCCTGATAGGGAGCGTTGTCGTTGAGCTTGCTGATGTCGAAGAAGAGCTCGTCGTTCTTTTCCCATCCACTCTCGGGGGTGTCCTCGTAGTGGAAATAGACAGTAGGCTGCTTACAAGATGTTAGCAGCCATATTGTCAGTAGTAGAAAAGGCAGTAGACAGCGCCTATTGTTCATTGCGTGGAGCTTGTGGCTTGCGGTTCTTCTTTTTCTTTTTCTTCTTGGAACGGTCAAAGCGGGTTATGTTCTCCTGTGTGGCCAGATCGACAGGACCTTGTGGCTGCTGACCACCATCGATGGTGAGGGTATCTGGTTTCTCGCCACGACGGTTCATCTCAATAATCTGTTTGGCACGCTCTGCAGTAATCGTTTCCAGATTGGCAGCGATGTTCTTATCCGTAGAGTAGGTGATGAGACCAGCCAGAATGTCTGCCTTGAAATAGTAGTAGTCGGCATCCTGTGTCTGTAGCTGGATATCCTTGGAGGGCAATTGTCGACTGGCTTCTACGTAGTCGTCAACCTCATAGTTGAGACAGCATTTCAGCTTAGCACACATACCCGCCAGCTTCTGTGGGTTCAGCGAGATGTCCTGGTAGCGGGCAGCCTGTGTACCTACGCTGACAAAATTCTTCATCCACGTGGCGCAGCAGAGCTCACGGCCACAAGGGCCTGTGCCGCCAATAAGACCGGCCTCCTGGCGTGCACCAATCTGTTTCATCTCGATGCGTACGTGGAAGGTGGCTGCAAGGTCCTTGATGAGCTGACGGAAGTCCACACGCTCGTCGGCAATATAGTAGAAGATGGCTTTGTTGCAGTCTCCTTGGTATTCTACGTCGCCAATCTTCATCTTCAGTCCCAGTCCTTTGGCTATCTGTCGACTCTCAATCATCGTGGCGTGTTCACGGCTTTTGGCCTCCTGATACTTCTCCATATCTACGGGACGGGCGATGCGGTAGACACGGCGGATGTCGTCAGCCGACTTGAGGTTAGCTTTCTTCATCTGCATCAGTGCCAGTCGACCAGTCAGCGATACTACACCGATGTCATGTCCGGGGTTTGCCTCAACAGCTACAATATCACCTTTCTTGAGCGGCAGATTGTTGACGTTATGATAGTATCCCTTACGGGTATGCTTGAACTGTACCTCTACCAAGTCTGTCGTCTCGGTATTGCCGGGAACGTCGGCAAGCCAGTCGTAGGTGTTTAGCTGGCGGTCCTGGCGGCCTACAGCATGTTTGCAGAGTCCGCGGTCACAGCCAGTCATTATCATGAGTTCTTTCTCCATATATCTTGTTTATTAATCATTTCTGTATCAGTAGTACAATCATCTTCAGAGCCAAGTCGAAGAATACGACCTTGGCATTGGCATTCTGCCCAATGTCACGGATGGCACGGTCAATGAGTTCCGTGATAGGCAGGATGTTGGCCTCGTTGATGAATCGGGCAAAATTGCGTGCAAAGTCCTCCTCGCGCTGTGATATGTAGCAGAGCTCTTCCTGTCGGAAGTTGTACATAAAGTTCTCACGGACCAGTCGTAGGAAATAGGTCAGGAAGCGCTTCTGGCGTTCACGTCCCATCGATGCCAATTGTTCGCTCCACTGCTTTAGTTCCTTCACCTTACGCTGGTAAGCCAGTCGCATAAGTGCTTGGAAGAGGTCTAAGAACAGTTCGTTTTCCGTATCTGCAGTAAGCAGTTCCATGGCCTGTCGCCAACTGCCGTTAGCCATGCGGCTGATGCGCTGTGCCATGTCGTCGTTCAGTCCACGCTTCTCTTTCAGAGCCTGGCAGATGCTGTCGTTGTCAATGCGCTTGACGTCAATGCGCTGCACACGACTGCGAATGGTCTCCAGCAACTTCTCCGGTTCTTCACAGACCATGATAAAGATGGTCTGCGACGGTGGTTCCTCCAGCAGTTTGAGTATCTTGTTGGCACATTCTATGTTCATGCGCTCGGGCAGCCAGATGATGCTGACCTTGTAGCCTCCCTGACTCGATTTCAGCGACAGCTTGCGAAGCAGCGCATCGCTCTCGCCGGCAGTGATAATGGCTTGTTGGTTCTCGCCCCCCATCTGCTCCAGCCAGTCGGTCATGGTGAAGTAAGGTCCTGCCATGACAAGTTCGTGCCACTGTGTGGCAAAGTCGTCACTGACAGGTTTGTGCTCTGCACTCATGGAAGGCAGCTTGATGGTGGGATAGGTAAAGTGCAGATCGGGATGCTCCAGCTTGTCCACCATGGCAGATGGCTTTTGGCCGTTGGCAGTTAGTAACACTTTGGCGAAGTCAATGGCCAATGCCATCTTACCAGCCCCCTGCGGACCACACAGCATGATGGCGTGGGGCAGTCGCTCCTCGCTAACCAGCTGCATCAGTCGCTGTTGTATATCGTGTTGTCCTATGACCTGCTCAAACATATCCTTCAACAATCAACTTACAAAAGCCGTTTGGCTATCTCAGCTACTGAGTCAACAGCCGATACGGTGTAGAAGTGAATATTGTGTATGCCAGCATCATATAGCTCCTGGCACTGTGCAGTGGTCCACTCAATACCCAACTGGCGAGCTTGCTCGTCAGTCTTGCACTTGACAATCTCCTTGGCCAGAGCTTCGGGAATGTCGCAGTGGAAGGTCTTAGGTACTACCGTCAACTGGCTGAGCTTAGCCATGGGCTTGATGCCAGGAACGATGGGGATGGTGATACCCATCTCGCGTGCCTTCTTGACAAAGTCAAAGTATTTCTGATTGTCGAAGAATAGCTGGGTCACTGCATACTGTGCACCCAAGTCTTGCTTCTGTTTCAGAAACTCCATGTCGCGCTCCAGATTGGGTGCTTCTTCATGCTTTTCAGGGTAGCAGGCTACACCAAAGTCAAACTTCGGACCAGGATGTTTGATAGGAGTACCATCGGCAAAGTAGCCCTCGTTGAAGCGTGCCACCTGACGAATCAGGTCGGTGGTGTGTGCATGACCACCGGGGGTAGGCTTGAACTGGCTGTCCTCCTTGGCTTTGTCGCCACGCAGCAGCATGAGGTTTCTGATACCTAAGAACTGCAGGTCGAGCAATTCGTACTCTATATCCTCAATGGTCTGTCCACTGCAGATAACATGGGGCTCTACGGGGATGTCGTAACGATGCTGGATAGCAGCGGCGATGGCTATGGTTCCAGGACGTCGGCGGATGCGCTGGCGCTCGTAATGCCCATTGTCGAGTTCTTTGTATACGAACTCTGAGTGGTGGGTCGTGATGTTGATGAAGGCGGGGTTGAATACCGCTAACTTGTCGATGGTCTGAAACAAGCTCTCTGTGCCGTTACCCTTCAAGGGCGGCAGTACTTCGAAAGAGAACTGTTTCTCGTTGGAATCGAGTCTTATATAGTCTGCTACTGTCATTTTTATTTCTTAATACGATAGATGCGGAACGACATGGGGGGCAGCTTGTCATTCAACAGTGATGTACCCTTGCCTTCTTCCACCTGTATGATGCCCTTCTGAGGAGTAATCAGTCTGGGCTTGCTGATGGTGTTCTCGTCATCCATGCCGTTGTGGCTGAGTGTCAGTGTCTGTGCTGCACGCTTACCTTTCATACCGTTGAGGTTGAATGATACTTCGCGAGGCTCATAAGAGGTATTGGCAATCTTGATGATAACCTCGTTGGCATCCTTGTCGAAAGCAGCGCTGGCGAAGAGACCGTCCTGTTCGTCCAGGTTGGCTACGGGCTTCTTGCCCATCGTCAGTGACAGCACATTGGTACCTTTATTGGTGGCATACATCTGCTGGACATAGTAGCTGACGGTCTTGAACATCTCAGTCTGGTCGTACCAGATCTGGTCAGGACGCCACTGCCAACCATCTACATGTGCAAAAAGCGGTGCAGGGGTCGTCATGTGGACGACATCGGCGTTGCGCTCAAAGCCTGTCATGAAGGCTGCTTCCAGTATGGCTGCCTCATAGTGGTTCCACTTCTTTCCCTTGCCGTGGCAGGCATACTCTCCGGCAAAGACCTTCGGACCCTTGCGGTCGTAGCTGTCGTAGCGCAGTCCGTGACTCAGGAACCATGCTTCGTCACGATAGTAGTGCTCGTCAACGAGGTCAGCCTTCTGCGCTTTCATAGCCTTCCAGCCGTCCTCAAAACGGTATGTGTTGTCGGGTACGTCTTCTGGTACAGGACCACTGGTTCCTACTATCTTGATGTTTGGATATTTCTCACGGATGGCCTTGACAAACGGCTTCAGACGTTCGTAATAGAACTCGCCCCATTGTTCGTTGCCTACTCCGATGTACTTCATGTTAAAAGGTGCAGGATGGCCCATCTCGGCACGGATCTTTCCCCACTTGGAGTCTGCAGGACCGTTGGCAAACTCGATGAGGTCTAAGCAGTCGTCAATGTATGGCTGCAGCTGGTCCAAAGCAACGTGAGCACCCTCCTTTTCCCAGTTCTGGTACTGGCAAGCCATACCGACATTGAGAATAGGCAGAGGTTCGGCACCGATGTCTTCTGACAGCTGGAAGAACTCAAAGAATCCCAGACCGTATGACTGGTAGTAGTCGGGGTAGTAGCGGTAGTCGAAGGTGTGCTCCCAACGGTTCTGGTTGAGTGGACGGTTCTCTACCGGACCAATGCTGTTCTTCCACTGATAGCGAGTCTCCAGGTCAGTGCCTTCTACGATGCATCCGCCAGGAAAACGAAAGATGCCAGGGTGCAGGTCGGCCAGTGCTTCTGCCAGGTCGCGGCGCATGCCGTTCTCACGTCCTTTATAGGTGTCGGTGGGGAAGAGAGAGATGTGCTCTAAGGCTACGCTGTTGGCACCTTTCAGGAAGATGCGCAGTTTTGCGTGCTTGTTGTCTACGGGTGAGGTCAGCGTGATGGTATATTTCTGCCAGTCAGCAGAAGTGATGTCTACCGTCTTCTCGGCAAACTCCTGCTTCTCCTTCATGGAGTTCTCGTCAATGAGCTGTACACGGATGGTACCATTGCCCTTGGGCGCTTTTGCCCACACTGAGAATCGGTAGGCGGCACCTTTCTTTACGCCAATACCGAAGAAACCCTCGTTGGTCAGTCCGGTACGGCGGTCCTTGTGGTCGGGTGCAGACAGCACCACATAGTGTGGACAGCGTGAGAATGGACCATCATTTTTCAGTTCAACACATCCAAAGGCCTGCCAACCCATCAATGCCTGCGGAAACTCAAAGGAGCGGTTTTTAACCAACTCGCCGTAAAGACCACCGTCAGCGGCATAGTTGATATCTTCAAAGAAGATACCATACATTGTTGACTGTATGGGAGCACCCAGTTTGCGGGTGTTCACATCCATTACGTTGTGTGCACTCAACAGAGCGGTTGTCCACAGAAGGACAAGGGTCATTAGGTTCTTTTTCATGTCGTAAATGTTCTTTTGTAGTTGTTCGTAGTTGCTTGTAAGCTACAAAATTAGTTAAAAAGTTGCAAACATACAAGGATTTTCAGATAAAAATGCTACTTTTGTAATCTATTAACGTAACAACCAATGAAAAAGCTATGAAAAGAATCCTTGTTGCAGAAGATAATGACAGCAATTATCTGTTGATGACTTTCATTCTTAAAGGTCATTATGAATTCTTCCGTGCTACTAACGGACAAGAGGCAGTGGACAAAGCGACAACAGAGCATCCAGACCTGATACTGATGGATTTGAAGATGCCACGATTGGACGGCTTGGCAGCTACCAGGCAGATTAAGTCCTTGTTGCCCAACATGCCAGTCATTGCCCTGACGGCTAATGCTTTCGACAGTGA
>JAEEGL011764344.1_pt1 | contig 12569 bp, 10 predicted proteins | sample 9134231 | NCBI WGS metagenome assembly JAEEGL01 (sample SAMN16246548, study PRJNA631951) | gut metagenome | biome: gut microbiome; feature: rumen; material: fiber-attached | host: Bos | place: Iran: Karaj | collected 2018-10
AGAACGGGTTACGATTTGGCAACCTAACTCCTTCACCAATCCTCCCTAATTTGCTTTTAGTCCAAATTTGAACTTCCTCGTTCTTCCCCGTCTTGCCTTTATTACAGGCCGAATTGCGTTAATCTACTAAAATCGCTTCGCTTTTACAAGCTTTTTTCGTAACTTTTGCTTCGCAGAAGTTACTTTGTCTCGGAAATGAAAAGAAAAACAAGTTTTCCTTTTGCATTTCACTCGACTTTTCGTAACTTTGGGGCGTGGAATATAAAATATAAGGTTATGAGCAAGCACAAGAGTGGAAAACGACTGACCAAGCAGCGCGTGATAGAGATGCTGCAGACGCTGTTTCAGCAGAGTCCGAACGAGACGTTTTCGTTCAAACAGATATTCAAGAACCTGAAACTGTCCACCCATCCTGCCAAGATGCTGGCTGTGGAGACGATGGACGAAATGGCTTGGGACGACTACCTGACAAAGACCAGCGACAACTCATTCCGCCTGAACCTGAAAAACCAGGTGCAGGAGGGTACGTTCATCCGCAAGGCCAACGGCAAGAACTCGTTCCAGCCTGACGATGGCGGAAAGCCCATCTTCGTTTCAGAACGCAACTCGCTGTTTGCCATGAACGGCGACCGCGTCCGTGTGGCGATGATGGCACGTCGCGAACGCCATATCAAGGAGGCTATGGTGGTCGAGGTGTTGTCGCACAAGGTCGATCAGGCCGTGGGTAAGCTGAAAGTGGAGAAAGATTTTGCCTTCCTGGTGACTGAGGGTAACATCTTTGCCCAGGACATCCTGATTCCGAAGAAGAAGCTGAAGGGCGGCAAGGATGGCGAGAAAGCCGTCGTGCGCATTACGCAGTGGCCGTCGAAGGACTCGAAGAATATGGTTGGCGAGGTGATTGACGTCCTGGGTAAGGAGGGCGACAACAATGTCGAGATGCATGCCATCCTGGCTCAGTACGGCCTGCCCTACAAGTATCCGAAGCATGTCGAGGATGCTGCTGAGAAGATAGATCCAGGCATCACCCCAGAGGAGATAGCACGTCGTGAGGACTTCCGCGATGTCTTCACCTGTACCATCGACCCTAAGGATGCCAAGGACTTCGACGACGCGCTCAGCATCCGTAGCGTGGGTAAGCATTGGGAGGTAGGTGTCCATATTGCCGATGTGAGCCACTACGTCAAGGAGGGCTCAGTGATTGACAAGGAGGCCGTCAAGCGTGCCACCAGCGTCTATCTGGTCGACCGCACCATTCCCATGCTGCCTGAGCGACTGTGCAACTTCGTCTGCTCGCTGCGCCCTGACGAGGAGAAGCTGTGTTACTCTGTGGTGTTTACGCTCGACGACGAAGCCAACGTGAAGGACTTCCACATTGCCCATACCGTCATCAGAAGCAACAGGCGATATGCCTATGAAGAGGTGCAGGAAATCATAGAAAGCGAAAAGCAGAAAGGTAAGGCCGATCCATTTACTGCTCCACAACCAGGGGACGAAAAGAGCTACTACGCGTCGCTCTTTATGCTTCACCTGCTGGCCCAAAAACTGCGTGAGCGGCGTTTCAAGGGCGGTGCCGTCAAGTTCGACCGCGAGGAGCTGCACTTCGACATTGACGAGACGGGCAAGCCTACGCGTGCATACTTCAAGAAGAGCAACGAAGCCACCCAGCTCATCGAGGAGTTCATGCTGCTGGCTAACCGCACTGTGGCAGAGAGCATAGGCAAGGTGAAGAAAGGCACCAAGGCCAAGACCTTGCCCTACCGTGTGCACGACCAGCCTGATCCCACCAAACTGGAAACCCTGCGCGAGTTTGTCGTCAAGTTCGGCTACAAGCTGAAGACGGCTGGTACGAAGGGAGCCATCTCGAAGTCGCTCAATGCGCTGATGGACGGCTGTCAGGGAAAGAAGGAGCAGAAGCTGATTGAGACGGTGGCGCTCAGGGCCATGATGAAGGCCAAGTATTCGACGCATAACATTGGCCACTACGGACTGGCCTTCGAGTATTATACCCACTTCACCTCACCCATCCGACGCTATCCTGACACGATGGTACACCGTCTGCTGACGAAATATCAGGACGGGGCCCGATCGGCCAACCAGGAGAAGTACGAGGAGCTGTGTGAACACTGCTCAGACATGGAGCAGGTTGCCCAGCAGGCTGAGCGCGACTCCATCAAGTACAAGATGGTGGAGTTCATGGGCGACAAGATTGGCAACGAGTACGATGCCCACATCTCTGGCATCCAGTCGTATGGCATCTACTGCGAGATTGACGAGAACCATTGTGAGGGTATGGTGCCCATGCGCGACTTGGACGACGACTACTACGAGTTCGACGAGCGCAACTACTGCCTTGTGGGGCGCCGCCATCACCATAAATACCAGTTGGGCGACCCTGTGCGCATCAAGGTGGCGCGTGCCAACCTGGAAAAGCGTCAGCTGGACTTCGCGCTGGCTGAGGATTGAATCATTGTACACAAAAACATATATGAAACGACAGAAAATTGTTACCTTCGGAGAGTTACTGCTCCGATTCTCGAAACCCGATCATCTGCGACTGACGCAGGGAGACATGTTTACAAGCAAGTATGGTGGCAGCGAAGCCAATGTGGCCGTCTCGCTGGCTGCACAGGGCGAAAATGTGACCTATATCACCCGTTTGCCTGATACACCAGTGGGACATGCCGGAGCCCAGTGCCTGGCCCAGCTGGGTGTGGACATCAGCCAGGTGGTGTATGGTGGACAGCGCATCGGCACCTATTATTTTGAGCCTGGTGCAGGTATGCGTGCAGCCAAGGTGGTCTACGACCGTGCCTATTCAGCCTACTACGAGCTGGCACCTGGCATGATTCCCTGGCGTGAGGTTCTCAAGGATGCCGACATCTTCCAAGTGTCTGGCATTACGGCAGCCATCTCGCAACAGGCTGCTGATGCCACCTTCGAGGCGCTGGACATCGCAGAGAGCATGGGTATTACCATCAGCTTTGACATCAACTACCGCAAGAACCTGTGGCGCTATGGCGCTGACCCACGTGAGACCTTGCGCCGCATGTTGTCGCGTTGTGACATGATGTTTGGCGATGCCATTGAGTTTGAGTGGATATCAGAGCACCCGCAGCCTCCCTTTACGGCTACTGACTCCAACTTCAAGATGCAGATACCAGAGTATAGCGAGTGGTTCGACGAGCTGCATCGCGACTATCCGCGCTGCCGCCAGTGGCTGATGGGCATGCGCAACATCGTAGATTCCAAACATCATACGTTGACCGCTCTGCTGTGGACGGACGGCAAGCTGCTCGAGGCTCCTGTGGTCGACATTCCTGACGTGGTAGATCCCGTAGGTGTGGGCGATGCCTTCATGGGCGGTTTCCTGCACGCCATCAATATCTTCCCAGGCGACCGCCAGCGCCAGCTGAACTACTCGCTGGCAGCAGCAGCCTTGAAGAATACCATTCCTGGCGACTTCAACCTCTCAGCGGAAGATGAGATTATGGATCTCATGGAACACCGCTATACCCCTTCGACACTCTATAAAACAATAGAGTAGTGAGAAGAATTCTCTTACCTCAAATAAACATTAAAGCATTATGAAAGAGAACAGAACGATTTGCGCAGCCCTCATCGCATTGGGACTTGTGTGCTTAGGGTGGTTCATCAAGGCAGGTATCGACAATTTTGCCGAGAAGGATCGTAAGGTGAACGTGAAGGGTCTGGCCGAACAGGAGGTCGAAGCCGACAAGGTGACGTGGCCCATTGTTTCCAAGGAGGTTGGCAACGACCTGCCTGGCTTGTATAACAAAATTGGGGAAACGCAGAAGAAGATCAAGGCTTTCCTGATGCGAAACGGCATCAAGGAGAGTGAACTGACTGAGAATGCTCCTCAGGTCGTTGACATGCAGGCTCGTGAGTATGGTGACAACAACAAGCCCTATCGTTATATCGTGACGTCAGTCATTACCGTCACGTCGCAACAGGTGAAACAGGTGCGCCAGATTATTGCCCGTCAGGGCGACTTGCTGAAAGAGGGGGTGGCCATTGTTGATGGCGGATATGAGAACCCTGTCAAGTACGAATATGTGTCGTTCAAGGAGATGAAGCCCAAGATGATGCAGGAGGCTATCGAGAATGCAGAGAAGACAGCCCAGCAGTTTGCTGAGAACTCGCATTCGAAGCTTGACAAGATTGTCAGTGCCGACCAGGGACAGTTCTCCATCGAGAACCGTGACGAGAATACGCCATATATTAAAAAGGTACGCGTAGTGACAACCGTCACTTATTCGCTGAAGGACTGAAACATGCCTCCCCAGGGATAGCTGCCTGGTTTGAGAGTCACCAGCGTTCCGTTGTCCGCCCGCATCTGGACGACGCCAGGAGCTATTTGCCGTTCTATCTTGAACTCCGTCCAACCCAAGATTTGCAGGGTGGCCCATGCTGTGGCGCCACCCTCAATAATCAATTGGTCAGGACGGTGTTCGTCTATCAGGCGTTTGGCCACCTGAGCCATCATTGAGCGCAGATGTATGGCAACCTCCTTGCCAGTGCTATGGGTATGGGGAATGGTCAGGATGAGGCTGTGTTTCTCGGCATAGGCCTGGGTGTCCCACAGGACAGGGTCGTCGGCACCGTCGTAGATGTCCTGGGGCATGGGTGAAATGGGAATGCCTATGTTGAGTTCCTTGCTTTGTGTCGAACCACACAGGATGAGTGTATTTTCACTATAGTTACAGGCCGCTGTCGAAGGGTCGGCCATTCTGGAAGGGTCAGGTTCCTTATACTCTTTAGCAAATGACAGGAACTCCCCAAACAGGTCGCCAGAACCTGCGAAAAGCGTATTTCCATTGTCATAGAGCTGGATGATACAGTGCAGGTCTAACAGGGTCCTGGCATCGGGTATGACGATCTTTTTTGAAGCCACATCAGGGAATAGCTTTCGTAGGGAGGCCGTGGTTGCAGGAAACTCTGGGTCGAAGGAGAATTCGGTCTTGTTGATGGGCGTCTTGTCTATGTAGTAGAGTCCGCTACGGATGGTGCGTCCTTTTGAGGGGTTGGCAGGTGCGTAGACAGCACGGCTGTAGCCTATGATGTTCATCAGCGTGGACAGTTCCGCCACGACATGGCCTCGCAGCGCTGAGTCCGTCTTCTTGAAAATGACGGACGGAGCCTGAGTGCCGTTCTTCGTCCATGAAGCTGTCGAGTAGTGATAGGGGATTGCTTGGGCAATACGCCTGGTCTCGGCAATGGCTTCCTCTTCTGTCATCGAGCGGGTGTCCGTGGCAATCACGGTGATACCCTCGTCTGTTATTTTTGTGTCGTTGGTACAACCACAAACCAGACGGACGTCAGCGCCGCGTTCGAAAGCGATGCCAGCTATCTCAGCAGCTCCAGTAATATCATCAGCTATGACTATCATACTCACCTCTACTTTCCTACCTTTAGTTATTCACCTCTTGTTTCTTACCTTTCCTATAGATGGCCATGCGTGTGGCATAGTCTATAGACAGCGTCATGGCACTGTCGTTGGCAATGCCCTTGCCAGCCACGTCGAAAGCAGTACCGTGGTCTACTGATACACGGATGATGGGCAGTCCGAGGGTGATGTTCACACCACTGGCACTTTCCATCTTGCCCGTCTCCTTGTTCCAGTTGAAGGCGCAGACCTTCAAGGGAATATGACCCTGGTCGTGGTACATGGCCACGACACCGTCGAACTGGCTGCATTTGGCTTTGGCGAATACGCTGTCAGGCGGTACTGGACCGTCAACGTTGAAGCCACGTCCTCTCAGTTCCTCGATGGCAGGGATAATTTCCTGTGCCTCCTCCCAGCCAAACATACCGTTCTCGCTGCTGTGGGGGTTCAGGCCAGCCACGCCGATGTGGGGCTGCTCGATGCCAAACTGACGGCAGGCGTCGTCGATGAGTTCGACACACTCTATGACGCGGGCTTTCTTGACCAAGTCGCAGGCCTTGCGCAGGGGCACGTGTGTCGAGACGTGAATGACGCGGATGTTCTCGTCGGCCAGCATCATGGCATACTTCTTCGTATTGGTGAAGGTGGCATAAATTTCCGTATGTCCGTCGAAGTGATGGCCTGCCAGGTTCAGCGCCTCTTTGTTCAGCGGTGCTGTCACGGTGCCGTCCACTTCGTCGGCCATCGCCAGTTCAATGGCCTTCCTGATGTACTGGAAGGCTGCATTGCCGCACTGGGCCTGTACCTTTCCGAACTCGAAGCTGCTGACGTCGACACATTGCATGTCGAGGACATCAATAGTTCCATACTTGAAGCTGGCGTCCTTAACGCTGCTGACAGCGTTGACCTTCAGGTCGAGGCCCAGCAGTTGTACGGCCTGCTTCATAATGGCAGCGTCGCCCGTCACTATCGGACGGCATTTCTCGTAAGTTTCCTTACGGTTCAGGGCGCGCACCGTTATCTCAGGTCCTATGCCTGCAGGGTCGCCCATGGTGATGGCTAAAATGGGTTTCATGTTAATATAGGCTATTGTAAATATCGCGAGCATCTTGCTCTGTTACTGTTCTCGGATTGTTTTTCAGCAGTCGCTGTACCTCCATGGCGGCCTTGGCCATGCTGTCTACTGCCGACTGGGGAATGCCCAGGTCACTCAGTTTTTGGGGAATGCCCACCGACTCAGCCAGGCGGTAGATGAAGTCAACGCCACGCTGGGCAGTCTCGGCCGTGTCGTCATCCGCAGCCTCACCGAAGGCCATCGCTACTTGGGCATAGCGTTCAGGGCATGCTGGCGTATTGAATTTCATGACCGAGGGCAGCAGAATGGCGTTCGACAGTCCATGCGGAATGTGGAATTCGCCGCCTAAGGGGTATGACAGGGCATGTACCGCTGCCGTATTGACAGGTCCCAGGCACAAGCCACCGTACAGCGAGCCTAATGCCAGCGCCTCGCGGGCCTCCATGTCCTGTCCATTCTTTACGGCACGCTCCAGATGGGCGCTGATGAGCCGGATGCCCTGCAGGGCATAGATGTCGACGGCAGGATGTGCAAACTTGTTGGTATAGGCCTCGATGCAGTGCGTCAGTGCGTCCATACCTGTGTCAGCAGTTACCTTGGCAGGTACGGTCCACGTCAGCTTGGGGTCTACGTAGGCGGCATCGGCTATCAAGTAGGGCGACACGATGCCCTTTTTCAGATGGTCGCGCTCGTCCAGCAGGATGGCGTTCGGACTGACCTCGCTACCTGTACCTGCTGTCGTTGGCAGACAGGCAAACCAAAGTCCCTTGGCCTTGATGAATCCTGTGCCGAAGCAGTCTTCCACCTGCTGATCGCTGTTTAGGAATGCTGCTACGAGTTTCGTCACGTCTAGCACGCTGCCGCCACCCACGCCTATCACGCTGTCGGCACCAAAGCGGCGTGCTTGCTCTACAATCGTCTTGAAGTCGTTGACGGTAGGTTCGGCAACGATGTCCTGACATACCTCGATGGCTGTTCCGCTCTTCTGAAGCTCAGCCAGTGTGTCCTCAATCAGTGGACGGATAGGGGGTGCTGTCAAGACAAAAAGCTTTCGCAGACCTGACTTTTTATAGTCTTCTGCGAAAGTCTGTATACAGCCTGTGCCGAATACAATCTTCTGGGGCTGCAGTAGCGTAATGGCGTTCATCTTCTATTCCTGTATTTGTCCCATTCGTTGAAGTTGCTTCTGCCGTAGTTGAACAGGAAGCGGTGACTATAGCTGGTATAGAAGATACCGCTGAAAGCATTTTCGTTGATGTGGCACTCGTTGTCCGTGTATTTCATATATGCCTTGTCCCATCCTGCATCGTAGATAATGGTCATTTCCTCACCGACAAGCTGCCAGGTGATAGTTGACATTCTCTCAAACTTGCTCTCGTCCAACGAGGCGTCTGAGAACTCAATCTGCATACCTGTTCCGCTGGTGGCTGTGTTTGTGGCGCGGTCGAAACGGATGACGACGTTCTGGGGAGCACTCGACGACCAGCTACCGTTGTTGTGCTGAGCCTGGTGTGTCCCTGCCCATGCTGTGCTGGTCAGCAGCTTGGCAAACTCCTGGGCACTAATTTTGTCATCCTCACTTTTGCAACCCATGAGAAGTATCATGGCTGCAAATACTACTGTCATAAAAGAAAAAATCTTTTTCATTTCTTGTTGTTTGTATTATTTATAACGTACCTAATAATTTATTTTCCGCCGCAAAGGTATGAATATTTTCGGAAATTGCCAAAAAATGTTTCTTATTTCCCCAAAAAAGTTTAAGTTTTCAGAAACTATCTCACTACTACCTTCTTTGTCGTTCCGTCGCTTGCGAAACTGAGAATATTTGAGAAAAAAGAGGTTAGTGGAAGTTTAGTTTTCCAGAAAAATGATTATATTTGCAGCTGAATGGAACACAGACCACTGAAATATGCCTTTGTCGTGGGGTTTCTGGCCGTGAGCAGCCTCATGGCCCAGACTCGACAGCCAGCGCCGGGGCACTCGCGAGGCAAGCACCTGGCAAAGACTGCCAAGGTGGTCGCACAAGGCGACGGCTTCACACTGAGGCGCACCCACGACAGCCTGTATTGGCTGAACGACTGGCAACTGCCATATCCCGTTTACCAGTTCCAGACTGGCGATGTGGATGGTGACGGACATGTGGATGCTATGGTGGGGGTGGTAAAGGCGACACGCTTTTATCCTGAGAAAGGTCGTAGGCTGTTCATCTTCAAGCTGGTGAACGGCAAACCGCGACCCCTGTGGCTGGGGTCGAAGCTGGGAGGAAGACTGGAGGACTTCCGTTTCACCGATGGCAGGTTGCGCGCGCTGGAAAGGGATAAAGACGGACGCTACGCAGTGAGCGACTATACCTGGGGTGGCTTCGGTATGTCGCACGACCGCTTCCTCCAAAAAGAGACAGATAGGAAAACAGCAATAAAATCTTTTAGCCAATGAAAAAGTTACTTGTTATGACCGTGTGCGCTGCAGGCCTGATGGTGGCTTGCACGCAGAAACAGACTATGGTCAGCATGCCTGAAACGCAGGTTGACCTGGAGAAACTGATTGACAGCATCGACTACGACATGGACATCACGGGCCTGTCGATGGGCGATGTCCGTACGCTCAGCTATGCCCCTGCCGCCACCCGAGGCTTCCCCATCAAGGAAGCCTACATACGTGACATGTATCTGACCACCTCGTGGTATGATTCGTTGATGTGGGCCTTCGAGGAAAAGGAATCGGGCTATCACGAGCAAGTGCCGATGAAGGAAAACGAAGACTGGTACGACTATTACGACCGAGCTATCAGCGAGGCAAACATCCTGGGCTATACAGAACAGGAACTGGCGTTTATCAAGCGGTTGCAGGAAAGGGTAGAGGAACTGAAGAAGGAGAACTTCAACGTGCCAGAGGGTCTGCGTGTGAACATCGCCAATTTGGCAAACCCTAAGCAGGTTAAAGATTTCGATGAGAAACTGGGTCAGCAGCTAGCACAGGACGGATTCGGCATCGTGCCTGCCAGGTACCCCCAGCTGTTCAATGTGTATGAAGCCAACGACTATGCCGACTTCCCCAGCTTTGTGACTACCGACCTCTACCTGCAGGTGTTCCACCTCTATATTGACTGCATGCTGCGCGAGCTGGAAGAAGAGAAACTGCTCCCCATGATGATCCACTTTACGCGCGACATGTATGGGGTACTGTACAATATGGAAAAAGGAGCGGGTTCCGACGAGAAGGTCAGCAATACAGCCCATCACAATGCCACCTATTATAATATAGCCTACAAGCTCTTCACTGGTGAGTTTATCCAGGATGGGGGGAAAGACGACATCGCTACAGAAGAGGTGGACAAAGTGATGAGGTCAGAGGATGACTTCAGCAATTTTATGGCAGACTACAAGAAGATTAAGTTCGGCTACAGCTTGTTCCGTCCGCGTGGCCATTACAGCCGCTCAGAAAAGTTGCAGCGCTATTTCCGAGGCATGATGTGGCTACAGAGTGTTCCCTTTGGCTTGGATCACAACGATGAGGTGCTGGCCGCCGTGATGCAGGCTTGTGCGCTGAGACTCGACAAGACTGCTAAGAAGGACTACGAGACGCTGAACGGACTTATCACCTACCTCATGGGACAGTCGGACAACCTCAGTCTGACGCAGGTGATGGCCGAGGTGGAAAAGAGTGGTTTGCAGATGAAAGACCTCATGAACAATGACCAGGCCATAGACAAGATTGCCAAAGTGCTCGAAAAAATCGGCAACGAGCAGACGCGCATCCGTCCGAAGTTCGAGAAAACGAGTCACAACAAGATTAACGTGATGCCGCAGCGCTACCAGCCCGATGCGGAGGTGCTGCTGAACATGGTGGACTACGACAACGATCCTACTAAACGCGCCACGCCTCAAGGTCTCGACTTCTTCGCTGCGATGGGCGTGACAACTGCTGAGCAGATTCTCTTAGACGAGAAGACGGAGTGGAAGTCGCTGGGCGACAGTCTGAAGGCTATGAAGAAGCGCATGGGTGAGATAGACTGGAGCGAGACGGTATGTACGCAGTGGATGAGCGCCCTGAAAACGCTCAACGACAAGGATGGGGACACGAAGTTGCCCTACTTCATGGTGACTCCTGAATGGGACAGGAAGAACCTGAATGCTGCCCTGGCCTCATGGGCTGAACTGAAGCACGATGCAATCCTCTACGCCAAGCAGCCAATGGGTGCAGAGTGTGGCGGCGGTGGTCCCCCAGAGCCTGTTGTCAAGGGCTATGTGGAACCCAACGTGAAGTTCTGGAAAAAAGCCATCGAGCTGTTGGACAATACCAAGAAGTTGCTGAGGGAGCAGGATATGCTGACGGAGAAACTAGAGGGTGTCACGGAGCGTTTGCACGAGGAGGCGGAATTTCTGTTGAAGATCAGCGAGAAGGAGCTGGCAGGACAGGCCCTTAGCGACGAGGAAAACGCCCAGATAGAGTATATCGGTGCTACGTTTGAGAATATCAGCCTTGAACTGCTGCGCAGTCCAGGTGTGGATATCTACGAATGGGCAGACATCCAGAGTGCCGACAAGAAGGTGGCCCTTGTGGCCGACGTCTATACGGCCAACGCTGACAACAACCCTGACAAATCCATCCTGTTTGAAGCCGTTGGCGATGCCGACGAGCTTTACGTTGTGGTGGAGATAGAGGGTTATCTCTATCTGATGCGAGGTGCGGTGCTGAGCTACCGCGAGTTCCTACAGGGTTTGAACGAGCAGCGCCTGACTGACGAGGAATGGCAGAAGATGCTGGAGAAGAATCCGCGTAAGGGTGTGCCTGAGTGGATGAAGCGCATCATCGTGCCGCTGGACAAGCAACCAGAAGCGAATGAAGAGGTGTTCTACAGTTCTGGTTGTTAGTCTGCTGCTGGGCGTATCTGCACAGGCTGCCGATACGCTCAGCATCGTGTTCACAGGTGACATCCTGCTCGACCGTGGGGTGCGCCAGGTGATAGAACGGCACGGCGCCGACTGCTTGTTCTCAGACGGTATCGACGCCGTGTTTCGCTCTGCCCAGGTGGTAGTGGGCAACCTGGAGTGTCCTGCTACGAAAATCAAGGCACCTGTGCAGAAAAACTTTATCTTCCGTGCTGAACCTGAATGGCTGGCGGTACTGAAGCTCCATGGGATGACCCATCTGAATCTGGCCAACAACCACTCGATAGACCAAGGACGCAAGGGTCTGCTCGACACCAGACAGAACATCGTCAAGGCTGGCATGGTGCCCATCGGTGCAGGGGCAAACATGCAGGAGGCTGCCAAGCCTGTGCTGCTGGCCAGAAGTCCACGGAAGGTATGGCTCGTACCGTCCTTGCGCCTCGCTCTGGAGAACTTTGCCTATCTGACGGACAAGCCCTGCGTAAGTCAGGAACCTATGGACTCGCTGTTGCGACGCGTACAGCGGCTCAGGAAGGCCGATAGGACGGCCGTCATTATCGTCTCGCTCCACTGGGGTGGCGAACACACATTAAAACCTGTGCCTAGTCAGCGTCACGAGGCTCACATGCTGATAAGGGCGGGAGCTGACATACTCATTTGTCACCACACCCATACGCTGCAGACCATCGAGGATTTCCAAGGCCACAGGATTTACTACAGCATCGGCAACTTCATCTTTGATCCGAAGAAAGAGCTAAATAGTAAGGCTTGTATTGTGCGGTTGAAAATCACAAAGGGGACGGACGGACTTCAGGTTGAAACCATCCCTGTGGAAATCCGACATTGCGTACCTTATATAGCCAGAAACTAATCCCAAAGGTATGAAAGAAAGTCTTTTGTTTGGTGGCGTGAAGGAAAAGTCGTAAATTTGCAGCCACGATGAACAGCAACATACATAAAGAACAGACGATACCTCATCCGCTCATAGCCCTCATCCCCGTACTGGTGCTGATAGGCTTGCTGGCTGTTGTAATAAGGCTGTTCGACAGCGATTCACTTAATGGTGGCAGCCAGTTGGCCCTGCTGATGGGTATGGCTGTCTGCGTCTGCATATCGATGGCTGTCTATAGGGTGCCTTGGCGACAATTTGAGGTACAGTTGAAGAAAACCATCGGCGAGGTCAGCATCACCTTATTAA
>JAEEGL012633890.1_pt1 | contig 12569 bp, 11 predicted proteins | sample 9134231 | NCBI WGS metagenome assembly JAEEGL01 (sample SAMN16246548, study PRJNA631951) | gut metagenome | biome: gut microbiome; feature: rumen; material: fiber-attached | host: Bos | place: Iran: Karaj | collected 2018-10
AAACACATCCATTTGTGCAACATTGAGCTTGCGTTCCTCAATTATTGTAGGTGAAATATAACTGCTCTCAATTGTGGATTGCGCATATTGGTCAAGCGCTAAACCATTCATTCCCAAATGGTTTACAGCAAAATTTCTAAATTCGTTTTTCATATTATTGATATTTAAATATTTTTTTATTTTCAAAGATAGTAATTTTTTTGATAACAATCAAAAAAACCTGTTGATTTAAACTATATTTCACAAAAAAAGCGGCTCTTTTATAAGAACCGCCTTTTATGCTGATAAATCTATTAATTATTTATCTTTTTCAAAGAGTTTATTGAACTCTTCAACTGAAACAGTCTTTTCGGTCAAAGCCACTTTATCACGAATTGTAGCGAATACTTTGTCTTCAAATGCACGACGCGCAATTTCCTTTGAATACTCCTCTTTCTCAAGCATTTCTCCTGCATAACGATCAAGCATGTCGTCGGGAACATTGCCAATACCATATTGAGCAAACTGTTGAGATGCGAAAATGCGGGCAAGACGCATCAAATCATCACGCTCAACTTTCACATCATTTGTTTTTGCCACTTTTTCTTTGATAAGTTGCCAGATTATCTCTTTGCGTGTACGGGGATATTCCTCTTCAATCTTCTTAGGATCAGTGTCCTTATTGATAGTAGCAAGATAAGCTTTCAGGAAGTCATCAGGCATTTCCAAATCGCCTACCTTCTTCATCAACACTTGCTCTGCATCTATAGTAAAGCGATAGTTGCTGTCATTCATGAGCTGACCGGCAAGCATTTCCTTGATCTTCTCAAAATACTCTTTCTCATTTTTAGCAACATCCTTTCCGAGTACGCTGTCAAAGAGCTCTTGACCTATTTCTGCATCTTTGTTGACTAGAATCTCTTCAATCTTAAATTTGAAATCACTCTTAACCTCAGCTTCTGATTTGTCGACATTAAGCAAGGCTGCAAGTTCGGTAATGTTGCCACCTGCACCCTTATATGGGTTAAAGACAACTTCTTCACCCACTTTTTTACCTACCAGACTAGCTTTTACATCAGCATCTTTCTGATACTGAGCCGAAACAATTGTACGCTCAACTTTTATGCCATCAGCCTTAACATTGCCGGCTTCATCAAGCTCTTCCATTGAACCACGCATCAATGCATCTTCGGTCGACACTTCACCAGGAACCTGTGATCCAAAGCGCTTCTTGAAAGCCTCATTCTGCTTGTCAACCATCTCCTGGGTGACCTCTATGTTATAAAAAGGAACTTTGACACGCTTATCAAGTTTTAACTCAAATTCGGGTGCAAATCCAAGATCGAACTTAAATGCAAAGTCTTTCTCGTTCACCATGTCAACCTTTGTATCTTTCGACAACATTGGTTCTCCAAGGATGTCTAGATTATTGTTACGGATGTATTGTGTCAATTCACGACTTACAATCTGGTCTACAACCTCAGCAGTCACCTGACCACCATAGTATTTTTTGAGTAAACCGGCAGGAACATGTCCTGGACGGAATCCTTTAATCGGACGACGACGGCCAAGCTCCGACAACTGTTTCTTTACTTCTTCTTGATAATCTGCTTCAACCAGCGATATTGTGAGTACTCCGCTCACATTGCCGTTCTTGTCTAATGTTACGTTCATTTCTCTGTTTTATTCTTTTATTTTGCTTTATATTTTGTTGTTTCAATTTTTGAACCTGCAAAATTACTGCAAATCAAATGAAATACAAAATAAATGAGATACGAATTTATTTTTATTTCTAAGATATACCATATTTTTTCAAAATAGACTTCAAATCACATGAATTACAAAATGAAAAGCAATATTGTTCAATTAAATTTGAAACAAGAGTTAATTGACTATTTCCCTATTTCAAAGAACATGAGCCCCATGGCATTTAATGTGTCATGGGACTCATTATTTCTAGATTATTAAAAAATTATACTTCTTCGTAAGGCACATCCTGAGCACCATCGCCACCTTGGTTGCCACCTTGTGGACCAGCACCTGGGTTTGCACCGCCAAATCCAGCTGCGCCTGGATCAAATCCTGCACCGGGTTGAGGACCACCTTGTGCACCACCTGCCTGATTATACATCTGCTGTGATGCTTCATGGAATACAGTCTCAAGCTCCTTGGTAGCTGCATCTATGGCGTCAAGGTCTTGGTTCTTGTGAGCTTCTTTCAACTTGCCGAGGGCAGTCTCTATCTGACTCTTTTTGTCTGCAGGAAGTTTGTCTCCAAAATCCTTAAGACTCTTCTCGGTTTGGAAAATCATAGCGTCGGCCTGATTAATCTTATCGATGCGCTCTTTCTCCTTTGCATCTGCTGCAGCATTTGCTGTCGCCTCGTCCTTCATACGCTGAATTTCAGCATCACTCAGGCCACTTGAGGCCTCTATGCGGATGCTCTGTTCCTTTCCAGTAGCCTTATCCTTGGCACTTACATTCATGATACCATTAGCGTCAACTTCAAAGGTCACTTCAATCTGAGGAATACCACGGGGCGCTGGCGCAATCCCATCAAGGTGGAACATGCCCAGAGTCTTGCAATCGCGAGCCATTGGACGCTCACCCTGAAGCACGTGGATTTCCACGCTTGGCTGATTGTCTGCAGCAGTCGAGAACACCTGGCTCTTGCGAGTTGGGATAGTTGTGTTAGCATCAATAAGTTTGGTCATCACACCACCAAGGGTTTCAATACCAACAGACAGAGGTACCACATCAAGCAACAGCACGTCTTTCACGTCACCGCTAAGCACACCACCCTGAATGGCAGCACCCACAGCAACTACTTCATCGGGGTTAACACCCTTTGATGGAGCTTTGCCGAAGAAGCGCTCAACGATTTGTTGGATTGCTGGGATACGTGTTGAACCGCCCACAAGTATTACCTCGTTAATATCGTTGGGAGTGAGGTTGGCATCACGTAATGCCTGCTCACAAGGCTTGATAGTGCTCTGAATTAGGTCATCACACAACTGCTCGAATTTTGCACGGCTCAAGGTCTTTACCAAGTGCTTTGGAATTCCATTAACTGGCATAATATATGGCAGATTGATCTCGGTGCTCATTGAACTGGACAACTCAATCTTTGCCTTCTCTGCAGCCTCTTTAAGACGTTGCAGTGCCATTGGATCTTTGCGGAGGTCAATACCCTCGTCTCTTTGGAATTCCTCGGCAAGCCAGTTAATAATACGTTGGTCGAAATCGTCACCTCCAAGGTGAGTGTCGCCATTGGTCGACTTAACCTCAAACACGCCGTCACCAAGCTCAAGAATTGAAATATCAAATGTACCACCACCAAGATCAAATACAGCAATGCGCTTGTCGCTTTGATCCTTGTCAAGGCCATAAGCCAATGCGGCAGCAGTTGGCTCGTTTACAATACGTTGAACATTCAAGCCTGCAATCTCGCCAGCCTCTTTAGTTGCCTTGCGCTGTGAGTCGTTAAAGTATGCGGGAACTGTAATAACTGCATCAGTTACCGTCGTTCCAAGATAATCTTCAGCTGTCTTCTTCATTTTCTGAAGAATCATTGCTGAAATTTCTTGTGGAGTATACTGACGGCCGTCAATCTCAACACGTGGCTGGTTGCTACCGTTATTTACCACCTTGTAAGGAACACGTTCAGTCTCTTTCAATGTCTGGTCATAGGTCTCACCCATAAAACGCTTGATTGAATAAACTGTTCGTGTGGGGTTGGTAATAGCCTGACGTTTAGCAGGGTCACCAACTTTTCTTTCTCCGCCATCAACAAATGCCACTACACTTGGAGTGGTGTTGCGGCCTTCACTGTTAGGAATTACAACAGGATTCTTGCCTTCAAGTACCGATACACAAGAGTTTGTTGTTCCTAAGTCAATTCCAATAATTTTTCCCATAATTTATATTTATTTTTTTGTTTAATAATCTTTATTTACGCCACTTATGGAGGCTTTCCACCCCGCTATAAAACAAATTCCGTGCCAAAATTATTACTGACATATTTTGCCACTATAGTCACATCTCATGTGAAAAAAAACTGACACCGTGTCACTTTCTATTTTGCATTTAATTTTTTCACAAACATTATCACAAAAACACACATTATTTTATAATAAAATTTGTACCTTTGCAAGTCATTTTAAAATCATATAACAAACTAATAATATAAACTTTTTAATAACAATTATTTATGGACATTTCACACATCGAACATGTTGGTATAGCTGTTACAAGCCTTGATGAGGCTATACCTTTCTATGAGAAATTTCTCGGTTTCAAATGCTTCGCTATCGAAGAAGTAGAAGATCAACACGTACGCACTGCGTTCTTCAAAGTGGGACAAACTAAAATTGAGCTTCTTGAAGCTACAAGCCCCGACAGCGCTATTGCTAAGTTTATTGAGAAGAATGGTGGTCGTGGTGGCATTCAGCACATCGCTTTCTGTGTTCAGGATGGTGTTGCCAACGCTCTTCAGGAAATTCAGGATAAGGACGGTCGTGTACTTGACAAAGCTCCTCGCAAGGGAGCCGAGGGTCTCAACATCGCATTCGTTCACCCAAAAACTTCTGCTGGTGCTCTCGTTGAGCTCTGCGAAGACCCCAACAAATAAGTAACACTCACTACAATTCAAATAAAAATGAGTAAACAACTCGAAAAAATCCAACAACTCATCGACATGCGTGCAAAAGCACGCGTAGGTGGTGGCGAGAAAGCCATTGCCAAGCAGCATGAGAAGGGCAAATATACTGCCCGTGAGAGAATCAATATGCTCCTTGATCCAGGCAGCTTTGAAGAACTTGACATGTTCGTTCAACACCGTTGCACTAACTTTGGTCAAGAGAAGAAGTCGTTCCTTGGCGACGGTGTTGTAACTGGTTACGGAACCGTTGACGGTCGATTAGTATATGTCTTTGCTCAAGACTTTACCGTAATTGGTGGTTCATTGGGCGAAGCCATGGCATGGAAAATGTGCAAAGTGATGGATCTTGCCATGAAACAGGGTGCCCCTGTTGTTGGTCTTAACGATTCAGGCGGTGCACGCATCCCTGAAGGTATCAACTCGCTGGCAGGCTATGCCGAGATTTTCCAACGCAACATTGATGCCAGTGGTGTTGTTCCTCAGATTTCAGCAATCCTCGGCCCATGTGCCGGTGGCGCTGTTTATTCACCAGCATTAACCGACTTCACACTCATGGCCAAGGGCACTTCCTTCATGTTCTTAACCGGTCCTGCAGTTGTTAAGACTGTTCTTGGAGAAGTTGTAACTCAAGAGCAACTTGGTGGTGCCACAGTTCATGCACAGAAGAGTGGTGTTACCCACTTCGCTTGCGATACCGAAGAAGAGGTTATCGAGACCATCAAGAAGTTGTTAAGCTACATGCCTAGCAATAACATGGAGGAGGCTCCACGTGTTGAGTGCAATGATCCTATCGACCGCGTTGAAGATACTCTGAACAGTATCATTCCCGAGAGTCCCAATGATCCATACAACATGTATGATGTTATTGGTGCTATCGTTGATAATGGTGAATTCCTTGAAGTTCATCGTGACTTCGCAAAAAACATAATCGTGGGATTTGCACGCTTCAATGGTCAAAGTGTGGGTGTGATTGCAAATCAACCACAGCACATGGCTGGTGTGCTCGACGTTAACGCATCTAAGAAAGGTGGACGTTTCGTTCGCTTCTGCGACGCATTCAACATTCCATTGGTAACTCTCGTTGACGTTCCCGGATTCCTTCCTGGCACAGGACAAGAGTACAACGCTGTTATCCTCAACGGAGCTAAATTGCTTTATGCTTACGGAGAGGCTACAGTGCCTAAGGTTACTGTTACCCTGCGCAAGAGCTATGGTGGCAGCCACATTGTGATGAGCTGTAAGCAACTGCGTGGCGACATGAACTACGCATGGCCAAGCGCCGAGATTGCTGTGATGGGTGCTGCTGGTGCTGCTGGTATTCTTTATGCTAAGGAGATGAAGGCAGCAAAGACTGCAGCCGCCGAGGCAAAAGAAGCTGGCGACGAAGCTAAGGCCAAAGAAATCATGGAAGAGAACAAAAAGTTCATTGCCGAGAAGGAACAAGAGTACAATGATCTGTTCTGCACTCCATTCAATGCAGCCAAATATGGCTACATCGATGACGTTATTGAGCCTCGTAACACTCGCTTCCGCGTGATTCGCGCTCTTGAGCAACTCCGCACCAAGAAATATGTCAACCCTGCCAAGAAACACGGCAATATTCCTTTGTAATTCCTATTCAATATTGAAATCAAATGAATAAGAAAATTATATTGACACTGATTGCCGTTGTTACAACCATGACAGTTGTGGCACAAGGTCGTCTTGACCTGCGCATCAACGAGGTTATGGTACAGAACGACAGCAACTATGTTGACCAGGATGGCCACCGCTCGGCATGGATTGAAATTTTCAATGCATCCCACAGCACAAATGCCATCGAGAAGATGTTTATCACAACTTTCAAGCAGGATTTCATCCAGAGCTATTTCAAGGAAGAAGAACAAAAGAGCAACAAAAAACGCAACCAGTTGCTCAATGAGCTTAGCGAGAAACAAGGTGATAAAATCTATGTGATTCCACGCGGCGATGTCGACACCAAGGTTAAGCCACGCTCTCATGTCGTATTTTTTGCCGATGGTAACGATGCCGATGGAACTTTCCACCTCCCGTTCAAACTTGAGGCTGGAAAGGACAACTACATTGCGCTTTATGACGTGAACGGTGATCTCGTTGATGAGGTAATCGTACCTGCCAACCTTCCTGCCGATCAGTCATTTGCCCGTATTAGCGAGGAGGCTATTGACCTACACAAGGAGTCACGTAGCTTCGACAATGCCGAATGGCAGATGCGCGACGGCACTTCCGAAGAACTTGCTATCACTCCTGCAAAGTTCAATGCTCGCCCAGTAAACGAGAACATCCAGAAATTCAAAGATGGTGATCCATCGGGTATAATGCTCACCATCATGTCAATGGGTGTTGTGTTCTCAGCATTACTTCTGCTCTACATTCTCTTCAAACTGTTTGGTAAAGCTTTCTCTGCTAAAGACAAGAAGAAAGAAGAGGAGCCTGCTCCTGTAAAGGAAGAGCAACCGACAGAAGGCCAAGTGGGCGATGATGATGAGGCTATTGCAGCAATTTGCATGGCACTCTATCAACACCTCAATGCTCATGACGAAGAGAGTGGCATTCTCACATTTGATCACTCACATGAGATGCACAGCGCTTGGGGCTCTAAGGGCAACCTGCTGCTGCGCATGCCTGAGCATCATGACAACAATCACTAATCACTAACATTTAATTTGTTTTATCAATGAAAGAGTATAAGTATAAAATCAATGGTCACGAATACAAAGTAAATGTTGGTGACATTGAAAATAACATTGCAAACATCGAGGTTAATGGTGTCCCCTATACTGTTGAGCTCGAGGAAGAAAAGGTTGCTAAACCTGTAGTCAAGAGGGTTGCTGTGAGCAACGATGCTCCTGTTGCTAAGCCTGCAGCACCCAAGCCTGCAGCAGCTGCTGGTGCTGGAGAATATGTTATTGCATCGCCACTTCCTGGCGTAATCAAGGAACTCCATGTTAAGGAAGGACAACAAGTAAAGGCCAGTGACGTAGTATGTATCCTCGAAGCCATGAAGATGGGCAACGAGATTCATGCAGGAAAAGACGGTGTGGTTAAATCTATTAACGTTTCTCTCGATGAGTCGGTACTCGAAGGTACCACTATTATGATTATAGCTTAATATTATGGTACTTTTAGATTCACTAGCTCAAAACCTGGAGCAATTCTGGCATTTCACGGGATTCTACAACGTAACGTTGTCACCCGAGAGCTTGATCATGCTCGGCGTGGGTTTACTTTTCATCTACCTCGCCATTAAGCACGATTTCGAGCCCATGTTGCTGGTGCCCATCGGTTTTGGTATTCTCATCGGCAACATACCCTTCCAGCCAGGTAACGAAATTGGTATCTATGAGGAAGGGTCGGTACTCAACATCCTCTATCAGGGTGTTCGTCAAGGTTGGTATCCACCTCTCATCTTCCTGGGAATTGGTGCGATGACCGACTTCTCGTCGCTGCTTGCAAATCCCAAGCTAATGCTTGTAGGTGCTGCTGCACAGTTTGGTATCTTTGGTGCTTACATGGTTGCTTTGGCAATGGGTTTCATGCCCGACCAGGCTGGTGCTATCGCCATCATTGGTGGTGCTGACGGACCAACAGCCATCTTCCTGTCGTCGAAACTTGCTCCAAATCTGATGGGTGCTATCGCAGTTTCGGCCTACAGCTATATGGCTCTTGTGCCAGTGATTCAACCTCCCATCATGCGACTGCTCACTACCAAGAAAGAGCGTCTCATCCGCATGAAGCCAGTACGCAAAGTATCTCAGACCGAGAAGATTATCTTCCCCATCGTGGGTTTGATTCTCACTTGCTTCTTCGTACCTAGTGGTCTGCCATTGCTCGGCATGTTGTTCTTCGGCAACCTGTTGCGCGAGAGTGGTGTAACAACCCGTCTTGCCAAAACTGCCAGCAACGCTATGACAGACATGGTAACTATCGTTCTTGGTATGTGCGTTGGTGCTTCAACTCAGGCATCAGAGTTCCTCACTGCCGATACCATCAAAATCTTCGCCCTTGGTTTCATGGCATTTATCATAGCCACCACTTCGGGAGTTCTCTTCGTGAAGATTTTCAACCTCCTGTTGCCTAAACACAAGAAGTTGAATCCACTGATTGGTAACGCAGGTGTGAGTGCTGTGCCTATGGCTGCACGCATCAGTAATGATCAGGGTCTCAAGGCTGACCCAAGCAACTATCTCCTCATGCACGCTATGGGACCAAACGTAGCAGGTGTAATTGGTTCAGCAGTTGCCGCTGGTGTTCTCCTTGGCTTCCTCGGATAAAATAAAACTTTATATTAAAATAAGGTGTACTCTTAACGGGCACACCTTATTTTTTTATGGCACGCATTTTGCAACCCTTATCTGACAACTGAATACTGACAACTGAATACTGATTACTATGTTTCTGCAATACATCTCAGGACCAGCACTAGGAGCAATAATTGGATATATCACCAACGATATTGCTATCAGAATGCTTTTCCGTCCAAGGACGGCGAAGTACGTCTTTGGTATTCATGTGCCTTTTACTCCTGGTATCATACCGAAAGAAAAAAACCGAATAGCAGGAGCCATCGGTAATTCCATCAGTGAAAACCTCATGAATAAAGACGTACTTGAGAAGACGTTGCTCAGCGACGAGATGCTTGAAAAGCTAAGAAATGCCGTAGATGAGTTTTTCTACACACAACTTCACAACGAAGAAACTCTCGAGCAATTTGCCTTGCATTATCTCACTGAGCAAGAGGTTGATGCTATGCGAGATAGCACATGCCTTGAAATTAGCAAACTCATTAGCGCGAAACTGCGAGACCAAGAAATTGGAGTTTCTATTGCACATGCGGCTACTCAGCACGTTATAGACAAAACTCGCTCCAGCATGGCTGGAAAAATAAAGGCCGATCGCCTTCTTGAAGTCATCGCCTCACCCATCGAGTTAAAACTGGCTCAGCACATCAATGAGGTGCTCAAAGAGCAGGCTCCTGGAATGGCTGCAAAGTTGGTCTACTCTGAGTCAGAAAAGCTTCTGTCTACACCTATGCGTGAACTCTTTGAGGGTCATGAGCAGCAGCTTGAACAAGCACGTGAGGGCATTGTAAGCATCTATCGCACTATAATTAGCGAGCACCTGCCACGCATTCTTGAAAGTATTAATATAAGTAAGATTGTTGAGAAACGAATACAAGAAATGGACATGGACGAAGCCGAAGAGATTATCCTAAGCGTCATGAATAAAGAACTCCGTGCCATCGTCTGGCTCGGTGCTCTTCTCGGATCTATCATGGGAACAATCATGACATTTATCAACATCTAGAAAATATTTATTCAAAAGTCTTCATAGTTGTATATGTGATTATTTGTGACTATATTTGTAGCTGAAATAAAACTATACAATTATGAAGATTAAATGTTTTTTTGCAGCAATCTGCGCTTTGATGTTTTCATTCACAAGCTCAGGGGAGATTAATCCATCTAAACTCGCTCTCAATAATAATCCGTTGAGTAGTACTGAAGCTACTGAATTATTGAGTAAGGTCTATATGCACCACCAATCATTGCTGAGCAATTCTGTTGTCAAAATCATTGATGTACAGACAAGCGAAAGGTTTACATCTAGTGGCAACAATTTGCGAACCATATTGATATGCTCAGTGAATAACGAGAAACTCCCTAATGAGTATTATGCCATAACATTCAATGGAAAGGATATAGTCGACGGTGCCATGCTAGGACACAATGGAGACTCCAAGATTCTTACCATAAAAATTCCTCGAGATGAAATAATTTATAGGCCCTCTCCCAAAATCAATTTTGAATTCAATGGTGATACTATCAAAGCCATAAGAACTTATCAATTCTTCACAACTGCTAAAGGTGGCAATTGGTTTATAAAAGAGGGTACCATATATAATCCGTTTGTGGTAAGCAGTGGTGGAACAATCTATCAACTTCATCCCACAGCAATAGCCATCCGCGAAGATGGCGATGCAAACTACCTTAGCAAAAACCATAAACTGCCTACATATTCCAAAACTGAAGGTGAGTACTTCCCATATGGAATGAATATCCTCATCATGGCACAGACTCCTGCAAACAAAACTCTTGACATCGAGCATTTCAATAAGGAAGCAGACAGGATGTTGCAGATTGTAGAAAAATATGGAGAAGATGCCCCTGAGACTCCAGAGACACTATGCGTTATGGAATTTGCAAAGTGGAGTTTTAATCTTGGCATGAGACACAGTAAAGAATTCCTTACCTGGATTGCAAAGAATCCCAATGAAGAAAAATTCACACACTTTATCCAAGCAGTTGCCACCGAGAACGAAAACAATGAGCTAGATTGGCTAAAGGAACAGGTTAAATGTCTTAAAGACAAGAAAGCACGCAAATGGTGGGAGAAGTGGATGAAAAACAATTTATAATGGAAGACAAGAAATACAACATAGGATTAGCCCTCAGTGGTGGCGGTGTAAGAGGCTTTGCCCATATCGGTGCGCTGCGTGCGCTTGAAGACATTGGCATAAAACCCGACATCATTGCTGGTGTAAGTGCCGGAAGCGTTGTGGCAAGTTTCTATGCTGCAGGGATGAGTGCCGACGAAATATTCAAGTTATTCAGCAACGAGGACTTCAACAACTTCATCCAAGTAGACATTTCCAAGAGCGGTTTTATGAAACTTGACCGTTTCAAACGTTTCATTGCCAAGAATTTGCCGGCAGAGAACATTGAGGACTTACCTTTGCCCACAATTATCGGAGCTACCGATATTGAGCATCAGCACGAGGTGGCTTTCACCAGCGGCAATATCGCTGAGCGTGTAATAGCTTCTTGTAGTATTCCATTGGTATTCAAGCCAGTAAAAGTAGATGATGCCTACTATGTTGATGGTGGCGTGCTCCACAACCTGCCCTCCTACTACATTCGTCCATTGTGCAAGACCGTTATTGGCATCAACGTGAGCCCGACAAAACTAGGACCTATAAAGATGAACGTCCGTTCGCTTGCTTACCGCACTTATAAAATCATGACAATGAAAAATGTGCAGGTCGACAAACAGTTGTGCGACCTATTGGTTGATATACTTTCAATTCAGAATCACGGGACTTTCGACACAAGCGCTGCCAACAAAATTGCACAGAAAGGATACTTTGAAACCATGAGAATTCTTAAAAACTCTCAACTCATAAAAGAACTCACATCATGAGCTACAAACCCATTATTTATCAGCTCTTTCCACGTCTGTTTACCAATTCATGTGACCACTGCACTCCCAACGGCACCATTAAGCAGAATGGTGCCGGAAAAATGAACGACATAACTCTGTCAGTACTTAAGAAACTTAAAGATCTTGGCGCCACTCATGTGTGGTATACTGGAGTGATTCGCCATGCCAATAAAACGCATTACAAAGACATTCCCGACTGCAACCCATACATAGTTAAAGGTAATGCCGGTTCTCCATATGCTATCACCGATTACTATGACATTGATCCTGACATAGCAGTTAGTGTAAAGAACCGCATGAAGGAATTTGAGAGACTCGTGCATCGAACTCACGAGGCCGGACTGAAAGTCATCATAGACTTTGTTCCTAACCACGTGGCTCGCCAGTACCACAGTATCGCAAAGCCACAAGGAGTAGAGGATTTGGGTGAAAATGACAATAAAGACTTGGCTTTCTCAACCGACAACAATTTCTATTACATGCCAGGAGAGCAGTTTGCCCCAAGCATTGATTTGGGTAGCGGTGATGGCTTCTATTATGAGAAACCAGCAAAAGCGACCGGCAACGACTGTTTCCATCCTTACCCCGGAACAGGTGACTGGTATGAAACTGTAAAGTTAAACTATGGTATTGACTACTCTACTGGCAGTAGGCACTTCTCCCCCATTCCTTCCACATGGCACAAGATGCTT
>JAEEGL013257663.1_pt1 | contig 12569 bp, 14 predicted proteins | sample 9134231 | NCBI WGS metagenome assembly JAEEGL01 (sample SAMN16246548, study PRJNA631951) | gut metagenome | biome: gut microbiome; feature: rumen; material: fiber-attached | host: Bos | place: Iran: Karaj | collected 2018-10
AAAAAATAGGAGGGGACAGTAATTATCCCCTCCGTTATAAATCAAATCAAATTACACTTCGTTCCATGTAAGCTGAGCGCCAATCTCCTGAAGAGCAGCCTCAACTGTCTCTCCTGTGAAGTGTGAGCCAGCGTCTGCGATAGAAACATCAGCAGCAGCACCAGTGATGGCAACTTCCTCAAGAACGATGTCTGCACGTACTTCTGCAAACTTCTTGCCAGTCCATACATATGTCTTTCCGCCAACAGCCTGATCAACATAAGCAGTATTAGCAACAGGAGTAATCTCTGTTGTGAAAGTAGACTCCTCGTAGAACTTGCCGTCAGCAGGATTGTAGTAACCCTGAACCTCAGTAGCAGGAGCAGTAGAAACAGAGTTGTCAATGATACCTTCTGTCTCAACAACTCCACCCTTAATGGTTACAATGTTGCCAGCCTTAGAAGCAATGCCAGCTTCTCCGTTAAGAGAGCTAACACCACCAGCTGTCTTCTCGTCAACGTAGCCGATAACATCTGTAGCCTGAGATGTTGAAGGAATCTCACCAACATACTCAGCAAGAGCATTAAGATCTGTCTCAACCTGGTCAATCTTATCCTTAACGTTGATTTCAGGCTTGTAATCAGGATCACCAGCGGTTCCCTCTTATGCCTGATAGATAACCTTTGTAGCAGCAACCTTGTTGATTGTTACTGTGATTTCATTTGTTGCAGAAATTGCAACAGTAGCCTCAGCAGTTGTTCCGCCAGTGTAAACATCTACGAGATCCTTAACTGCGATGTACAGAGCGTCGTCCTGATTCTGAATTTCAAGTTTGATGTACTTACCAGCATCAGCAGCAGTAGCAGTTCCGCCAGCAGGGATGATGAGGTTAGTTACATTAGGTCCGGAAATTGAACCCTCGTGAAGAGAATCATCAGAGTCGTCGAAGAAAATTTCAACAACCGCACCAGACTTAACAACAAGGTCCTTAGGGATATTGATTGTTCCCTTAAGAACAGGATTTGTCTTGCCGTCTGTACGATCAGCAACGAAGTCGTTCTCGCCCTGGTAAATCTTGTAAACCTTTGCCCAATCAGTCTGACCAGCGGACGCATCATGAACCCAAATCTGTTGTCCAGCCTGCGCGGTATAAAGCTCAGCAAGAACTTCCTCTACAGTTGTGCCTGTGAAGTAAGAAGCAGCATCTTCCACACCAATCTCAGCAGCGAGGTTAGCAGAAAGGAGCACGTCCTTGAGATAGAGTTCAGCGTCAACCTGATAGAAGACTCCGTCGAGTTTTGTCATAGCCGCAAATCTCTCGGCAGCGGTCTGGCCATCTTTTGCAACTACACGATAAAATAAAACGTTCATAAAAAATTCCTCCTTGTACAAGAAAGTTATTAGTTACGATATCCTTTTATTCCCAACAAAAAAGAGCTTATAGCTCCTTTTACCCTGCGTTACTTACAGAAACCTCTTTAGGCAAAGGTTTCTTTTCGTTTCCATAACGGTCTAATTTATATGGAGAGAACACAATATCAAGAGGTAAACCTCTTTTTAAACGTCTACTTATTTTTCTTTGATCTATTCCAGTAATTCTTTGCCAATCTGTAAGGGTATGGGTCTCACCTTTATATGTTATATACACATTTCTACTAGTGTTTTTTGCTTGTTCTTGAGGCGTTATCCATCGACAATTTTCTGGGCAATAATCTTTATTAAAATCAATTCTGTCTATAGTCAAATCATCCCTATATCCATGAGATAAAGCCCATGCTTTAAAAGTCGCAAAACTATTACGCCATTCGTCGCATATGCGTATGCCTTTGCCACCATAACGTGCATAGTCTTTTGCATTTGTTCTATAGCATCGAGATTTCATATTGTTAAATATGGAATATAGCCTCTCATATTTTCCGTCTTCACGGACATCAATTATTCTTCTGTTTGGAATTGCGGTATGGTAAATCGTTTTTGTGTGATCTCCACAAGTTTTTGTTCCACCTACTTTTCTTTTTAGCTCAGAATAATTCTTTATTGTGAGATTACCACAATCGCACAAACACTTGACCAACGTATAGCCTCTTTCATTGACACCAGCGCCTTCTAAAACTACTAGATTACCAAAGCGTTCACCTGGAATTATTTCTGCTCTTTTTCCCATATAAATATTCTCCTCGCTTAGAAAACTCGCTAAATAATAAAAGCCAAGGAAACAACTAGCGAATGTTGCTTGTCGTGTTGCAATCACTATCCTTGGCTTTATATCAAATATTTAATTGTCTTAAGAGATTTTCGCGATTCTTTTTATCCATTTCAATCGCTTCTTCATCTGTAACGACAGGTAGGTTCATACAATAATTGTAGTAGCCTTCTCCGTCTGAGTTCCCTCCGAGCCCATCATGATATGGTTTATATAAAAGGGTAAGATTGTTTTTCTCTGCAAGAGTAATAGCGCCTCTTCTTTGATAAGCTTTACCCAAATATACAATCTTATCATGAGAAATTCCTAATAGGCTTTCAGCCATATATCCGCCGATTTTCTTGGTCTCCTCAGTATTCTCTGCAAGTTTTATCATAGCCTGTCGCAGTTCCTCAATATTTTCTTTGTGTTCCTGATAACGTTCAGCACCTTTAGCTTCACGTTCTTCGAGACCTTCACGAACCTCTTTTGCTAAGTCTGCAATGGCCTTGGCATTAACGTCACAATAATCAAGTTTCCATTGGTTATTTACATTCGTAAGATGGTCTTTCAATTCTTTCCGAATGTTGTTCTCCTCTTTATCCTCAGCACGTTCTTTCTTGTGACTGAAATGCTGTATAAGGAACTCAAAGAATTTAAGAAGTGCGGCAACAGTACCACCACCTGCCATGATAAGAACTAATTCTTTTATCATGCTTCTCCCCCTAAGAAACAGGCGAGGGTTTAATCCCTCGCCCTTTGATTAATAGTTTCATCCCTTTATTCATCTTAAAAACATAAAATGTTTTTTACATACGCATTCTCTTACGTGGAAGGACGTATTGGTTTGAACCACTTGAATAATATATGTTGTCTCCATCTGTCCATATGTAGGCACCAGCAAAACTCGTCAACCCACTCCAAGACTTTGCTGTCCAAGTGCTTGTGGATTTGTTGAGGACGTAGTGGTTTGAACTATCTGAACAATAGATGTTGTTTCCATCTGTCCATACGTTATTACTAGAAAAACTCGTCAATCCACTCCAAGACTTCGCAGTCCACGTACTTGTGGATTTATTAAGGACGTATTGGGTTGAATAACTTGAATAATAAATGTTGTTTCCATCTGTCCATACACTGATACCCCAAAAATTCGTCAACCCACTCCAAGACTTCGTCTGCCAAGTGCTCGTAGATTTGTTGAGGACGTAGTGTTCTGAACTACTTGAATAATAGACGTTGTCGCCATCTGTCCATACGTTTCTACCATTAAAACTCGTCAATCCACTCCAAGTTTTAGATTCCCAAGTACTTGTTGATTTGTTGAGGATATATTGATCTGAACCACTTGAACAATAGATATTGGTTCCATCTGTCCATACGTCGGGACCAGAAAAATTCGTCAACCCGCTCCAAGTCTTCTTTGACCAAGTACTTGTTGATTTGTTGAGGATATATTGATCTAAACCACTTAAACAATAGATATTGTTTCCATCTGTCCATACGGTATTACCAGAAAAACTACTAACTCCTTTTCCATTCCAAGACTTCGTTGACCACGTACTTGTGGATTTATCGAGAACGTATTGGGCTGAACCATTTGAAAAATAGATATTATCTCCATCTGTCCATACGTATTGACCCAAAAAACTTGTCAATCCACTCCAAGTCTTCGTTGACCACGTACTTGTGGATTTGTTGAGGACATATTGGTTTGAACTATTTGAAAAATAGATGTTGTCTCCGTCTGTCCATACGTATTGACCATTGAAGCTTGTCAACCCACTCCAAGACTTCGCTGACCAAGTGCTTGTTGATTTATCTAGAGCATACTGGTCTGAACCACTTGAAAAATAGACGTTATCTCCATCTGTCCATACGTTGTTACCACGAAAATTCGTCAACCCACTCCAAGACTTCGTTGACCAAGTACTTGTTGATTTGTTTAGAACGTATTGATACCACGAATCTGAATAATAGATATTATCTCCATCCGTCCATATGTAGGCACCATAAACATCCTCCTTACCACTCCAAGTCTTAGGTTCCCACGTGCTTGTTGATTTGTTGAGAACGTATTGGGTTGAACCCTGTGAAAAATAGACGTTGTCGCCATCTGTCCATACGGCACCACCATAAAAACTCATCAACCCATTCCAAGTTTTCTTAGTCCAAGTACTTGTGGATTTATCTAAGACGTATTGGTCTGAATAATTTGAATAATAAATGTTGTTGCCGTCCGTCCATACGTAGTCACGAGAAAAAGGAAGAGGAAACATATCGAATTCCTTTGTCTCCCATGTCGAATTTGAGAACGTCATAGCCTTACACTTTGTAGACGGAAGGGCAGGAGCATAATTAATTGCAGCTTTATGAACCACATCAATCTCTGGTATCATCTGAGAAGGAGTTAAGGTCGCGCTTTTTCCTGTCTTAGATCTTATCTTTGTTGCTAAATTTGTAAAATAATCTGATAATGCTGTCACTTACCTTACCTCCTTTCTTATCTTACGTGAATTGGTTTGAGAACGTATTGGGTTGAATAGCTTGAATAATAGATATTAGTTCCATCTGTCCATATAGAGTTACCATCAAAACTTGTCAACCCACTCCAAGATTTCGTTGACCAAGTGCTTGTAGATTTATTTAGAACGCGTTGGGTTGAACCAACTGAATAATAAATATTGTTCCCATCTGTCCATACGTAGTCACCCCTAAAACTTGTCATCCCACTCCAAGTCTTCTTCGACCAAGTGCTTGTTGATTTGTTGAGAACGTATTGGGTTGAATTATATGAACAATAGATGTTATCTCCATCTGTCCACACGTAGCTACCATAAAAGTTCGACAATCCACCCCAAGTTTTCGTTGACCATGTGCTTGTGGATTTATTGAGGACATATTGAGTTGAACCACTTGAAGAATAGATATTAGTTCCGTCTGTCCATATAGAGTTACCACTAAAACTTGTCAACCCACTCCAAGTCTTAGGTTCCCATGTGCTTGTGGATTTGTTGAGAACGTAATGGATTGAACTTTGTGAATAATAAATATTGTCACCATCTGTCCATACTTCACCACCATTAAAACTCGTCAACCCACTCCATGTCTTCTTCGACCAAGTGCTTGTCGATTTATTAAGGACATAGTGTTTTGAACCATTTGAACAATAAATGTTATCTCCATATGTCCACACGTAGCTACTACTAAAACTATAAATTCCTACTCCACTCCAAGACTTCGTCTCCCAAGTGCTTGTTGATTTATTTAGGACGTACTGCTCTGAACCATATGAATAATAGATGTTGTCTCCATATGTCCATATGTAGTCTCCATCAAAATTCGTCAACCCATTCCATGTCTTCGCAGACCAAGTGCTTGTTGATTTATTGAGGACATATTGGTCTGAACCACTTGAATAATAAATGTTGTCGTCGTCTATCCATATGGAGTAACCATTAAAACTCGTCAATCCACTCCAAGTCTTCGTTGACCATGTACTTGTTGATTTATTGAGGACATATTGAGTTGAATAGCTTGAATAATAGATATTAGTTCCGTCTGTCCATACGCAGTTACCAGCAAAATTCGTCAAACCACTCCAAGTCTTCTTCGACCAAGTGCTTGTCGATTTATTTAGAACATATTGATCTGAATCATCTGAATAATAGATGTTATCTCCATCTGTCCACACGCGCACACCATTAAAACTTGTCAGCCCACTCCAAGTCTTCGCAGTCCAAGTGTTTGTTGCTTTGTTGAGAACGTATTGATCTGAAAATTGTGAATAATAGACATTGACACCATCTGTCCACACTCTGCTACCACTAAAACTCGTCAACCCACTCCATGTCTTCGTCTCCCAAGTGCTTGTTGATTTGTCGAGGACATATTGGTCTGAACTATTTGAATAATAGATGTTGTCTCCGTCTATCCATATGTAGTCACCATTAATAGGGGGAGGAGATACATAAAATTCATTTGTCTCCCAAGTTGAATTTGATAATTTTGGGCTCATCTTTGTAGAAACAAGAGAGGGAGTATACAATTTCCCATCATCATAGACATCATCAATCTCATCAATCATCTGACTAGGGGTAAGAGTTGCACTCTTACCTGTATTACTTCTAATCTTGTTTGCTAAAGAGGTAAAATAGCCTGTTAATGACATATTTTCACCCCCTTATTAGTATGATCCATTAAGTGCTTGTGTGATTACTGTATCTACATATGTGTAAACTGCACCTGACGTTACGACATCTGCGCTTCCGCTTGTTACTGAGGTTGTAAAATCTTTTGCTGCCGCAGTTCCGAGCGTGGGTTTACCAGTTAAGTCATCGTAAGCACCACTAAATGTACTTGTCCCAGCACCAATATTTGTCCTTGCATTAGCTTTCTCTGTATCTGTAAGATCCTGAGAAGCCTCAGTACTAACAGCTTTGAAATTCCCTACATTTCCAAGCCCAACTTCTGAAGCCGTATAAGTTGGCTTTGTCGCAGCTTTAGCCCAAGCAGATACGTCAGCAGCATTTCTTGCATCGGTCAGTCTGGAATCGTTACCCATTACAACTTGAGATGCACTAGCGTCACCACTTGTAGCAACATCTTTTGTAGCAGCGGTTCCGAGATTATCAGCATCCGGTATACCAAGAGCAGTAATATCTGCTTTTACAACAGCAGTCAAGCTAGACACATGTCCCTCAGCAGTTGCTCCAACCTTATAAAATCCACTAGCAATAGCAGTAGAAATCTTATTTGCATCTGTCGCATGATCATAAGCCGCCTTACCTCTATCACCGCGATAAGCAGTTGTAGAAGTCTCTCCAAGCGCAAGATCACTTCCAATGGCAACAAACGCTGATCCTGACCATCTATATGTGATATTTGTAGCTTTGTCTACATAAATCTTATCTGCTTCAGGTATAATCTCTGTCTCATAAGTAGACTCTTCATAGAACCTTCCATCAAGACTATTGAGATATCCTTCCTTAACATCATCCACATAAGATGGAAGCTGAGAACTAGGAACCTTACCATTTGCATCAAGTTCTGCAATACCACTTGCAGTACCAACAGAAGATGTATCGACCTTACTTGCAAGAGCCGTAGTAACACCATCTACAATAGCCTTATCCGCATTGGTATAATCATTTTCTGACAGTCCCTTGCCAGTAATTTTATCAACCTTGCCATCAAGAGCAGTATAAACACCACCAGATGTTACAAAATTAGAACTACCGCTTGTAGGAGCACTATCAGCAGACACATTCTTCCACTCCGCAGCAGTGTCATCATATACCAATGCCTGCCCACCTGTCGGAGTAGTGATTGCAACATCCCCTAAATCATCCAAATCTAAATCAGTAGAAATAGTAGTCCATGTTCTGCCACCGTTTCCATCTGTAGTCAATACCTGACCATTTGTACCTTCATCACTAGGTTCGCTGATCTTATTCGATAAATCGTCTCTTGCCTTGTCATCAACGATGTCAAATGTTTCAGCAGTAATCACACCTGTTGCACTATCAATAACCTTAGTAGTAAAGGTTTTCATTTCTCTATTAGGCATAACTTACCCTCCTTATGAAAAATCTATATTTCCATTGTTATACTTCGCAGGAGATGATGTCTGGCAAAGAAAAATCAAATTCTTAGTATTCTCATCATAATCTGCGGTAATCTTAGCGTCAGAATTCCCGGCAAAAGGAATAAGCTTTTTTTGTTCTTTATCGTATATATTTGAACTCATCTATGCGTTTCCTCCTCTCTTAAACTATGTGCCAAATAGGATCACCTCCACCTGGCTCTCCACGAGGGATTTTAAAATTAAGCTTAATTCCAGTAACAGTTGTTACCTCGATGACTTCAGCAGGTTCATCATATTCAACAGTCTCTGTATCACCCACCTCAACCGTAGGAAGAGGAATCAAACCTGCGTCTTGAACTGTTCCGTCATCTAAAGTGACATACAAATGAAGTTTGTTTTGAGCGTCAGCAGCGATATTAACGTCCTGAATAGAACGACCATCTTTTCCGTTGTCAACCCTCATCTCGGACGTATAGTGAGTTCCACTATTACCAGTCCATCCAAATGTTACAGTTGTATACTTCCCATCAGCAGAAGGAGTAATAGCATCAATCGTACAATTCTTGCCTTCGATAAGAGTTACACCCTCAAGGACTTTATCCACATAAGCTACGCTTGCGCCTCTTGAGAGGATATATGCCTGTGTACCGTTCATAGCACTTTAACTCCTCCTTTCTTACATCAATATCCATTCATCATTTGAATTTAATCCGTACATAACTGCTCCATTACCAGTTCCTATGACCATGCAAGTTGAACCTTTACCACAAGGTCGGCAAGAAACAGTATCCTCTCCCTGCTGAACACCTGGAGAATTTATATGCGGAAGATTTTGAATGTCATCAACAGTGTCTGCCCAAAAAGGAATTTGGTTATCAACACTATGTAGTCTTCCTGTATCCGACGTATTTATCCAGTACATAATCTTCTTCCTTTCCTCTACACTTCATGCCAAATAGAGTCAGCATTCATAGGAATGTACTTATTCTCTGTTGGCGACCATATAAACATCTCTGTATCGCAGATATAAAGTGTTGCAAACTCACCCTTTGCCGGCAGCTCCGACTTTGGTATAAAGATGACGTTATTAGTTGGCGGTTCAGTAATAGCAGTCCATTCACCATTGCTATAACGCCACATAATCTTTGTCTCTTCAACGAAGTAAAAACCATCCATCGGATGAGCATAAGCATGTCTATCTGCGTCTGTTTCAAAAACTAAAAGAGAGTCATAGCTGACGCGCCCATTGTCGCTGTCAAAATAGACTCTCTTTGTATCTTCGCAAAATATTAAGTTACCCAACGCAACATCAATAGTGTTTATGTATTCAGAGGTGGTCAGGTAATATGTGATCTTAGTTACATCTGCCATGTCAGCCATCCCCTTTCACCACATGAAGTTGTATTTGTTCGTCAGTATATTGGTTTGCGTTATCAACAGTTTCAGTTGCTACAGTGTTAACATATTCAACAACTGTTGTTTCTGCCGGTAACATGCCAATAACATCGTTATATGTAGGGTAGTAGGCAGTACCGTCGAAGGTATAGACTACATTTCCCATAATATACAGAGTCTCTTTGTCTCCCTCAAGAACAGGAGGAAGAACCTCAACTCTCTTTACGTTTCCTTCTCCGCCAGGTCCAGGAGCCCCTTCGTAACTGTTAATTTTGTGAATCACTTTATCGGTATCGACAAGCACCCATTGCTTTGTATCTGTCGCAAAGAAGAAGAGGGCCTTATCAAGACCGTCTTTAAATCTTCCTGTTGTCAGAGCGCGATCTAAGCTTTCAGCTTTACCACGTCCAAAATACGGGACCTTCATCCACTTTTCATCAGCCATGTCCGTCCCTCCTTATATTCCGACAACATCAAAATCAATAAGACCGTCATCTTTGCCGTCTTCATCTTCTGAAGTAACGACAATGTTAACACCCTCACCGATATTAGCACCATCAACTGTGAGAGAAAGATGTCCTTCTTCAGTCAGCGACAAATCATCAGGCACAGATGTCTCGGCAATGGCCTTGATTTCTGCAATCTTTGTATCAAGTTCTGCAATCTTATCATCAATAGCAGAAAGACTTTCATCTGAAACATACTTGAAGTAGTCATCCCACTCTTCAATAGTGATATCGAGATTACCTGTCTTAAGCACATACTTCTTTTCTGCCTCAAGATCCACATGAACAAAACTTAAATACAAAGAAATCGTTCCTGCCACATCTGTAATCTTAGTAGTCACAGGGAGCTTAAACTTCAAGAATCCCTCTTTATCACTTTCTTCAGATACAAGTGCTTCACTATAAGCCACGTTACCAGGATTGGTGTAGTACATCATTCCTGTAAAATCCTTTAATTCATACTCTTCATACTTTTCAGGAACATAGATAGTAATGTTATCTACAGCGTTCTCTTTCTGCTGAATTTCTAAATAAATCAAAATATTTAGATTCTTAGCCAAGATATCTAACGATATCAGATTCACTAAGCTATCCCCGTAATTCCTACGGTTCTTATTAATTATTTAGATATTTGCTTTAACCCTTCATTTAAAATATTAATTGCAGCATTGACATCTCTATCGTGATATGTACCACAACTAGGGCAAGTCCATTCTCTCATTTTTGTATTTTTGGTTTCATTATTTCTATATCCGCAAATATGACAAATTTGAGATGAAGGATAATACTGATCAATCTTCACTAATTTTTTTCCATACCACTCTGATTTATACTTCAACATATTAGAAAAAGTACTCATCGAAGTATCGTCAACTCTCATTCTAAATATAGCCTTTTTGGTTTTATTTCCTAAAGCATCTTTTTTTATTCCTTCAACATCTAAATCTTCAATACAGATTACATCATAATTCTTAATTAAACTAGTAGATAATTTATGTAAATAATCTGTTTTTTGATTTGAAATCTTTTCATACAGTCTCGCTAATTTTATACGAGTTTTTTCCCAGTTTTCTCCTCCAACAGTTCTTCGATCTAATTCTTTTTGTAATCTGTTTATTTTGTTTTTTAATTTTTCATCTATAACAAAATCATACTTTTCCCCATTGGACAAAGTACAAAAATTCTTTACTCCTAAATCAACTCCAATTTGTTTATTTGTCTTAGGGAAAGAAACTACGTTATCAATTGAACAACAAATACAAAAATAATATTTTTCACTAGCTTCTTTGATAACTGTTGCACATTTTATTTTTCCGATGGGAGAACAATTATCTCTAATTTTAACCCATCCTAATTTTGGAATACGAATTTCCCCATCCTTATACATAATAGTAGACCATTCTTTATCCTTGTTAGGATAATAGTTTTCTGTAATATAAGTCTTTCTGTGATTCGTTCTTTTCTTAAACTTAGGATGCCATGCACTATCGTAAAGAGTAGGAATATGATTGATTTCTTTAAAACGTTGAAGCTTTTCAGGAGAATATCTAACATATCCTGGTTTTTTCATTTCCATAAAATAACGATTATAACTATTATCTAGTATTTTTACTGCTTGAAACAATGCGACAGAATCACTTTCCTTAAGCCAAGTATATTCCTTTTTTATAACAGTAATATCATTGCACATATCATAATAAGTCATATGCCCTTTTTCTGTTTGATATAAATCAATTTGTTTTGCAAGATAATAATTATAAACAAACCGAGTACAGTTAAAAGTTTTCTCCATTTGTTCTCGCTGCTTTTTATTTGGATATGCTCTAAATTTATACATCTTATTCATAAAGATACCTCTCTGATAACATGATATCATAATGATGTAATGCCGTCAACATCATATTGACATTATTATGATGTAATCATATAATCAAAAATGAGAGGAGATTACAAAATGTCCGCAACAGTATCTGAAAACAATACACGTTTAACATTTACAATCAATAAAGAACTAAAAAAAAGAGCAGAAGAGCAAGCAAAAAAAGAAAATCGTTCCCTTAGTAATTTTATTACTACCGTCTTGGAACATTATCTAAAATAATTAAAAGATTAATATTTTGATTTATATTTGTTCACATAGGTTCGCTATTCCTACGCATCCTTACTCGCATATTTACGCCAGGTATCTTGTATTTTCATACAAGCACAGACTATATCTTATCCATATCTCAGACTATATATCTTCGACTTAGGCGAAACCACTTCCACGCGCTTGCGTGTACTTCCCTCAAGAGGAATAGTCGTTGAACTTTATCCTATTCGGATTTTAGCTGCTAATTTCCCATTTTTGTAAGAAGAGTTTAGGATTTAACCTTGCTCCATGTAACAAATTTTTTCTACTTTCGTCGCATTCGCACTTAGGTTTATTTCATCCTTATGCTGTAGCTTTGTTACCTTTAGGGGGTTCTAGCAATTCAGTTTCTTTGTTGGACTTTATGTCTCTACATACTAGTTTCCCAATATGCTTACCAATACTACGTTTTTTGAACGTATTCTTAATAAAGTTTTGAAGGCTTTGAAAGAATCAAAGTCTTATTGCTTTTCATAAGTATTACCATTCCCTATAATCCCCCTTTCTTAGTTTAGATTTATATATTTATTGCTAATCCACTGATTACCATCGAGATCAATCTGATACCAGCCAGTCGCAACATCAGTAGCGTAGATCACTACATTTTGTCCTTTTTTCAAATAGCCAACAATATTCTTATTGTCAACCGTGCTTGGTGTACTGCGCACCCTAAGTGAATTTGCCGTCACAATTCCGGTCTTCCTATTCTGCTCAACAATAGGAGAGTAGAGAATATTAAAATCCAACTTCCCATTATAAGCAGACGGAATTACTCCGCTTGAAGTATAC
>JAEEGL014800416.1_pt1 | contig 12569 bp, 12 predicted proteins | sample 9134231 | NCBI WGS metagenome assembly JAEEGL01 (sample SAMN16246548, study PRJNA631951) | gut metagenome | biome: gut microbiome; feature: rumen; material: fiber-attached | host: Bos | place: Iran: Karaj | collected 2018-10
CTATTGGACATAAATCCATTGCTCTGAAAAAACGTCAGGAAGGATGCGCCCCGGAAATCATAGCATATGCAGACAAAGCAAACGAACGGCTGCGAAGGAGATTTTATAGGCTCACATTAAACAAAGGCGTAAATCGAAATAAAGCAACAACAGCAATAGCCAGAGAATTATCCTGCTTTATATGGGGGATGATGACTGGGAATGTAGCATGAGTTAACAACACTGAACGCATAGGCAGGGTCTTAGGGCACTCTTAGGTCCGAATCATTTGCGATCCTCCTATGTTGACATTGTAGAAATACTTTGATTCACGATTTTAGACAGCAAGATTCACGGCGGACCATTGACCTGCAGGTAACCAATCCACGAATAACAGAGTGGCCAAGGCCGGGGACTGTTAGACCTGAGGCTCTACCTCTGCGTTCAGTGTCGGAATAATTAAAACGGTGATCTCAAAAAAGAGCTTGACAAGAGGTCACTTCATAACAGGGGGGATATTCCTTTGCTTGCTACGGAAGAATCGGATCATCGATCCGACCAAACCTGATCAATGCAGTCTCAGTAATCGACCTCTGGAAATCTGAATGATACATCATAAACGATTTCACATTATGAAATTTTCTGATCGGATATGATTCAATAAGCTTGATTTTGATACCTCCATTCCGGCATCTCCTACTGTCAATACTTCATATTTGTCAAGTTTGCTTATCTATTTATGGTTGAATCTGTTTGATTATTGATATTACTGTGTCCATATTGACAATTCTAAGCAAATGCAGTTTGAAAAGCGAAGCGATTCCAAATCATTCCGATACAGTTCTAATACCATCCGAAAATGATGATCTGATGATCATGCAAGGATTCTAAAAGGGCGGTCGTTTCCTATTGGCCCTCGGAGAGCGCACGGATATGATGGGCAAACCACATATCAGTGCGCCCTTGCTTTGCTGCGGGAAACAGGAAAAGAACCCACCGGTATCTTGCGCGAAATCCTTATAAATAGTAAGATAAGGATGCAGATGATTTAAAACAATCCCATTTTGGAAAAAGGTAAAAAATATGGGGAAAGAAGAAACCATAAGAAAACTGAAAGAAATATGTCAAGCGTATACAGACATTCTAGGAATCGTTATTCTGTTTGGCTCTTACTCGCGTGATGATGCCAATCAGGATTCGGATATTGATCTGTATATTGAACCGAAAGATATTAATATGACAACATCAAAGTTCGGCTCAAGCAGACGATATAAAGAGTTTAAGTATACTTTATTTGATTCCTTCCCAACAGAATTTGATCTTCTGGCCTATGGCGGTAGAAGAGATATCGCAACAATGAAAAATAGCCCGTTGTGGGTGCAGATTCAAAAAGACGGAGTAGTGATTTATGACCAAAGAACAAAAACTATATAAGTCTCTTATACTTGCAGACCTTAAAATTGCTCTGACACATTATGAATCTGAAGAAAAAGCTATCAGACTACAGGCCGCATATCATGCACAGCAAGCAATAGAAAAGACCATCAAGTTAAAAGCGGAGATTTGTGGCGTAAATCTGTGGGGACATGATATAGATGGTTTGATCAAAAAATGTGACGATGCGGGTTTGAAAATAGATATTCCTTCGATTATTCGCGAAAAAGCGGATATGTATACACACTGGGAAGCAGAATGCAGATATTATCCAATTAAGGTCGTCAGAAAAGACAGCATTAAAAAAGCGATAAATACTGTCCAGGAATGGTTGGGTAAAGGCGATACAAAATAAGATGGTTGAGTTTTGACAAATTTTGACAAAGACGAAATAGCGCTATCCAAAACCATTGATTTTACGGCATTTTTAAAATATTATTGCGTTCGAATCCCTCCGTCTGCGTATTTGCCGCGATCTGTGATCGCGGCAGGCTTTGTCATATATTGTGAAGCAATGTATGACGTGGCGAGCGCCGTTTGAGCGGAGTAAATCCGGTCCAAAATGTTAAAAGAACAGGATACCGAAAGGTATCCTGTTTTCGTTCATAAAGAAAAAAGGTACTATATAAATGATCCGTCGATCATGCTAAGTTTTATTCAGGATCGTAATGATCATGCTATACAAAAGAGAGGTGACCGTACTATGAAAAACATCCGCTTTATTCTGCTTGGAGAAATGATCCTGTTTGCAGCCGTATTTATTCTTACCATGCTCCTTGGAAACGGAGGACTTTCCGCTGCCGCATGGTTTCTTGATCTGCCGTCTCTAATGATCATTGTATTGGTTCTGATCCCGGGACTGCTTATCATGGGAGCCTGGAAGGATTTTGTGAAGTCTTTTTCAGTGGGAATCCGCCAGTACAGCCTGTTAGAGTTAAAGAACATTATCAATGCAGTGACGGCTGCCCAGAAACTGACGGTATTTGCGGCGCTGTTTGCCATCATCATATCCGCAGTACAGCTTCTTGGCAGATTTGACGATCCCTCCACGATCGGCCCGAATCTGGCAGTATGTTTTCTGTCAGGATTCTATGCGCTGATCCTTGAATTTCTCCTGCTGCCGCTCAGATTGAATGCCGAGAAGAAAATGAACGAGGAAATGGATCTTGGAGAGTAACAGACCTGAGATTTCAAAAGAACAATATCTGAAAATTGCCCGAAGCTTCGGTCTCACAAAGCGGGAACTGGAGCTTGGGTTTCTGAAGATATCCGGTTTTTCGAACCGGAGGATCGCCTATATGTTCGGTATTTCTGAGCAGACTGTTAAAAATCATTTCACGCATATCTATGAAAAAGCATGGGTTCCCGGCAGAAAGGAATTCAGGGAACTGTTTACGCAACAAAAATAAACAAAAATCATCCGGAAAAGTTGGGGCCATCTTTGTTGATATTGATTTTTTCAAGGAATGCAACGATACCTACGGCCACGCCAGAGGGGATGAGATCATTCTGAAAGTTGCCGATGCATGCCGGAAGGAGGAGACCAAAAACGTCCGCTTTTCCCGCTACGGCGGTGATGAATTCTTCGGCATCACCTGTGGGCTGACTGACGAAAAAGTCTTAAACATCGCGCGCCGGATCGCCCGGACCATCCGGGATGCCGATCTGCCTCATGTGAACAATCCAAACGGCGGCAGGATCACCCTGTCGATCGGTGTCGTAAACATGACGATCAATGACAGGACAAATACCATTCTGGATATTGCAAACAATGCCGATAAAGCGTTGTATTATGCAAAAAGCGCGGGGAAAAACGTGATCTATCAACAAATATTTGACGATCCGGATGCAGGCGAAAGAGTCGTCACTTATGTCAAAATCCCCATATAAGATCGCATTGTCCATACCTGTAGATTTTTGACTTTTCAGCAATAAACCATTTTACACATTACCGGAAAAGATCTGTTCAGAGAAACGGCAGACGGATCTAAGCCTTTGTCCGTTCATGCGCTTGCAAGGAGCAGTACCTGGACGAAAGTCTTTGACCTCAAAAGATTGCCGACATCTTTCTTCGTCTGATCAAAGACAGGAATTTTGATTTTGAAGTCATTCCTAATCCTGGGAACGGATCCACTTTCTGAGAGAAAGGATCGCGGAAACCGGAACCGACAGTTCATCCACCCCGATCTTAAGAAAATAGGATGTCAGAGCACTGTCTGCAGCAAGTTCCCCGCAGATCGCAACGGGGATCTTGTTTTTATGTGCATTTTGCACCGTAAGCTCGATCAGTTTAAGGATCGCTTCGTGATGCACATTCTGCCGGACCGGGAGCGCTGCGTTCTGCCTGTCCATGGCCAGTGTATACTGTGTCAGGTCATTTGTCCCGATACTGAAAAAATCAACCAGACCCGCAAGTTCATCGCTGATCAGCGCCGCTGCGGGTGTCTCGATCATCACGCCAATCTTCGGATCAGTAAAGGGGATCTGTTCTTTCACAAGTTCTTCTTTCACATCATCGATCATTGTCCTGATCTTTTCCACCTCTTCTTTGGAAACGATCATCGGAAACATGATCCCGACATTGCCGAACGCGCTCGCCCGAAAGATCGCGCGAAGCTGCGTATGAAACATCCCGGGATGATCCAGACTTAAACGGATCCCCCTGACACCGAGCGCAGGGTTCTCCTCTTTGCCGGTTCGGCTCTGATCCTGCTTGTCCGCGCCAAGATCCAGTGTACGGATGACCACAGGCTTCGGGTTCATGGTCTCAACAACTGCTTTATAGATCCGAAACTGTTCCTCTTCCGACGGATCGTTCTGCCGGTTTAAGAACAGATATTCACTCCGGAACAGTCCGATCCCTTCCGCATCGGATCGCTGTGCCATCTTCGCTTCCAATACGCTGCTGATATTTGCAAAAAGAGAAACGCGTTTTCCGCTCTTTGTTTCCGTTTTGGTTCCGATCAGCTGCTCCAGTTCCTTTCTGGAATCCAGGAAAGTCTTCTGTTTTTCGTACATTTCCTGAAGGAGCTCTTCCTCGGGATCGATCAGAAACCTGCCGTCAATGGCATCCGCGACGCCGGTCCTGTCATTGTATTTTTCCGAAACGGCAATCCCGGTATCAACAAGCGCTGTGATACCAAGAGACCTTGCAAGGATCGAAGCGTGGGAATTTACAGACCCCTTTGCGCTTACGAGCGCCAAGACCTGCGACGGATTAAGGCCGGCAACTTCCTGTGCCGAAAAATCATCCGAAAGAAGGATCACCGGATCCGAGGGCAGGCGGATCTCGTCATCAATATGCTGGATCTTACGGATCACACGGTCCGTTACATCCCGAAAATCCGCAGCGCGTTCATTGATATACGGATTGTCTTTTACCGTTGCAAAAAAGGAAGCCAGATCCTCTCCGGCGCGGTATACGGCATAACTTGCGTTATGGTGCCTCTGCACGATCTCTTCCGTAACGGCATGATCAAAATCAGGTTCCTGCAAAAGCATCATATGGGCGGAAAAGATCATCGCCTGTTCTTTGCTGATCTTGTCTTCCGTCATTTCACTCATGTAACTCAGTTCCCGGATCGCTTCCTCTTTGGCATCACGATAGGCACGAAGCTGTTCTTCCGTGTCCGTGATCTTTTCCGAGAGGATGCGGGGTTTCGGTTTGCGATAGATCAGGATCTTTCCGATCGCGATCCCTTTCTGCACGCATTGCCCTTTGGCTGTGATCATAACGCCTTTTGCCCTTTCTGAGACTGTACAGCTCTTTCTATAAAAACCATAAGATCTTTTGATATCAAAGTCAATGGATTTCTTGATCCGCGCCGGTATGATACAATAACGGTAAGCCGATTGACAAGCGACGGCGGAAAATGTAAAATAGCGGTAGTTAGTTTTCGCTAACCGGAAAGGAAAAACCTATGGGTACCGTGATCACGATCATCATTCTTATCATCTGCGTTGCGCTTGTCATCCTGAAGCTGGTCCGCGACAAAAAAGCCGGAAAAAAATCCTGCGGCTGCGACTGCTCAAGCTGCGGCGACTGTTCGAAATGCAGCAGCGCCGCAAAGAAATAGTTCCCGCTTTTTTGATTACAAGCGCACGTGAATATGTTATGATGGATAAAAATAACATCAGGGGGGTTTTTTATGGCTATCCGTGAATCCGGTGAAATGTATCTGGAAACGATCCTGATCCTTTCCAAGGATCTGCCGGCCGTCCGTTCCATCGATGTGGCCAGAGAAATGAATTTTTCCAAACCCAGTGTTTCCAATGCCATGAAACACTTAAAATCCGAAGGTTATCTGACGATCGACGAAAACGGTTCGATCCTTCTGACAAAGCAGGGAAAAGATCTTGCCGAGAAGATCTATGAACGCCATACCCTGCTTACGAAAATGTTTGTAAATCTCGGTGTGGAAGAATCCGTTGCTTCCGAAGATGCCTGCAGGATCGAGCATGTGATCAGCGATACCACCTTTGCCGCGATCAAAGCGCATCTTTCCAAATAGCAGGTCTTCTCAGAACAGCATAAACAGCAGGATCAGGATCAGACCGATCCCTGCAAGAGACAGAGCAAATGACAGAGAACGGACAATGATCGCATTATTTTCCGATATTTTCGTGTGGATCATTGCGAGCCGGTGCTCTGCATTTTCTTTTTTGGGCTTATATTCCCAGACCGTATCATTCATCACATGGATCGCATGATCCATCCAGGATCCGATCAGATGCGTCGCAGGGCTTCCCTCGATCCGCTCCTGCGGCAGCTTTTCTTCCTTAAACACCGTCTTTCTAAGTCCCACAACGATCGAATCGATAAACCTGTCCGCAAGGCGGCAGACAAAGACGCCGCAATGGATCAGCACCGGTGTTACCGTGTCCACGAACCGGTCAAGGATCCGGCATAAGAATCCCAGAACCGCAGGAAGCACGATCAGCAGCAGCGGTCTGTAGACATATTCTTCCAGATCCAGATATTTCGGCCACCTGTTCACATATTCCCCGTCCTTCATCAGGCACTTTCTGACAACGAACAGATAAAGAACTGCACCGATCGCGATCGAGTAAAAACCGCCCGTCAGGTTGGTTAAGGAAAAATAGCGGAAATTTTCTAAAGCCTGTGAACGTAAGAATCCGGTACTGAGGCGTATGAAGGATTCCGGAATGAAATGAGGAAACATGCCTGCAAGGATCATAAACAAGGCCGGGATCGAAAGGACAACGGCACTCGCAACAGACATATAGTGTTTCTTTTCATCAAATCGTTTCTGTCTTTCTTCATCGGAATTCTTTTCCACAAACAATACAACGAAGAGCTTGGTCATATAGGCAATGGTGATCCCGCCGCTGATGATAAAGATCCATTCGATCAGCGTGATCAGGCCTTTTCCGTATAAAAACGGCATCAGAACGCCTTCTTCCAGCAGTTCCTTATATTCCACGATACTTTCATGGATCAGCGTCTTGCTGACATAGCCGTTAAAGAGCGGAATGCCGCCGATCCCAAGCGCGCCCATCAGGAACTGGATCTTTAAGAGCGGCTTTTTACGGCCGAAACCGCGGATCTGATTCAGATCCAGCTCATGCAGGTTCATATAGACCACACCTGCAGCCATGAACAGCAGCAGTTTGATCATCGAATGGTTCACCATATGCATCAGCACGCCGCCTGCTGCCAGCGCATTGTGTTCTTTCAGAAGATCGTAGACGCCGGTCCCTGTCAGGATAAAACCGATCTGGGATACGGAAGAGCAGGCCAGCGTTCTCTTCAGGTCAACAGAAAACAGCGCAAGGAGCGCACCGAGAAACATCGTGATCACCCCGATGGTCAGGATCAGGGTCCCCCACTTTTCGTTTCCCCAAAACAGATAGCAGCTCAAAAGCAGAATGCCGAACACGCCGGCTTTGGTAAGGATCCCGGAAAGCAGCGCGGATGCGGGCGCCGGCGCAACGGGATGTGCCTTCGGAAGCCAGATGTGCAGCGGAAATCCGCCGGCTTTTGCCGCAAAGCCGAACAGCATCAAAGTTCCCGCAATAAACTGCATGCGGCTTCCGTCAAAGGAAAGCGCCGTCAGATCCGTTGTGCCCGTCTGCACATAGATCATAAAGATCCCCATCAGCATGACCAGACCGCCGATCACGGCAATGGCCAGATAGGTGTCGCCGGCGCGCAGGGATTCTTTTCTTTCATCCTGAATGACCCATACATAGGAAGCAAGAGACATGATCTCAAAAAAGACAAAGGTCGTATACAGATCAGATGACAAAAATACGCCGACGGTTGCAAAATAAGTAACCGCGGAAAATGCATAATAGCGCAGTTTGTTTTTATAATGCGCCATATATTCCACCGAGAAGATCATCGAGCAGACCCACATCAGTGTGGCGATCGCGCTGTAGAGCAGGCGGAAGCCGTCCAGCTTAAACGCCAGACCGAAGCCGCATATTCCGTTGATCGTAAACAGCCATTCCCTCATGAATATCTCTCCAAACAGATTCTTATCGATCCGTAACTACATTCCAGCCGCCACTTTGGCAAAAAATTCCGTAAACGGCGAGGAACAGATCCCAAACAGCAGGACCGTTACCGCAAAGATCCCGAGCGGGATCAGCATGAGCAGATTCGGATCCTTGCATTCCGCGACTTTTCTTTCATCAAAATCCTTCCCCGGGAAAAATGCGCGGATCACAACGCTTAACATATAGATCGCCGTAAGCAGTGCACTGACAAGAAGTGCGGCGATCCCGACATAAGCCAGCGGGTTCCTGCTTTCCACCGCCGCCGATGCAAGATTCCACTTGCTGATAAAGCCTGCAAATCCCGGAACTCCCATCAGTGCCAAAGACGCAACCGTAAAGATGGAAAAGGTCCATGGCATCTTTTTGCCGAGGCCGTCCAGCTCATACACATAATGACGGTCTGTCTGATACATGACGGCGCCTGCGCAGAAAAATGCGGTGATCTTCATCAGCGCATGAAAGACCAGATGCGTGATCGCGCCTGTCATGCCGGCCGGCGTCATCAATGCGCACCCGAACAGGATATAGGAAAGATTACTGATCGTGGAATAGGCAAGTCTGCGTTTAAAGTGGGTCTCTTTCAGCGCTCTCGAACATCCGTAAACGATCGTGACGATCGTTGCCGACATCACCACATACTGTGCCCATGTGCCCCGCAGGAAATCCGCGCCGAAACTGTAGTAGGTCATGCGGATCACGGCAAAAGCACCTGCTTTTACGACCGCAACGGCATGCAAAAGCGCTGTGACCGGGGTCGGCGCCACGGAAGCCGACGGAAGCCAGGAATTGAACGGACAGAGCGCTGCCTTCACGCCGAATCCGAAAAAGGCCAGAACATAGATCAGAAGCAGCACATTGGTGCGGTCGCCGACCAGATCTAAGTTCAGGGTCCCGCCAAGGATGAACCGGTTCGTATCTCCGTAATGGATGATAAAGATCAGGGAGATGAACGCAAATGCCGCGCCGCCAAGGGAATAATACAGGTATTTCCTGGATGCCAGGATCGCTTCCCTGGTCAGGGTGTGCATCACGAGCGGAACCGTCACGATCGTTAACAGTTCATAGAAACAGTACATCGTGATATAATCTTCCGCCGTCGCGATCCCCAGCGTAACGCCGTAAGTCATGACAAAGAACATGAAAAAGGTATTCTCGTGCTCCTCTTTTTTCATGTATTCGAACGAATACAGCGTGGCAAGCGGCCACAGGAATGCAACCAGACCGGAGAATACGACCGACAGATCGTCCATCGCAAAAGAAATGGACAGATCTCCGGTAAAATGAACCACCTCCAGAATGACATCATGGTCAAGCAGGATCGTGAGCAAAACCAGTATGGAATTGATGATCACCAGCGCTTCCGTGTAAATGCACATGGCCTTCCGGCTTTTAAACCGGACCAGCCTGATCAGAACACTGCCGAAGATCGGAAGCAGGATGATGAGAAGGGGTAGGTACTTTGCCATTTTTGTTTTTCCTTTATGACACCAGCGTCTCTGCCAGCGCTTTAAACAGTTCGATCAGCTTTCCCGGAAAGACGCCCAAAAGGATCGTGAGCAGTGCTAAGATCACCACGGGGATCATCATCCACGCGCTGACATGGATCTTCTGCACATCTTCCGCATTCCAGTCTTTTCCGGGAATATAACCCTTGATCACGATCGGAAGCAGATAGCCCGCCGTCAGCAATGCGCTGACCAGCAGCATGGCCGGTCCCAGGTAAGAATATACCGGAATGGCTTCATTCAGGCTTCCCACGCACAGATACCATTTGCTGATGAAGCCGGAAAGCGGAGGAATTCCCACAAGTCCCATGCTGACAACCGCAAACGCGGCAAGCATGCCCGGCATCTGTTTTCCGATCCCGGTCAGTTCGTCGACCCGCTCTTTTCCGGTTTCATGGATCACAATGCCGGCGCAAAGGAACAGCGCGGATTTGATGGTCGCATGAAAGATCACATGAAGCAGGCTCCCCGTCAGGCTCAGCGGATTTAGCAGAAAAATACCGAACAGGATATAGGAAACCTGGCTGACCGTGGAATACGCCAGCCTCTTTTTGAATACTTTTTCGCGGTAAGCCAGCATCGATCCCAAAAAGATTGTCGCGATCGAAAGGATCAGAAGGACCGTCTGTACGAAGGTCCCGCGGATCAGATCCGGTGATGCGATATAAAAGATCGTGCGGATGATCCCGAGCACACCGCCTTTTACGATGATCCCCGACAGAAACGCGGAAGCCGGCGCCGGCGCGACCGGATGTGCGCTTGTCAGCCAGGCATGCATCGGAAGCATACCGCCTTTTACGGAAAATCCCAGGATCATGGACAGGATGGCGATCAGGAGGATCGTCTGATTCTGCGGGGTAACGGAAGATGCAAGAACCCCGCCCGGCATAAAGCTGATCGTTTCCGCATTCTGATAGACAAAATAGAGTCCGAACAGTGCCATATACGCACCGCACAGGGAATAGAACAGATATTTCAGCGCCGCCATGATGGCTTCCTTCGTCTCATTATGGAAGACGAGCGGAACGGACAGCAGCGTCATCAGCTCATAGAACAGATAAAACGTGATCAGATTTCCTGCAAAATCAAGGCTTAAGATCACAAAGAGCGTGATCACATAAAAGACCGTATACCGTTTTGCTTTTTTATCCCCCTTAAAATATGCAAAGGAGTAAATGCCGCACAGGATCCAGACCAGTGTGGTGATCGACGCAAAGATCAGCCCCATCCTGTCAAAACAGAACATGATCGGCAGTTTTTTTGTCAGATAAAACAGCACAAAAGCTTGTTCACTCATGATTCCCTCCATCATCAGCCAAAGATCGCCAATCCTTTTTGGATCCATTCCTCAATAAAGACAGAAGCGAGTCCCAAAAACAGATTGCATATCACAAACGCAACGATCACCGTCGCGTATAATTTCTGTTTTTTCAAAGGCCGGACCGGATATTCCGAATCTTTGACCGGTGTATAGATCCGGATCACCGTTTTCATAAAGTAGATCGCGTTTAAGATCGTACTGATCCCGAGAACGATCAAAGCGGAAAGCATTTTTCCGGTATTGTTCTGCAGAGCCGCCTGCGCAAAGAGCAGCTTGGAAATGAACCCCGAAAATCCGGGAAAACCGACCATGGAAAGCGCGCCCACGGTAAATCCGATCCCGGCGATCTTGTTCCGGTAACCTGCCCCGGTGATCTGGATAAACTGCCTGCTGTAGCCCGAAACATCCGTTAAGCCGATCGCTGCGATAAACAGCAGGGATTTCGTGGCTCCGTGCATCAGGATATGATAAACGGAAGCGAGCATGGCCGCCTGTGTGCCCATGCCGATCCCCATGTAGATATATCCGATCTGCGCCACCGAAGAATAGGCGATCATACGCCGGATATCGTTTTCTTTGATCGCGCTTAAGGAGCCGAAGATCATGCCGGCAAGACCGAAAATAAACAACACATCCGTCAGCCGGTAGCTTCGGATCAGGTCGATCCCGATCACGCGGTAATAGATCTTGATCAGCAAAAAGATATATCCTTTGGACACCAGGCTCGACAGCATGGCTGCCGAACTTGCCGTGGAATAGCCGTATGCATCGGGAAGCCATGCATGAAACGGGAACAGCGCGCTTTTGATCGCAAGTCCCGCAGACATTAAGGAGATCGAAACCAGAAGCGGGATCGTATATTCCCCGTTTGCCGTGATCGATGTAACGGCCTCGCGGATATTGGACATCAGAAGATGTCCCGTCAGATCATAGAGCACCACGAGTCCGACCAGAAACAGGCCGGAGCCCAGCAGGCTCATGATCATATAACGCACGGCCGCCTCGATCGTTCTTCCGATCTGGCGGATCATGATCAGGCCGCAGGCGGCGATCGTGTTGATCTCCACAAATACGTAAGCCGTAAAGAGGTCGTTGGTGTAGATCATCGCAAGGAGCGAGCTGAGCAGGAGATTGACGACCACGTAATAGAGATTTTGCTTGGTCTCCTCAACCTCTTCGTCCAGTTTATGATGACCGCCCAACATGGATAGCAGCATGATCACGCAGAAGAACAGCGCCATGCCGGCTTCCAGAACCCCCGCGCGGATCTCATTTCCCCAGGGTGCCGGAAAATGCCCCATCATAAAGGTATAGCTGATCCCTTCCCGATACAGGAACACGGCCAGAACGGCCGATGCGATCATGATCGATGAAATGACGATGATGTTAAAGATCCTTGCGGCTTTCCGTTTCAGTACCGAAGAAACCGTTCCCGCAAACATCGCCAGAAATATGGAAAAGAAGGGAATGTTCTGATAAAACGCCATTTATTTTCCCTCCATTTTGATCTTTAAGGAGATCTCATCCAGATCCAGCGTCTGATATCTGCGATAAAGCCGGATCGTTAAGGACAGCATCAGGGCCGTAACGGATACGGAAACGACGATACCCGTCAGCACAAGTCCTGCGGGGATCGGGTTGATATAGGCATCCGAAGACTGTACGCCGTTTGTTATGATCGGCGCGAGGCGTCCGGTAATATATCCTTTTTCGGCAAGAAACAGATATACGGCGGAATCCATGATATTTAAGCCGATGATCTTTTTGATCAGATTCTTTTGCAGGAGCAGATTGGAAAGACCGATGGC
>JAEEGL016338006.1_pt1 | contig 12569 bp, 11 predicted proteins | sample 9134231 | NCBI WGS metagenome assembly JAEEGL01 (sample SAMN16246548, study PRJNA631951) | gut metagenome | biome: gut microbiome; feature: rumen; material: fiber-attached | host: Bos | place: Iran: Karaj | collected 2018-10
CCTCATTGTGAGAGTGTTGATGAGATAGCAAAATTGCTTAAGAGTGTAATAACGCCCGAGTTTAAGGTATCGTATGAGCAGGCGATTAAGAATTATAACGAAATGACTGATAGAGAAGGATAATATGACAACGGTATTATGCACATTATACAATAGCCTCTACCTTGATAAGGGTCTTGTATTGTACGACTCCTTGTGTGAGTGCGCAAAGGATTTTAAATTGTATGTCCTTTGTATGGATGACAAATGCTATGAGGTATTAACCGATTTAAATCAGGAGTACCATATTCCTGTCCGGCTGAGCGATTTTGAAGCTGGCGATGAGCCGCTATTGCAAGCCAAGGGAAATCGCTCAATGGGCGAATATTGTTGGACATGTTCATCTTCATTCATTAGGTACGTTTTGAAGCACTACGGAGAAGATTCCTGTACATACATTGATGCAGACATGTACTTCTATAATGACCCTCAAGTGTTGATAGATGAGATGCTGAAGGCCAAGAAGAGTGTGATGGTTGTGCCTCACAGATTTTGTAAGGAGAAAGAAGACCAGGCGACAATTGTTGGATTATATTGTGTGGAATTTAATACATTTATGAATACACCTGATTCTTTGGAGGTCTTAGAATATTGGAGAGCAAGATGCTTAGAATGTTGTAGTAATCTTGGTGACGGAATCCATTGGGGTGACCAGAAGTATTTGGAGGAATTAGTTGAGAAGTTTGATTGCGTACATGTATGTAAAAACTTGGGAGCAGGAATCGCTCCATGGAATATCTACTCATACTCTCCAAGTCTCAAAAATGATGTTTTAGTATATAATCCTTCAGATGAAGAGTCAAAGGTTTACTTTTATCATTTTCAGTCAATTGCTTATATTTTCAGAAAACTTGTTGATGTAAGTCTAAGTTCCTGTGTTAATAAAAGCCTAGTTGAGATTTTTTACAAACCATATTTAAGAAGAATTGAGGATAAGAAATCTTTTATTTTGAAAAAATTTGGTGTAAATCTATTGATTCATGGTCATCCAGCGAGATATAGTCGATGGGGTTGGTTAAAAGAAAACAAGATAGGACAGGTTTTATTGTATTTTAAAAGATTAAAAGAAGGTCGTGTTATTGTAAGAATTTAAGGGATGGGATTTGATCGAAGACCTTCTGGTTTTATATTGTCTAACCAACAGCTCACGGTAAAAACAAAATAAAATGAGGATTCTTATTATAGGGAGCCATTACGCATCTAGTTCTAGTGCAAACGGAATTTGTGCACAAAATATTGCGCTTGAGTTTAAAAGACAAGGGCATGATGTTTATGTTATATCTACAGGTTCAAAAGACAGCTTGATTCCAGAGCTTAAGGACGGAGTAAAGGTGTGGACGATAAAGGAAGAATGGTTTAATCAATTGTTGGGTAAACTGCAAAAAGGTGCAAAGTGGTATCACAGATTATTGTTGAAACCATATTGGGCATTCAGGTTGCTGTATATACTGCCGAGATATCCAATAACACAACCCATACGACTGGAACGTTCCTACAAATTGGCACTAAAAATAATCAAAGAGGAGGCTATAGACGTTGTCCTCTGTACTTGCTTGCCTTACGAACCTATTGCCGTAGGAATGAGGCTTAAGGAAAAATTAGGTGACTCAATAAGAGTGGTAACCTATCATTTGGATATCCTTTCATTTCCGAACAACAAAGAAAGGTTACTTAAAGCGTATAAGGAAAGAAGAATAAAGAATGCCATAGAGAAGGAACTATATGTGGTGGATAAGATGCTTGTTCCAGAATCTGGAAAAGGAATATTTTCAAATTCTAAAATTGAGTACACGGGATTTCCTGCATATATAGAACAACGTGATGCGATAAGAGCACCGTTCGAGTTTGATAAAAAATACATAAATATAAGTTTTATTGGTTCTTTGGATAAATCAAACAGATCGCCTCGTTTTGCTTTAGATTTTCTTGAGAAACTAGCAGATAATAGGAATCTACCTCTTCAGGTTTCCATTTGGGGTAATATTTCTGATGCTGATACAAAAAGGGTTATTGATGAATGTCGGATAGCTAAATATTATGGGATGTTAGAAAACGGGTATGTGAATGATATACTTTCAAAGACTGATGTTTTGCTTAACATTTCTAATGCAGTATTATATAATTTGATACCAAGTAAAATATTTCAACTGTTTGATTCGAATCGCCCTATCTTGAATATCGTGAATCATCCGAATGATTTAACAATACCTTATTTTGAGCAGGCAGATGGAGTTCTTAATATGATGAGCTACCAAGAACAGAAAGAAGACGATGTGTTTGACTTCATTTCTTCATGCCAGCAATTGAAAATCAAAAGAAACAGGATTGAGCAGTATTCTTCTTCGTTTATATGTAAACAGGTATTAAGCAAATGAAATACACTTTCCGTTCAAAATAGTGGGCTGAATAGAATAATTGTAAAATGAAGTGATGATAAATAATAGCAGTATGCAAATAAGAACATGGGATTATGTATTAGTATATTTAATCCTATTGTTGAAGGCAGGTTTTTATTTTATTGATAATTTAAATTCAATAACTTCCCCAGTCTTGTTTGGTTTGTTGTTTATAACATGTATTGTGAGAAACAAGAAACCAGACAATACTATTCTATTGATTTCATTCACACTTTTTATCCTATATAATTTATCTGGTCTTGCACGCGGTTTCCCCCAGGCGAACTTATATATAAATTATGTGCTTAATTTATTAATATCAATATGTGTGGTTTCATTATATAACCGTACGGAATATCTTCGTGTTTTTTCGGATGTTGTATATGTAATATCAGTAGTTTCACTTATATTTTGGATTCTTCTTACAGCTGGAATACCAATTGCTGATTTTTTTCCTATTTTAACAAGACAGGATGGTACTAGTGTTCATCATATTTTACTTACATGTGTTAATACTTCTGTTTATGCTGGAATGCTTCGTACGCAAGGCATTTTTTGGGAACCAGGTGCCTTTCAGATTATGATTATTATTTCGCTAGTTATTGATGCTTATAGGAGTGATATTGCAAAAGTTTGGAGGCGTAGGTTGTTATTTTCTTTAACATTAATAACGACATTCTCTACAACTGGAATAATCTGTTTGATTTTGGCTTATTTAATAGTCTTTAATAAACAGAAGTCAAATAAATACCTAATGATATTGGGTTATTTTAGTTTAGTCGTTTCACTAATTGCAAATTATGCCTCATCGGATTCAGAACTGTTAAATAGAATATTTGGTCAGAAGTTTCAAGAAGCATCTGATTATCAATTAGGTTCTGGTTCGGCAGGTACTGCAGCGGTGCGTATAGACGGAATTCTTGTTCCTTTAATGTATTTTGTAGAATCTCCGATTTTTGGCATAGGCGAAGAAGGTTATGAGGCTATGAGAAATTTTGTCGGACATAGTATGTTTACATGTACTCCTGTTAATTTGTTTGTGCGGTATGGTATTTTTTATGCCATTATTTGTTATGTGGGGCTATTTAAGGCGATGAACCTTAAATCCAAAAAACTTAGTGAATCTCTTTTAATAATTGTTACGCTGATATTGTGTGTAAGTTCAGAAGAAATTGCATATAATACGATATTAATAATATTCGTATTGTTAGGTTATAAAAAGGAGAAATCACTATTATATAAAAAACGACCATAAATTGTTAATTGGTTGTTATATACATCTAAGAATTATAGAATAATATATATGGGAAGACACAAGTTTCACAATCTCTTTGTTGAGACAAAATGAATCAGAGGCGTTGTATATATAAAAAGAATATTTAGATATGAATAAGAAAAAACTTTGCCTTATATACAATACGGCTCCACGTTATAGAGAGGCTATATTTCGTGCGATTGATGCGGAATATGATTGTGACTGGTATTTCGGCCCCAAACACGGAGATATTAAGGAGATGGATATGTCAAAGCTTAAACACGTCCATCGTATACGCCAATTTGGCAACCCTAATCGCATCCTTGTTAAATTCGGGATGTTGAGACTTCTGTTTAAGGAGAAGTATCAAACTTATTTTATGCTGGCAGAGACACGTTCTATTACGGATTGGTTGTTTTTTTGGCTGGCACACACATTCTTCCCTAAGAAAAAGGTGTATATTTGGACGCACGGATGGTATGGAAAGGAAACTGGAATGGATGCCAAAATGAAGTTATGGCTATATCGTCATGTGACTGGTACATTCGTTTATGGCGATCGTGCAAAAGAGTTGCTCATCAAAGAGGGCATTCCTTCTGAAAAGATTTTTGCAATTCATAATTCCCTTGATTATGACGAGCAACTTAAAATTCGTATGAGTATTGACCCCTCGAATATATATTCAAAGCACTTTGGTAACAATAATCCGACAATTATATTTATCGGACGCTTAACTAAGGTGAAACGATTGGATATGATTATTGAAGCCGTTGCAAATTTGAAAAAGAAAGGAGAACACTATAATGTCGTTCTCATAGGGGAGGGCGTTGAAGGTGAAAGTTTGAGGATACAAGTTAAGAGTCTCGGTTTAGATGATGCTGTGTGGTTTTATGGTGCCAGCTATGACGAGAAAACGAATGCAGAACTTATATACAACGCTGATCTCTGTGTGTCTCCCGGTAATATAGGCCTGACGGTCATACATGTGCTGATGTTTGGCTGCCCGGCAATCTCGCACAATGACCTTGCATGGCAGATGCCAGAGGTTGAAGCAATAAAGATAGGGGAGACCGGCAACTTCTTCGAGCGTGATAATGTGGAATCTCTTGCAGATAGCATAAGCGGTTGGTTTGCTGACAAGAAAAACAATCGCGAAGAAGTACGCCAGGCTTGTTATAATGAAATTGATGCCAACTGGAATCCATATTACCAGATTGAAGTGATAAATAAACATCTTAGATGAATATCTTAATTAACACCACTATAATGTACGTAGGCGGTGGGGTCCAATTAGCAGACTCCATTGTTCGTCAGTTCGTAAGGAATAAGAATCATCATTTCTTGCTAGTCTATCCGCAAGCCATGGAGAGGACGGCAGAGGCTTTGAAAAATGAGACGAATGTAGAGTTGTATCCATATGAAATGCCGAAATTTTATCTTGGCCTCATCACGGGACGAAACCGAGAACTAGATAAACTGGTTGATGAAAAAAGGATAGAGGCTGTATACACGGTAATGGGGCCATCCAGGTGGAAACCTAAGGTTCCCCATCTTGTAGGTTTTGCTCGGTGTCAGGCTGTTATCCCAGAGTCTCCATATTGGAAGATTCTTAGTTTTAGGCAAAGACTGTTTACTCAGATTCAAAATATATTCCTTAAAAACGATTTCAGAAAAACATCGCGTGTATTTTGGACAGAGAACGAGTTTATATCATCCCGAGTCCGGGAATTCCTTCCTAAGGAAGCAAAGGTGTTTACTGTGACAAGCAACTACAATCAAGTGTATGACCATAAGGAAGAATGGGATAAATCGATTCAATATCCACCCTTTGACGGAATGACATTTCTGACAATAGCTGCAAACTATCCTCATAAAAACTTAAAAATAATTCCTGAGGTGATAGAGTATTTGCAGTCCGCGCATCCAGACATGAAGTATAGGTTTGTGATGACCTTGAAGGGAAACGAGTTCGGTAAGCTGTCCGAGTCGGTGAAACGGCACATACATTTTGTTGGTTTTGTTACGATAAATCAGTGCCCATATATGTATGAACAGAGCGACGTGATGTTTATGCCGTCCCTGTTGGAATGTTTTAGTGCCTGTTATGCAGAAGCGATGAGAATGGGGAAGGCAATCCTAGTGCCGCGTCTGGGCTTTGCAGAAGGACTATGTAAAAAGGCCGCCTTGTATTATGATCCAATTGATGTGAAAAGTTTGGGTGAGACAATGTATCAGTTATATGCTGACGAGAAATTGTATAACCAATTGGTGAAAAACGGGTATGAGCAGATAAAGAGTTTTGAAACCTATGAAACACGAGCGGCAAAACTTTTATCAATAGTAGAGAATCTTCCGGAAATGTATAATAAATAACATAGATGATGGAGATATGAAAGTAGCAGTTATAGGTGGTGTGGGGTATTTAGGAAAGCACCTGGCCTGTTATTTGGCAAACAAAAAAATAGATGTAGATGTTTATGATGTATCAGAGTCTGTGGCACTTAATTATCATAAGTTGGATTTTACAAATCGCACCATGGTGAATGAAATGGATTTCAACTATGATTACATCTTTATGTTTGCCGGCCTTACGGGAACCTATGCCGGTTTCGATGCATACGAGAAGTATGTTAACATTAACGAGGTCGCATTGTTAAATTTGCTGGATGCTATTCGTAAGTCAGCATATCGGCCAAAGATAATTTTCCCGTCTACCAGATTAGTTTATAAGGGATATGACAAACCATTAGCGGAAGGGGATGAGAAAGAATCAAAAACTATTTATGCAGCGAACAAGATAGCTTGTGAGGGCTATTTGCAGGCGTACCACGATAGTTTTGATATACCTTATACGGTATTCCGTATATGCATTCCTTATGGCAATATGCTTTCCACAGACTACTCTTTTGGAACGGTTGGGTTCTTTATCAAACAGGCCAAGGCCGGTAAAGATATAACCCTGTATGGAAATGGTTCCATTAAGCGTACGTTTACTCACATGGAAGACCTCTGTTACCAGATAGTAGAAGGAGCCATGAAGAAAGAAAGCAATGGCCAAATCTACAATGTTGGTGGAGAGACTCTTTCACTCAGGCAGGCAGCAGAAATTGTGGCCAATAAGTTTGGAACCAACGTGGTTAGCGTTCCTTGGCCAGAAAGAGATTTGAGAATAGAGAGCAGTCATACATATTTTGATGATACGAAAATTCAGGCATTGCTTGGTAGAATGACCTATAAGCGCCTTGAAGACTTTTCAAAAGACATTTAGTTTATGAGAACAAGGAATGTAGAAGATACTCAGTTAGACTTTCTTGTGTCAGCGCTGAGTCATGGCAATTTCAAACCTACTGATGAGATTCTGGCTTGGATGAAGCAGCAGAATGACGAAGTGGTATCTAACATCAAGCAGATTCCTATCAGTGAACTGAAAGGATGGTCTTACAGGGATGATAGGATTCGCCATGACTCTGGCAAATTTTTCAGTATTGACGGTATTCACATTGAGACGAACTATCGTGATGTATCTCAATGGGATCAGCCCATTATCAATCAACCGGAGATAGGCTTCCTGGGCTTTATCGTGAAGAAGTTTGAAGGTGTTCTCCACTTCCTGATGCAGGCTAAAATAGAGCCTGGAAATCTGAATGTGGTGCAACTGTCACCGACGCTTCAGGCAACACGTAGCAATTATACGAGGGTTCACGGAGGAAAGTCTCCTTCATATTTGGAATATTTTAATGGCGAGAAGGATGTAACGGTTCTTGTTGATCAATTACAATCCGAACAGGGCGCCCGTTTTCTCCACAAACGCAATCGTAACATCATTGTAGAGGTAGATGAGAATGAAGAACTGGAGGTTAAACAGAATTTCCTTTGGGTGTCGCTTGGCCAAATAAAAGAGTTGCTTCGTTATCCCAATGTGGTGAACATGGATAGCCGGACAGTGATATCCTGCATAAAGTTTGGGAGCTATTCAGAGCACTCTTTAAAACTCATGGACAGAGTGAAGAGAATGGCAGGTGTTCATTCTTCGAAGCCAGACTCTTTCTTGTACTCTGTGCTTAGTGCAGATAACCATTTGCATGAGTTGCAAGATATTATTCAATGGATTACGGCATTGAAGTTCAAGTATGAACTTGGTGTGTCGTCAATCGGCATATCAGAGATGCAGCATTGGACATATGACGGTGATACCATTCATCATGAGAAAAACAAGTATTTCGATGTTATCGGCGTCCGAGTAGAGATTGGAAATCGTGAAGTGGTTTCATGGGATCAGCCGATGGTGCGCTCGGCACAGGAGGGCCTGATGGGATTCATCGTGAAGAAAATTAACGGAATCTACCATTTCCTGGTCCAGGCAAAGTTGGAGTCCGGTAACTTTGACGTGGTTGAGATGGCGCCAACCGTTCAGTGTTTAACGGGTAATTATAGAAAAGGAGAAAACGAATATACAATACCTTATCTGGAAGCCGTTTTGGAGGCTCAGCAAGACAAAATATGGTATAGTAGTTATCAAAGTGAAGAGGGTGGCCGTTTTTTTCAGGAGCAGAACCTAAATATTATTGTTGAAGTTGGTGATGAATTCCCTGTTGAAGTGGAAGAGAACTATTGTTGGATGACACTTAACCAGATGTTGTCATTCGTAACATATAACAATTATTTGAATATTGCGGCTCGCAGCTTGCTGTCAGCCATTAGTTTTTATTGATTATGATTAGAATTGGGATAATTTGCCCATCTGAAATCGCCTTTCGCAGATTCTTGCCGTCTTTGCAATTGGCTGAAGGCTTTGAATATGTGGGTGTAGCCATTGCCGATAAGGAGGAGTTTATAGGTGCTACCGATGAAATCCTTGCCAAAGAAAGGCAAAAGGCACAGACATTTGTAGATAACTATGGCGGAAAGATATTCGAAGGGTATGGTACAATGATATCATCTAATGATATAGATGCAATTTACCTTCCTTTACCCCCAGCGCTTCACTTCAAGTGGGCAGAAAAGGCACTGCTAAATAACAAGCATGTGTTTGTGGAAAAGCCTTCTACAATTTGCCTGGAGGATACTCAAAGGCTTGTTGAACTGGCCGAGGAGCGCAATTTGGCCTTACATGAAGACTATATGTTTGTTTTCCACAATCAGCTGGAAGCTATCAATGAGATAGTAGTAAGCGGAGAAATAGGTGATGTTCGTTTGTACAGAATCACTTTCGGATTCCCCAGACGTGATGCCAGAGATTTCCGTTACAACAAGGCGTTGGGTGGTGGAGCTCTTCTGGATGCCGGTGGCTATACTATGAAATATGCCACAACTCTTCTTGGCCTGAGTGGCAAGCTGGTGGCAGCCACTGCCAACTATCTGCCCGGCTTTGAAGTGGATATGTATGGATCTGCTACGATGGTCAACGATGAAGGAGTGGTAGCTCAGCTGGCCTTTGGCATGGACAACGACTACAAGTGTGATGTGGAAATCTGGTGCAGTAAAGGAACACTCACATCAGGTCGTGTACTCACAGCCCCTACCGGATTTGTTCCCACTTGTACGATTAAGAAGAATCAGGAATACGAGACACGTAACTTACCAGCTGATGATGCTTTCTTAAAATCTATTATGCATTTTGGTAAATGTATAAAGGATGATGCAGTGCGTACGAAGAACTATGAATTAATTGAACACCAGGAAGCGCTGGTGGAGAAGTTTCGTGAACTGAGTATGATGGATCGAGTATGAATACAAACTATACCATACACGACTGTACATTGATTGATGTGCCCACGTTTACGGATGAGCGTGGTGCTATCAGTGTGTTGGAGATGAGAGACTTTTTTGAGGTGAAGCGGGTCTTCTGGCTTCATCACATTCAAGAAGGGAAGGATCGAGGGGGGCATGCTTTGTTGGACGGAATGGAAATTATTGTGGCCATATACGGGTCGTTCATGGTAGATTTGGATGATGGCAAATCCCAAACATGTTTTTTAATGGACAATCCTTCAAAGGGCTTAATAATTCGCCCAGGCATTTGGTTTAGGACTCATAGTTACAATAATGATGGCACGACGTTAGTTCTTGCTGATGAAGAATACAACAGGGAGGAGTACGTTTATGATTATGAGATGTATAGACTGTTGAGATTTAACACGGATGTATAAAGAAGCTGGATTATAGAGCAAATAGTCATTTTAATCCATTTTGATGTATAAGAATGAATGTACTAAACTTTCTTAATATTATTGCCCTGAGCAGTTTCTAGTGATTAATATGGTCTTAGAGTAAGATTTATTCTACATGAAGATACTGATAGTAACACAATATATTTATCCCGAACCTTTTAAAAGTTCCGAGCTTGCATTTGAACTGGCTAATCGTGGACATAAGGTTGATGTGCTCACCGGTATACCCAATTACCCAGAAGGCCATTACTATAAGGGCTATGGTTTGTTTTCGAAAAGGAAGGAATGTAAAAATGGTGTAACATTCTATCGTTGTTTTCAGACACCAAGAAGGTTATTTCCAGGTGCGATGGGGTTGATGCTTAATTATTTTACCTTTATGGTGAACGCTACTTTATGGGTGTTGTTCTATTTCGCATGGAAGAAAAAGTATGATGCAATCATCACTCACGAGCCTTCGCCTATTACTCAGATTGTTCCTGCATGTATATTGGGTGATTTTAGACATATTCCAGTGTATTCCTGGATTCAAGATATTTGGCCAGATGCCCTTGTCTCTGCAGGTGGGAGGATTGGAAACATATTATCACCGGCTTTAGGGATGATAACAGACTGGGTGTATCGCCATTCAACCAAATTACTGATAACCTCAAAGGGTATGGCTCCCTTGATTAATCGTAATGCAGATTACAGCGACAAGATTATCTATTACCCTCAGTGGTCCGAGGATATGATGTGTCGCGTGGAGGACATCCCTAATGGTTTTCCCAATGTGCGCAATGATGCAGCTTATAACATTATGATGGCCGGAAGCTTGAACAGCGGCATAGGTGTGCAAGGTGTACTTGGTCTGTGTGAAGAGATGAAAGACGATCCGGTTCATTTCATATTTGTAGGAGGTGGTAGTGAAGAAACATATATGCGAGAGGTCGTTAAAGATAAGGATCTAAAGAATGTAACATTCACCGGACGCAAACCGTTTTCTGAAATGCCTTTCTATACACAGCAGGCTGACGCCATGTTGTTGACTTTAAAGGAAACCCCCATGAAGCATTTGGATATTGTCATTCCAGCTCGTCTTCAAAGCTATATGAGTGGCGGAAAGCCAGTGCTTGCTATGATTGGAAGTGGGGCAACGGAAATCATAAATGATGCTGACTGTGGCGATGTTGTTCCTGCTGGTGACTTTAAGGCATTAGCAGAGATTATACGCGCCAAAGTGTTGACTAACAAGGAAGATTTCGCGAAAAAAGGAGTCAATGGAAGACTGTACTTTGAGAAGTTTTTTACAAAGGAGAAATGCATAGATAATTTATGCGAAATAATTGAAAATAGAGAAAACTGATGAAAAGAGTTCTGATAACAGGAGCCAACAGTTTTGTGGGCACAAACGTAGAACGATGGTTGCTCCGGAACCCTGAGCAATTTCAAGTTGATACCGTGGATACTATGAATGATGTATGGAGAAAGGTTGATCTTACAAAGTATGATACTGTGTATCATGTGGCAGGTATCGCTCATGTTGACCCTAAGCCTGAAATGGCTCCGCTATACTATAAGGTAAACAGAGATTTGGCTATTGCTGTAGCAAAAGCGGCAAAAACGGCAGGTGTGAAGCAGTTTATTTATATGAGTAGCAAAATTGTATATCATGCAAGCAAATCCCTAAAGGGAGATGTTGTTACCCCTCTTACGGAACCAACCCCCAATGATTTTTATGGTGATAGTAAACTTCAAGCAGAAAAGGGACTGCGTGAGTTAGAAACTCCAGCGTTTAAGGTGGCAATTATCCGTCCTCCTATGGTTTATGGTTCTAATTCTAAAGGCAATTTCCTCCGATTAGGGTGGTTGGCCACTAAAACTCCAGTATTCCCTGCTTGGCATAATAAGCGAAGCATGATATATATCGATAATCTTTCAGAGTTTGTCAAACAACTTATTGAAAGAGGTCTGGGAGGTACATTCTTTCCTCAGAATAAAGAACTGTCTGATACAGTGGAGATTGTTCGATACTTTGCGAATAAATACAATAAGAAGATTTGGATTTCAAGATTATTTAATCCTTTTGTCTGGTTGGGCAGTCTTTTTATCAAGCAGATTCCTAAGATGTTTTCGGATTCTTATTATGTGCCTGAAATGTCGAGATATGACTTTGAATATCAACTAGTAAGTTTTGAGGATTCAATAAAAGGGATTGAGATTTCCGAGAAGAACAAGAGAATGAAGTGAGATAGATGAACTTAAAAAAATTATTTAAAGGACGAGCTCTGTATCAGACACCTGATAAGATCTGGGTGGCAAAAGGGATGACATTTTATGCCATAGACTACAGCGGCAAAAGTGTGACAAGGAAATATACCGTTGGCGGAATGAAAGATCGTCTTATAGGTTCGTTTCGCTTGTCACGACAATTGTTGCGCGTGGGCCTGCACCATCTGCTGCCGCTGAGGAATGGTAACATTTTAGTGACGGCAAAGCGTATCACCTACATCGTGTCTCCCGAGGGTAAGGTGGTGAACACGTTCACCGGATATCAGGGCAATAAGCCCGCACATCAAGGCGTGTGTGTCACGCCTGACGGGACCATATTTTTCGCGGAATACCTGCTGAACCCCAAGCGCGATCACGATATTCATCTCTACCGCTCCACTGATAATGGTATGTCGTTCCAGATCGTTAAGACGTGGAAGGCCGGAGACATCCGTCATC
>JAEEGL016455960.1_pt1 | contig 12569 bp, 6 predicted proteins | sample 9134231 | NCBI WGS metagenome assembly JAEEGL01 (sample SAMN16246548, study PRJNA631951) | gut metagenome | biome: gut microbiome; feature: rumen; material: fiber-attached | host: Bos | place: Iran: Karaj | collected 2018-10
AGTTGCAAAAGCAGGTGTAACAAAAGAAGCAGGTTATCTTTATTTCTTAGATAAGAATGGAGATATCTCAAGAGCAAAAATGTCAAGAGGCGGAACAAAAAGAAAAGCAAAAAAAGTTAAAAAAGCAAAAAAAGTTGCTAAAAAAGCAAAAAAAGTTGCTAAAAAAGCAAAAAAAGCAGTTAAAAAAGTAGCAAAAAAAGGTAAAAAGAAATAGTTTTTGCTTATATAATAAGCGGACAGGTTATTAATTTAACCTGTCCGTTTTTTTTATTTGCATAAGAAAAAATAAGGACACTTTTCACAATTTACATTATCATAAATTTCACTTCTAAAAGGTTCATCATTGTTAATATCCGCAATAATAAATTTAAGCTGTTTAATTAAAATATCAAAACTTATTTTTGTATTTTCCTTTAACAACGGTATTGTTGATGAGTCTTTTAAAGAATACAACAATACCTGACTTATAATTTTGTTCGGATACTTTTGTTCATATAAATATTTATAAATTATCAATTGAAAAGATTTTATATTTTTAGTTACTGTTTCTCTGCAAAATTTAGTTTCATCAAAAATAAATTTTTTATCCGCTAATGGAACATCCGTGCTGCCTGTTTTATAATCTATAATACTTATTGTTGAATCTTCATTTTCATCTATTCTATCCATTCTTGCAACTAAATTATATTTTGTTTGATTTACTTCTATTTGAGAGCTAAAATCTTTTTCCGTTTCCAATACAATCTTGAAAGGTCTTTTAATTTCGGCATTTCTAAAGTCGTTCAGTTTTAATTTAAGAAGTTTTCTTAGTAAATACATTTTACCTGTTTTGGCATTTTTAAAATATTCGTCTATTTTTTTATCTAATTCTTCGTCATAATAAACTTTATCTAAACCAAGTAACATTTCTTTAGTTAAACCGCTATGAAACATTTTGTTTAAAAAATCGTGAACACAATTTCCTATATTAATATTCTCGTAATCATCATCGTAGTCCGTTTGTTCTCCGAGTTTTAGAACATATTTGTAATAAAATCTTAACTTGCATTTCATATACGAATCTATGCTTGTTGCGGAATATTTAAAATTCAACAAATAATTTTTTATTTCGTTTGTCTTTGCAAATTCCGGTTTGTTATTAGAAAAAAGTTTTGAATGTAAAATTGCATTGTTAATTGTTACGGATTTTAATTGTTTTGTTTCATACTGTTTTTTCCATACAAGCTCTTCTATAAATCTGCTCCTTACATTAACATTATCATAAGGATAAATTAAAGAAACAGCTTTTGCACCGGAAATTAAGCCGTAAAACTGATATTTTTGAATATCTGTTTCTCTTTGCAGATAACCGATATTTAACAAATTAATAACTTCTTTCGGAATAAGAGGATTTATTTCTTTTATATCCGGAATTACGGAATCCGACATAGAAACAATAAAAACATTTTTAAAAGAGAGTCCTCTTGCTTCCATAAAACCAAGAACTTGTAATCCTTTTAAAGGGCTTCCTATGAGATTTATACTTCCGTCGGATATAAGATTTTCAAATATTTTCAGTAATTCTTTCGATGAAAAAGTATTTTTTGAACATATCGAATTTAAAAACTGGTTTGCAATATCATAAATTATATTCATTGCACCTAAATTAAACGAATATAAGTTTATTAAACTTTTTTGAGTTATAATGTCTGCTATATTGTTTATTACTTTACCTAAGGCTGTCATTGTAGAGATATTTTCAAAGCTATAGAAAAATATAGCAAATAATTGCAAAATAAGTTCTCTTACTCTTTGCGGTGACACTTCCTGCCAGTAAGAAGTTATTTTTTTAGAAATATTTTCATGTAAAGCAACATTATTTTGAATTTCTTCCAATGAAATAAACTGATAAGACTTAAATAGTGCTTTTTTATTTGAAAAATTAAAATTGTTAACTATTTCATGCACTATTATTCTTGTAATATCTGGAATACCTATAAACCTTATATTTTTTACAAGCGGATTAGAAATTATGGAAATGAAATCTTTTACATAATATTTATTATTTTCATCTCTGTTTAAATGTGTCTTTATTAAATCTTTTATCAAAGAAAATACGGTTGTTTTATTTGCCGGATAACCTACCGAAATATTTATATCTTTAGTAACGGAATACAATTCGCTTGTAACGGCTTGCAATATGGTATTGTCCGGAACAATTACAACGGTATCTTTAAGTTCGTCTTGCGGTATTTTTTGCACTAAATTTTTAACCAAACAGCTTTGAGAATAACCATCGTAAGCACTGTAAAACTTGATATCGTTCGTTAACTTATCTTCTACGGTTTGAGCAACATAATTGAAATCTTTATATATTTTGTTTAAATATTGCCAATTATCTTTATTTCCTCTAATAATAATATCAAGCTTATCGGCATTAAATAAAACTTTAAACATTTCAGTTTCGGACTTATTCAAATAATAAGGATTAAACAATATAACTTTATAAAAATCTTTCAAATACTGCTCTATATATTTTGCAGCATTATGATAAGAATATGCCGTAGTAGTTTTATTTAAAAGATATAATTTTTTATGAAATTCGTTTCTTATAAAAGATATATTTTTTAAAAGGTCGTTAATGCTTTGAGGCACATCAAAACCTATATCGGCCTGCATTTGAATATTAAGCAATTTATCGTTACTTATTTGTTCCAAATCCAACAAATTTATAAAGTTTAATATTTCGCTTGACCATTGAAAAAATGAAGAATATGTATATTGATAAAATTTGGATGTTTTAAGATTATTATGAACAATATCGTAGATTATATAACTACTGTCTATTTTTGATATCTTTTTTAAATTTTGCAAAGATGATATTGAATTTACAATCTCATCAAAAGTAAAGAATTTTGGCGGAATGAATGATTTATTTATTAGTTTTGCCAAATCCCTTTTTATAAACATTGACGGTCTTTTTGAGGGCATAATAACGGCAATTTTACTAAAATCGTTTTCGTTATTATTTATAAGTTTAAGCAAATATTTTGTTGTATATTCAACAATATTATCGTTTAAAGAAATATTAATTATTTTACTTTTGTTTTCCATAAATTTTATTCTATTCCAATGTCAATATTAAAACTATGTAAAGTTTCATTTTCAATATCTACGACAAGGCAACTTAAGTTCTTATCAGTATAAATATCTTTTAATACTTCAATATATTTTTTCATTTGATTATTTATATATTCTTTATCATATATCGAACTTTTAAAATCTATAATATAAACACTGTTTTCATTTATTATTAGTTTGTCCGTTCTTACGGTATTACCGAATTTATCTACAAATTCTTTTTCATTAAATACCGTATTTTGTTCGTTAAACAAATTTGCTATTTTTTTATTCGATAACAAACTTAAAAGTTTATTTTTTAAATTGTTCGTATCATAATTCGGATATACAATTTGTGTTTTGTTAACAGCATCTTCAATTTTATCGTGTAAATTCTGAGAATTAAATGTTTCTATTTGAGATAAAGCATAATGAATCATTTTTCCGTTTAATAAAATATCTTTATGTTTTTTTCCGTAAATTTCTATTGAACTGTCGTTTATTATGTCTACAATGTCTTGAAGTTTTGTAGGCATTATTTCAAAGTTATTTACAACTTCTTCATCTTCTTTATAATGTTGTAAATTTATTTTTTCTTTATTACCAAATTTTCTTATATTTTCATCTATAAAAGTTTCAATATAACTTTTTTTATTTTTATTTGTTTGTCTGTGAATTATAAGACCATAAAATTCGTATATTGCTCTTGTTGTAGAAACATATAAACCGTTTAGCTCGTTTGATATATCTTTAAAATATTTTTCAAAATAAATATCTTTTAAATATTTTGAGTAAGTTGTCATATCCTGATTTATTTTCAGAAAAGATATTTCTGTTTCGTTTTCAACAGAGAAAATATTATCTCTTTCTCCTATTTGTTTTATATAAAAATATGGTATTATAACAACATTAAATTCCAAACCTTTTGATTTATGCATTGTTGTAATTTTTATCGCATTTGATGACGGAACTTTTATAAAAAATTTTTCATTTTTTTTGTTGTTTTCAAAGTCTTTAAAATAATCTATAAAATTTTGTATGCCTTGATTATTTTTTTCAAAATCACAAATTATTTCAAGAAATCTATATATTACATTAGTGTAGTCTTTAAAATTTTCTATTATTTTATATTTTGCAATTAAAGATACTGCCATTTCGTAAACGGCAACAAAACCTGCTCTGTTAAAGAACTCTTCAATATAATCTTGCCATATTTGAGGATATTCTTTTCTAAATGTGATATACAAATTAATATTATTTTTTATTTCGAGAGAATTTGTTGTTATAAAACTAAAAATAATTTCTCTTGTCAAACCGGTTGCTTTTAAAAATATATCACTCAATATAAAAGAAGTAAATGCAACGTTGTCTATAGGCATATTGAAAAACTGTAATGCACAAAATAATTCTTTTACTATTTGAGAATTAACAATATTTAATGTTTGAAAAGACTCTATTTCTATATTCTTTTCAAGTAGCCACTTACCTACATTTTTTATTTCTTCGTTTGTTCTGCAAATTATTGTTATATCTTTATATGAAAATCTTTTTGTTATATCATCTATTGTTTCATATAAATATTTTTTTACTATTTCATCAACATTATCATTTTCATTATATTCTTTGTATGATATTTCAACACATCCGGATTTCGTTGTATTACATTTTTGCTTAGAGTCTTTAAAAACTTCAATTATTCCTTTACAATATTTTGTTGTATCGTTTAAACCTTTATCTTTTCCTATATAATTCAGTAATTTGGTTATATTCTCTTGTGAATATAAACTATTATTGAAATCTACTATTGCCTTACAACTTCTAAAATTTGTATCAAGTATTGTAAGTTTTGGATTGTAATTGGCAAACTCTATTTGAGGAACATCAAAAATTTTGTAATCTCCGCCCCTAAAACCGTATATTGCTTGTTTTTTATCGCCAACATAGAAAAATGATCCGCCCTTTGAAAGATTTTCTTCAACTATGAGTTTTAATGTTTGCCACTGAATTTGGTTTGTGTCTTGAAATTCATCTATGAGAAAATCCGTGAAGTTGTTTGACAGGCTTAAATATATTTCTGGTGCCAAGTTCTGTTCATAAAAAACTTTTGAAACCTGTTTATTTATATCCTGCAGGAACATAACCGAATCAAGTTTTGCTCTTATTTCAAATTCCTTTAAAATGTTATCAAACATTTTTATGTAATTGTTGTAGTGATGTTTAGCTTTAAATTCCATAAATGTCCGAATAATACTTCTGCCTTTAACAAAAACTTCATCTAAATCGGCATTATGTTGTTCTTGTGAAAACTTACTTAAATAGGGGACTTTGTCTTTTGCAAAGAAAGATGTTATATTACCTTCAAACAGAGATTTATTGCCTAAAACGACATCATTTGCATATTTTTGAAGTTGTATTTTTTTATCTATAAAATCAGATATATTTTTTATTTTTAAAATTTTCTTACAGACTTCTACAAATTCATTATTTAGTTTTGGTAATTCTTTGAAATATTTTGTTTCTTTTTGTATTTCTACTATTTTTTTTGTTATTTCTTTTTTATATAGTTTTTTAAATGTTTCTGAAATATTTCCTCTAATATTCCAAGATGAAGTGTTATCTATAATATATTGTTCAAAAAAAGAATCTAAATTTTTTTTTATATTTTTATCTTCAAAAGATTTATCCAAAAAAACATCTATTGAATAATCTATGTAATCTTCATAAGAATCTAAAATTTTATAGTTTGGAGATACCCCTAATTTCAATGCACATGCTTTTATTATTAAATTTATAAAACTGTCTATCGTTCTTACATTAAAATGATCAAAATTATTTATTATATTATTTACTGTTATATAAGCGTTTGAGGGGATTTTGTTTTTAGGAATAGTAATTGCAGAAAGAACATCTTTTACGTCTTGCCCTAAAGATATTTTTTTAAGATATTTTATTATTCTTTCTTTCATTTCAATAGTTGCTTTATTTGCAAATGTTAAGGCAAGAATATTATTTAATGGTGATTTTGTTTTTGAGGAATCAAAATTAAGCAATAAAGAAATATATCTCTTTGCTAGATTGTGGGTTTTTCCCGAACCGGCTGAGGCTTCTAATATTATGAAATTGTTATTCATTTTATTTTTATCTAAGTGAGTTTAATTTTTCACTTCTAATTTTGCATTTGCCTCACTTATGTACCATTCGCTATCGCTTACATTTGTTATTTAATGTATAATGTAAAATGTAGAATGTATAATGTCGGTAAAAATGTGAAGCATTTTTGATAAATAATCAGATTTTTCGCTTTGCGAAAAATACATTCATTATACATTGTAAATTATACATTGTCTTTCAATTGTCTTTTAGTGTCTCTTTCTATATCTTTTTTCTTTAACTGTTCTCTTTTATCGTAAGTTGTTTTTCCTTTTGCAAGACCTATAAGGGCTTTTATTTTACCGTATTTTGAAACATAAATTTCCAAAGGAATAACGGTTAATCCTTTTTCTTTGGATTTTGAGAATAGTTTATTTATTTCCTGTTTATGTAACAATAATTTTCTGTCTCTTTTAGCATTGTAGTCGTTAATGTGAGTTGAAATTTGTGTGTATGGAGCTATGTAAACATTTTCAAGATATGCTTCGCCATTTACGAATTTTACTATTGAATCTACTAAACTTACATTATGTAACCTTAAAGATTTTACCTCATAACCGGACAACACGATACCTGCTTCATATTCTTCCAAAATATGATAGTTATGGTATGCTTTTTTATTTGTGACTAAAACCTGTTTTTCGGTATTTTTTTTCATTACTGTATAATTTTATCAAAAACACATTTATTGTTTCCACTACTACTTTACTATAACATCAAAAATAGATTTGAGTTTAGGAATATTTTTAATTGTTAAATAATTGTCGGTTAATGCTTGATTATTTCTTAAGGAAACGGCTTTTCTTGTTGTTCCTATAAATTTTTTGAAATATTTTTCTCTTAATTCTTTGTTCAGTTCAAGTAATTTATCGGTTCTTTGTTTTAAAACGTAATCTTTATAGACCTGTTTTAAATTGTATGCAACAGTTCCGCTTCTTCTTGAATACGGGAAGACATGTAATCTTGCAAAATTGTTATCTTTTATAAATTTGTATGTAATATCAAAATCTTCGTCTGTTTCCGTAGGGAAACCGCAAATAACATCCGTTGTTATTGCAATATCGGGGAATAAAATCCTTAAATCCTTTAGTGTGCTTGAAAATTGTTCCGCAGTATATTTCCTGTTCATGTCTTTTAAAATTTTGTTGCACCCTGATTGTAAAGGTATATGCAAATGTTGAGCCATTCTTATAGGTTCATTTTTTATAATTTCTTTTAAATTATCTGTAATTTCATGCATTTCTATTGAGGATAATCTTATTCTGAAATCCCTTTTGATATTTTTGAATATTTCAGATAATAAAAAATCTATTCCTTTATCGTATTTACCGATATGTATGCCTGTTAAGACGATTTCTACATATCCAATGTCCAAAAGATGATTAATTTCTTCAATAACATCTTTTACCGATTTAGACCATAAGATATTTCTTGCATAAGGAACTATACAATAAGAGCAAAAACTGTTGCAACCGTCTTGAATTTTAACAAATGCTCTTGAGTGGTTATCAAAAGTTTTAATTTCTTGTTTTATATCTTTTAAAATATCTTCTTTAAACATTATTTCGATATTTGGGAATTCTTTTAATATTTGTTCTTTAAAAACTTTTGCATAACAGCCGGTTAAAATGATTTTTTTGTTTTTTGATATAAGTTTTTTTATTAATTGATTACATTCTTTGTCCGCGTAAGCCGTTACGGAACACGAGTTTATTATAACGGTATCTGCTAAGTCAATATTATCAATAAAAACAAAACCGTTATCAGTATATTTTTGTTTTATTAATTGACTTTCATATTGATTTATCTTACAGCCGAAGGTATGAATATATATTTTTTCCATAATCTTATTACAATTATACAATAAAAACAAAAAGATTTTGTCAAAAAATTTATAATCTAAATTTATCAATTAAATTTAGTAAACAATAGAAAAATTCATAAATCTAGGCAAAACGAAATATTTTAAAATTGCAAAATTTCCGTCTTTGTCTTTAAAGACATTAAGATTTTTAAAATAAAAAACAATTTTTAAGTTTATCAATCAAATATAACAAACAAGAAAAAAACTTGTAGTTTTTAGGTGAACTGAAGAAATTTTAAGTTGCAGTGTACATAAGCGAAAGCGGTACATAAAATTTAAAATTTCGAAGGTGTAACCAAAACTACAAGTTTTTATCGTCAATGTTTTTAATTTATTTTATAGCATCGGCACATCTGTGGCATAAACCATCTTCATTTATACCATCAATATGTCTCCAACATCTTTGACATTTGCCGAACGAAGATTTTCCTGCAACAACAGCAATTTCTTCCGCATTATCGGATTTTTCAAGTTTTATATCCCAACTGCCAAATACAATGTTTATTAAATCCATATCGGTTAATGCTTGTGCATATTTGGAACCATACTTTATTGTTAAACTTGACTCTAAGTTAGAACCTATAATTTTATCTTTTCTTAATTTTTCCGTTACTGCCAAAACTTGTTGTTTTATTTTAACAAGAGTTTCCCACTTTGCAATAACATCTTTTTCTAACTTATATTCTTCGTTTATCGTAGGGAAATCTACCAATGTCACAAACTCGGGTAAATCTTGTTTAATTTTCTTTATTTCTTTCCAAGCTTCATGCATTGTAAAAGTTAATATCGGAGCCATTACTTCAACTAAAGTCGTAACTATTTCAAGCATTGCGGATTGTGCACTTCTTCTTGCTTTACTGTTTACTTTGTCGCAATACAATATATCTTTTAATGCATCAAGATAAAATCCGCTTAAAAATACCGTGCAGAAATCATTTATAACTTTAACCGTTTTATGAAATTCGTAATTTTCAAAACCTGCTTCAGCCTGTTTTACAACCTCATTCAAAGTCCATAAAGCATATTTATCTATCTCGTTCATATCTGCAAATTTTACTATATCTTCTTTTTTCATATCACTGATATTACCGAGCATAAATCTTATTGTATTTCTTATTTTTCTGTAAGTGTCGGTATGCCCTTTTATAATTTCATCCGAAATTCTTACATCTTCTCTGTAATCGCAAGATGCAACCCACAATCTTAAAATATCGGCACCGTATTTATTTATTATTTGTGAAGGTGCAATACCGTTACCCAACGACTTGGACATTTTTCTGCCTTGACCGTCAACCAAAAATCCGTGAGTAAGAACTGTTTTATAAGGAGCTTTTCCTTTTATTGCAACTGCGGGAAGCAACGAACTTTGGAACCACCCTCTGTGCTGGTCGCTACCTTCAAGATATAAATCTGCAGGGAATTCCAATGAATCATAGTTTCCGCTTGATAAAACAGCTTCACTCGATACACCGGAATCAAACCATACATCAAGAATATCTTCTTCTTTTTTGAATTCCGTTTTACCGCATTTAGGACATTTTACATTAAAATCTTTAAGCCAATCTTCGGCAGATTTTTCATACCAAATGCCCGCACCGTGAATTTTAAATTCTTCAACAACTTTATCTATAATTTTTTTATTCAATATAGGCTCACCGCATTCTTTACAATAGAATATCGGTAACGGAACGCCCCAAAGTCTTTGGCGGCTTAAACACCAATCAGGTCTTGTTTGTATCATTCCTGTAATTCTCGATTCACCATATTTAGGAACCCAATTAACGTTTTTAATTTCTTTAAGAAGATTGTTTCTTAAATCGTTCAAATCTACTCCCATAAACCATTGAGGAGTTGCTCTGAATATCACAGGTTTTTTGCATCTCCAACAATGTGGATACGAGTGACTTATTTTTATGCTTGCAAGAAGTTTTCCTTCTTTAGTAAGTTTTTCGATTATTAAAGGATTTGCTTTAAATACGTTTATTCCTTCAAACTCGGGAACTTCTTTTGTGAATTGTCCTCTATCGTTTAAAGGTGAAATAATATCAAGTTTATATGCAAGCCCTGCCTGATAATCTTCCTGACCGTGTCCGGGAGCAATGTGAACTATACCGGAACCATCTTCCATACTTACATAATCTGCCAAAATACCTAAAGATTTTCTGTTTACTATAGGGTTTTGACATTTGATATATTCCAAATCTTTTCCGTCGAATTCTGCTTTTATGTTAAAACTTTCAGCAGATATTTTATTTTTAACATTTTCTGCCAAATCTTTTGCAACGATTATTTTTTCAACTTTACCGTTTAATATATATTCGCAAGCAACATACTTTGCTATAGGTGAAAATGCAAGAGCCACATTGGATGGTAATGTCCAAGGTGTTGTTGTCCATATCAATACGGAATAATCTTTTAATAAATCTTGTTTATCTTTTAATGCATCGGATAATTCCAAAATTTGAAATTTTACAAATATTGAATCGGAAGATACGTCTGCATATTCAACTTCGGCATCTGCAAGAGCAGTCTCACAGGAAGAACACCAATAAACAGGTTTTTTCTTTCTGAATAAATAATTTTTTTCTACAAGTTCACCGAAAACCTTAACAATTGAAGCTTCATATTTAGTGTCTAATGTAAGATAAGGCTTTTCCCAATCTGCAAATACTCCTAATCTTTTAAAACCTTCTCTTTGTATTGAAACAAATCTCTTTGCAAAGTCGCTCGCTTGTTTTCTGAAAACATTTTTATCCACTTTATGTTTATCTGTTTTTAATTCCTTTAAACATTGTGTTTCTATGGGAAGTCCGTGACAATCCCATCCTGGAGTATAAGGCGTATCAAAACCTTTCATGTTTTTATATTTTATAATAAAGTCTTTTAATATCTTATTTAAAGCATGACCTATATGCACTTCACCGTTAGCATAGGGTGGTCCGTCATGAAGAATAAATTTTTTCTTCCCTTGATTTTTTGCTCTCATCTTTTCATAGATTTTAGCATCATATAATTCTTTTAAAAAATCAGGCTCTCTTTGTGCTAAATTTGCTTTCATTTGAAAGTCTGTTTTAGGTAAATTAACAGTTTTTGAATAATCTTTTTTTTCGTTTTCCATTTTTATTTAACCTTTTCTATTTAATATTTATTTGATTTTTCTTAGTGTGGAAATTTTGTTAGGTTTGAAAACACCTTTTTCGGTTATAATCATTGTGATATTTGATGCAGGAGTAATATCAAAACCAGGATGACGAACAATTGTTCCTTTTGGTGCAATATCTTTACCGTTTATTTTTAAAACTTCATCGGCAGACCTTTCTTCTATTTTTATTTTTGTTCCATACAATATTGAAAAATCTATTGTGGAAGTAGGTGCAACAACATAAAACGGTATCTTATGATACTTTGCAAGTATTGATAAAGAATAAGTTCCTATCTTGTTTGCCACATCCCCGTTTGAAGCAATTCTATCGGCACCGACAATAACAGCATCTATTTTTTCTGTTTTCATCATATAACCTGCCATGTTATCGGTGATTAAAGTATATGGTATTTTCTCTTGTTGAAGTTCCCAAGCGGTAAGTCTTGCACCTTGTAAATAAGGTCTTGTCTCATCAACAAAAACTTTTTTTATTTTCCCGTTCTTATAACCGGTTCTTATCATACCTAAAGCTGTTCCGTAACCTGCGGTAGCAAGTGCTCCGGCATTACAATGAGTAAGAACAGTTGAATTCTTCTTCAGTAATCTTGCACCAAAATCACCCATTGTCCTATTACATTCTATATCTTCATCGTAAATTTCTTTTGCAGCTTTTTCTATTGTTATAATAAAATTTTCCGGATTTAGTTTTAAAGATTTTTCTACTACGTTACACATCTTATCTACAGCCCATTTTAAGTTAACGGCTGTAGGTCTTGCCTGTATCATTTCTTGAGCCACTTTTTTTATAAATTTGATTTTTCCGGTCGGAGATAATTTTGCAGCTTGTATTCCGGCAAGTACCATTCCGTAAGCAGCACAAACACCTATGGCAGGTGCCCCACGTATAATCATATTTTTAATGGATTTAATAACATCCGAATATGTTTTACATTTTCTATATATAACTTTGCTCGGAAGCTCCAATTGATCCAATAAAAAAAGAGTTCTCTTATCCCAATATAGTGTTTCAGGTATTTTGTTCATATTTATAATAATTTAAAATTTGAAAAATTAAACTCTACGGTATTGTATCCAAAACTTCTTCTAATTCTTCTTCGGTTCTTCCTGTAATTTCTATGGTTTTTTCTCTTCCTCTTTCACCTTTTCTTAAAAGGATATTTGATCTGTTAACATCAAAGAAATCGGATAAATATTCGCATAATTCTTCATTTGCTTTTCCTTCAACTGCAGGAGCAGCAATTTTTACTCTTAAAATAGACCCAATTCTGCTTACAACATCGTTTCTTTTAGAAT
>JAEEGL017281215.1_pt1 | contig 12569 bp, 6 predicted proteins | sample 9134231 | NCBI WGS metagenome assembly JAEEGL01 (sample SAMN16246548, study PRJNA631951) | gut metagenome | biome: gut microbiome; feature: rumen; material: fiber-attached | host: Bos | place: Iran: Karaj | collected 2018-10
GCAGTACCGTGGCTCAGATTTTGAAGCGACGGATATTTATGACGGCGAATGCCTGAACCGTCAGCTCTGGAAGGATCGTGAAAATGCGGCAAAGCCGGTTGTCGTGATGGAGGACCGGAAGACCGTCGATCGCTACAGCCTGCCGGTCGTCGTGAAGGACAGCTTGCCTGTTAAAGAGATCATCCATACTCAGGCCGGAGAGACTGTTCTTGACTTCGGTCAGAACTTCACCGGTTACGTTGAGTATCAGGCCGATTTCCCAGCCGGCACGAAGATCACCCTCGATCACGGTGAGATCCTTCAGAACGGCAATTTTTACAACGACAATTACCGCACCGCGAAGGTGCAGATGATCTATGTGTCAGACGGACGGCACGAAACCGTGCGAGCTCATTTCACTTACTTTGGATTCCGTTATGTGCGCGTGAGCGGATGGGTGGGAGAGCTGAAGCCGGAAGATTTCACCGGCCGGGTGCTTTACTCCGACCTTGACACGGCGATCTCGTTTGAAAGCTCGGATGAAAAGCTTAACCGGCTTGCGAAGAATGCGTTCTGGGGTCAGTGCTCCAACTTCCTCGATATGCCGACCGACTGCCCGCAGCGCGATGAGCGTCTCGGCTGGACGGGCGATGCGCAGGTATTCTCACCGACCGCGTGCTTCCAGATGGATACCAGAGCCTTCTATCACAAATACCTCAAGGATCTGCGCATCGATCAGAAGAAATGGGGCGGAGTTGTTGCGAATTATCTTCCGAATTTCTCAAAGGGCGTGCCCGGCGGATCGAGCGTATGGGGTGATGTCGCAAGCTTCCTTCCGATGACGCTTTACGATTTCTACGGAGATCCGGAGCTTGTTCGTGAGAATTATCCGTTAATGCATGACTGGCTGGAGTGGATCGTTCGTCAGGATGAAGAACACGGCGGGCATCGACTCTGGAACTTCGGGTTCCACTTTGGAGACTGGCTTGCGCAGGACGGTGTCACGCCGCAGAGCATGAAGGGCGGCACGGATGATTACTTTGTCGCAAGCATGTACTATTACGCAACCGCCTGCAAGGTTGCGCGAGCTGCAAAGCTGCTTGGAAAAGACGCGGACGCAGAGAAGTATGAGACGCTTGCGGAAGATATTCGCAAGGCGATCCTGAACGAGTATTTCTCGGCGACCGGAAGACTTTGCATCGATACACAGACCGCTTATCTGCTGTGCCTGAACTTCGGTGTCTATATTGAAAAAGAGCGCATGGTCGAGGGGCTGAAGCGCCGCCTGCAGAAGGACTGCTGGAAGATCAAGGGCGGTTTTGTCGGCGCGACCATGATGTGCCGCGTGATGGCCGAAAACGGCATGGAAGATCTTGCCGCTTATTTCCTCTTCCAGGAGGGATTCCCCGGCTGGATGCACTGCGTCAATCTTGGCGCCACGACGATCTGGGAGCGCTGGAATTCGGTGCTCGATGACGGTTCGATCAGCGGTACCGGCATGAACTCGCTCAACCATTACTCCTACGGCTCCGTGATGGAATATGTGTTCCGTGACCTTGCCGGCATTCAGAGCCTTGCGCCCGGATTCCGCCGTGTTCGCTTTGCGCCGCAGCCGACCTGGCGCCTGCAGGAACTCTCTGTGGCCTATGAGTCAGCCAGCGGACGGTATGCCTCTTACTGGCGCATCAATGAGGACGGCACGCTGACGGTTCACTATGAAGTACCGTTTGGCTGCACGGCAGAGGCTGTGCTGCCCGGAGGCGAGAGGATCGAGCTTGAGAGCGGTGTCTTTGAAAAGACCTGGCGCCCGGAGAAGGATTACCGCCTGAAGTACAGCATGGAAAGCCGTCTCGATGAGATGCGCGATGATCCGGAAGCGATCGCGATCCTTAAGGAGGATCTGCCTTTGGCGATCGGCTTGATCGAATCCGGCGATGTCGAGTTCTACGGCATGCAGCTGAAGGAGCTTCAGACACTTTTCTTCCGCGGCTTCAACCCGGCGATGGTACAGGCAGGAACGAAGAGGCTGTTTGAGCTGAAGGCGTTCTGAGTAAACGGACAGAAAACGAAAAGAAAACGAACTCACTGAAAATACATTTTGATTAAGGAGAGTGCGCTTATGAGAATGATCCAGGACCTTTCCAAGGATTGGCTGTTCAGCAAGACCTGCAGCGAAGTGCCGTGTGAATGGCCGGTTTCGGGTAATTGGGAGTGTGTAACGCTTCCGCATACCTGGAACGCGGTGGACGGACAGATCGGTATTCCGTTTGACCGCGGAGCTTACTGGTATGTGACGCGGTTTACCAAACCGCAGCAGCCGACGGCCGGAGGCAGAGTCTATATCGAGGTAGGCGCTGCATCGCTGGTGGGCGAAGTGTATGTGAACGGAAAGTTTGCGACACGCCATGTTGGCGGCTTCAGCGCGTTCCGCGCGGACGTCACCGACCTGTGCCACGAGGGCGAGAATGTGCTGGCGATCCTCTGCGATAACCGCGCCAGCGATAAGGTCTATCCGCAGCGTGCTGACTTCACGTTCTACGGCGGACTGTACCGCTATGTGCACATTATCAGTGTCGCCGAAGGCCATTTCACGCTGGATGATCTGGGGAGCCTTGGCGTTTATATCGATGCAGTGCCGGAAGGCGACGCGGCGAACGTAACGGTCCGCGCAGGCATCGACGGTGTGAAGAACCCGGAGCAGATATCCGTTGAGATCACGGATGAAGACGGCGAGATGGTCAGTGAAGCCTGGGCAGCGGCAGATAAGAACGTAACGGTCAAATTGACGATTCCGGAAGCGAAGCTTTGGGACGGCACGGAGGAGGCTCATCTTTATCATGCCAGACTGCGCCTTGTTTCCTATAATGAGGTTCTCGACGAGGTGGAGACCGATTTCGGTGTCCGCACCTTCGCGGTCGATAAAGAAAAAGGCTTTATTCTGAACGGACGGGAATACCCGCTGCACGGTGTCTGCCGTCATCAGGACCGCCTCTACGAAGGCAATGCGCTGAGCCAGGAAGAGACCTATGAGGATGCCTGCCTGATCGCGGAGATGGGCGCAAACTGCGTGCGTCTGGCCCATTATCAGCAGAGCCAGGATATGTACGATGCCTGCGATGAGCTGGGTCTTGCGGTGTGGGCGGAGATCCCGTATTTCGCCACAAGCTGGGATGATGACGCACATGCGGCCGCGGTCAATGAGATCAAGGAGATGTGCGCTCAGAATTACAACCATCCTTCGATCTTTTTCTGGGGATTAAGCAATGAGATCCTTATCAGCGGCAACGACAATCCGAAGCTGCTTGGATGTCACGAGGATCTTCAGAAGGCGGTCAAGAGCATTGATAGGAACCGCCTGACGGTCATCGCGCATGAATATGCGGCCGGCTGGGATCACCCGCTTCACGAGATCAGTGATGTGGAAGCTTGGAACCATTACTTCGGCTGGTACCGCGGTGATTTTGATGACCTCGGAAAGTGGGCAGATGAATATCACGCGAAGTATCCGGATCGCAGAGTCGCGATCAGCGAATACGGATGTGATGCCCTGCTGACCTACCATTCCGAGAACCCGGTCAAGATGGATTACACGGAGGAATATCAGGCCATGATGCATGAGGCGGCACTGGAAGTGTTCAGCACCCGTCCGTGGATCTGGGGGACCTTTGTCTGGAACATGTTTGATTTCGGAAGCTTCTTCCGCAAGGAGGGCGGCACAAAGGGACGGAACAATAAAGGCCTTGTCACCATGGATCGCAAGATCAAGAAGGACTCGTTCTATGTTTACAAGGCATGGCTCGGAAAAGAGCCCTTCGTCCATATCGATGGCAGACGCTTCTACGAGCGCCCGGGCAAGACGACAACGGTTACGGTTCACTCCAACCTGAATGAAGTCAGCCTGTATGTAGACGGAGTGCTGTTTGGAACGAAGACAGGAAGCCATTCCTTCACCTTTGAGAATGTCCCGCTTTCCGAGGCGGGAAGTGCGGTCACCGCAAGATCCGGACATGCCGCGGATACCATTACACTTCGCAGCGTGGAGAACATGCCGGATGCGTTTACGTTCCCTGCTTTCAAGCGTGCGCAGGACGCAACGAACTGGTTCCAGAGCGTGGAAGAGGTCGCGGGCGGTCTTGAAGCGAAGGAAGGTTATTATTCGGTTCATGATACCGTCGGTGAGATTCTGAAAAACGACGCGGCAAAGAATGCGGTGATGAACTGCCTGGTTGCGATTACTCAGCGCGCGCTCGGAGATGACATCCTGGAGGACAGTGATCCGAATTTAACCATTTCGGAATTCGTTACCGCAAGTCCTGTCGCCTTCTTCTTTAAGGGCAAGGAAGATCTGACGGTTCGAAAGATTCACGGAGCGCTTACCCGGATCGAGAAGAAATAAGGAAGTCGGGCCGGGAGAATACACTTATCAGATTCAGGGAAAAGCGGTATAATAAAGAATCCAAAATATACCTGCGGAGGAGATAGTTCATGGTTTTATCGCTTATGAGTTTCTCGTTTATGGCAGATGCGTTCAGTCAGAAAGTGAATGCGGATCAGCTTTGCCGGATCGCGAAAAGCAATCGGATCAAGATGCTTGATCTGATGGCGTTTGAAATTCGCCTGTATAAACTGAAGAACCTGAAAAAAGCGCTTGCAGCGCATGAGATGAGCTGCGGCTGCGTGATCGATTCCATGCCGTTTTACCAGGGAGCCAAAGGCTTTGAGGATCACTTGGAGAAAAGCCTGAATCTGTGTGAAAAGATCGGAGCCGGGGCGCTGATGGTAGTGCCCGGTTCGATGGACGCCAAGGCCTGTGAAAAGATGACGCGGGAGGAGATCATGAACCGCGCCATCGAGTGCTTCACGCTGGCGGTCGAACGCGGACGCGAGCGAGGGATCGAGATTCTCTTCGAAGACACTCCGCAGGCGCATAAGCCGCTCTCTTCCGCAGCGGATTGCCGTAAGGTGCTTGACGCAGTTCCCGGACTTGGGTTTGTGTTTGACACCGCGAACTTCCTTGTCTCGGAGCCGGAGATGGATCTTCTTTCGGACTATGAGCTTTTGAAGGACAGGATCCGCCGTGTCCATCTGAAGGATGTGGTTCGCGGCAATTTTGAACATGGGGAGGGCTGCGAAAACGGCGAGAGCATCCGCTGCGTCACGACCGGCTCGGGCATCGTTCCGCTGCGGCCTTTACTGCAGCGCATGAAAGCCGATGGATACGATGGCGTGCTTTGCGTGGAATATGCAGCGAACGGCGTGAGCGGCTCGGACCATGTTCGCTATCTGTCTACGTACGTGAAAAACATTCATGCCTACCTTGAGAACAAGGAGATCCATCCTCCTTACACGACGATTCCCGGCATCGATAAGCCGGTATCGCGCCTTTTATTCGGAACCGCGATTCGGCCGATGCTGATGGGACAAAACGTCGATGCACTGCTTGATGCGGCCATGGCGCTTGGCATGAACACGTTTGACTGTGCCAGAGGCTACGGACTGGCAGAGAAAAGTCTGGGACAGTGGATCCAAAAACGCAATAACCGTGAGCGGGTCGTTATCCTGAGCAAGTGCGGCAACGTCAACATGAGGGGCGAGGTCTGCGTCAACCGCAAAGTGATTCTTTCTGAGCTTGATAAGAGCCTGAAAACGCTGGGTACGGATTATATCGATATCTACCTGCTGCACCGTGACGATCCGAAAACACCGATCTCCGAATTCATGGAGACACTGAATGAGTGTAAGAAGGCGGGGAAGATCCGTGTATTCGGCGTCTCCAACTGGACGCATGAGAGGATCGCGGAAGCCAATCGGTATGCTGCGGAACATGATCTCGAAGGCTTTACCGTTTCAAGCCCGAACTACGGCCTCGCCAGACAGGTGAGAGATCCGTGGGGCGGCGAATGTGTCACGGTTTCCGGACCGGAACATGCTCAGGCACGGGAGTGGTACACGGACAATCAAATGCCGGTCATTGCCTACTCCAGTCTTGCGCGCGGCTTTTTCAGCGGAAAGTTCAAGGCATTCGACTTTGAAGGCGCGAAAAAGGTGCTTGACGGTGCAGGACAGAAGGGCTACCTCTGCGAAGAAAACATGCGGCGGCTTCGGAATGCGGAGGAGATGGCTGAGACATATCAGACGAGCGTTGCAGATATTGCACTTCGGTATGTCTTTGGCAGCAGCATGAATATATTTGCGGTCATGAGTACAACCAATCCGAAACGTCTGCCGGGCAATATCAAGGCAGCGAACCTTCCGCTGAATGAGGAAGAGATCGCTTTTTTGGAGAATGACAGCGAATAATGCCAAAAGATCCGAGTGCAGACAGCTGTCAGAGAATAGCATAAATCAAGTCAGGCCTCGGCCATCGATGGACACAAGGACATCGATGGCTGAGGCCTTTTTCATTCATTGGACACTCTCAGCTCAGAGGCTCAAACTGGCCTGCTTCGATCGGGATGAGGGTAGGCTGGAAAACGAGTTTTCTGACGGCTTGACTGCCATCGATCGTTTCAATCAGGGAGCGAGCGGCTTCGTAACCGGCTTCGTAGTAGGGAAACGTGTAGGACAGACTGCGGTCATACCAGGCCACCGTCTCGTTTTCCGGGTGCAGGACATGATGAAGATAGAGCTGCGGTGCGAGAAGTGTGTGCGCATTTTCGAACGTATCGATGATGCCGGTGCTTGGCGAAGAAGAGGCCAGGGCTGAGCGGTAGATCTCAAGCAGTTTCGCGGAAAGCTGCGAAGAGAGCGCGGAGGACGAATGGAAATCCGTGGTGAGGTATTCACTGAGATCGGCGTCGGGAGCCTCATACTCAATGATGCGGATGTTTCGATCGTCCGCTTCGCTGAGAAGCGCGCGAAATCCCTGAAGACGCCGCAGCTGTTTCTCGTTTTTGAAAGCCGGGGTGATGTAGATGAAATCGGTGATGCCTTTTTTTAGCATGGCTTCCACGCGCAGATAGCTGGAAGCAAAATAATCGTAGCTGACACTGCTTACATCGGCTTCTTCGCTCATGCCATCGATGACGGAGAGCGGGATCTGCTGGCGGCGGATGATCTCCATCACATCCTCAGGGACGTTCTTGAAGTTGGAAGTGATGTAAAGGATACCGTCGGCCTGCGTATTCAGACATGCATTGACATAAGGGGGGATCTCCCCCTTTTTTTCTTCGCTGAATAAGACCATGCTGTAGCCGAGTGGCTCAAGATAGGCGCGAATTCCCTGTAAAGCGAGATAGTAGCGGGGAATCGAAAGCGTGGTTGCGAGCCGGATGGCAATGCATTTGGAGCGGCTTGATTTCAGACGCTTGGCCGCGCTGTTCGGGATATAGCCGAGATCCTGCACCGACTGCAAGACACGTCTTCGCGTCGCGTCGGAAATGTTTTTTCCGGGCGTTTCATTCAGGACATACGAAACCGTTGCAACGGAGACGCCGGCGGCAGTGGCGACGTCTTTAATGGTTACCTTTGTCATGGCTGCCTCGTAAGAAAGATTGTGGGCTCAGAGAAGCTCGTCAAGGAACAGGATGGTTTCTCCGAGGGTCAGGAAGTAGTGGGCGCGGCTGCGGTTGAAGTTAAAGAAACCATGCTTGGCGCCGGGATAGGACTTCAAACGGGAGTCAATGCCGAGCTCGCGTGCTTTCGCAGAGAACTCAACCAGACCGGCGTAGGGAACCGTCGTGTCGGCTTCGCCGTGCATGATCAGCATCGGAGGCATTCCGGGCGCGAGCATGTTGACGTTCATCACCGGGAAGCGCGTGGTCCAAGTGCTGAAGCGCTCGAGGTTGGCAGTGTCGCTGGGGCTGAAAACGCCGGGATTGAACAAGGCCAGAGCTTTCGGATAGACACCGGAGAGAGGTCCGACCATCAGCGCGATCAATCCACCCGCTGACCCGCCGCCCGCGGCAAGACGTTCCGGGTCGAGGCGGAAACGGGCTGCGTTGTCGCGGACATACGTCCAGGCGGCAGCGCCGTCTTCCATGCTGTCCGGGGCTGTGGTGCCATGAAGCGTCGTGATACGGTAGTCCGCGGAGAATGCGACATAGCCATGCTTGGCAAGCTCTTCCGCCTGCGGGCCGAAGGCATCCTTACATCCGACCATGAAACCGCCTCCGAAGAAAAGGAGAATGCCGGGGCGAAGACCGGGAAACTCATCGGCGTTGGGTTCATAGATATCGATGCCGAGCTTTACACCGGCATTTTCATAGTATTCGGTAGTTTTTGTAATCGCAGCGTCTCGTTTTTGCTGTCTGGCGACAGTCTGCTGATGAAGAGCAAGCATACGTTCCATGTCTGGCATCGTTCATACCTCCTGAGTTATATTGGTTGTTCGGTGAGAAAATCAAACGGAATATAAACGTTTCACTTGACAGTAACTATATCACAGAAGTACACATCCCGTGAATGGGGCAAAATGCATGAAGTTTAAACGATTAAATTAGCGGTATTGCACAATTTACAGGGGAGTTCCTTTCGGGTAAAATTACAAGTGTAATTTAAACGATTAACCTAAAGCTTTACCACGAACGGAGGAACTCAGCGATGATAGGAGTCAACACGAATCGAATGGAACGCAACGCAGTCCTGGCAAGAAGGATCGCCGCGGAAAGCATGGTTCTTTTGAAAAATGAACAGGAGTGCCTTCCTCTTCAGGAGGGAAGCCGTCTTGCCTTGTTCGGTGTCGGCCAGGTCCGCACGGTCAAGGGCGGAACCGGTTCCGGAGAGGTGAATAATCTCAAGTCGACCTCGATTCTGGAAGGACTTTCGGACAAAAGTGCGTTCGCGGTCGATCCGGAGATTGCTGCGTTATATACGGAGCATGCGAAGACAACGCAGATCAGCAAAGTCAGCCTGTTGAAATATGATTCGAATCACTATGAAGAGCTGGTGCCGGAGGAGACGCTCATCAAGGCAGCTGCTGAGCGCAATGAGGCCGCGGTTGTCGTGATCTCCAGAATGGCCGGCGAAGGCTCGGATATGGATGCGAGCGAACTGTTTCTTTCCGAGAAGGAAGCGAAGCTGCTGGACTTGGTTTGCGCCAACTTTCAGCAAACGATTCTCGTGCTGAATACGCCCGGAATGATGGAGATCAGCCCGTGGATCGAGAAAGTCACGGCGATTCTGTTTATCGGCCTTCCGGGACAGGAAGGCGGAAGCGCGCTGGCGGATGTGCTAAGCGGCAAGGTCTGCGCGGGTGGAAAGCTGACGGATACCTGGCCGGTGCATGCGGAGGATTATCCGAATGCGGCTTACTACGGTGTATATCAGCCGAACGGCATTGTGGTAAAGACAAGAAAAGCCACATTGACGCAGACCGATGTTCCCTATCACGATGATATTTATGTTGGTTACCGCTATTTTGATACCTTCGGCGTTCCGGTCATGTTCCCGTTCGGATACGGTATGAGCTTTGGCCAAGCGGTGATCGAAAATGAATCCTTTATCCTGCGCAAGGAGACCGTTGAAGTCCGCGCAGATGTGCGCAGTGTGGCAGAGAGAAGACCGTGCCGCGAGGTGCTGCAGGTGTATGTTTCAAGTCCGGACGGAAAGCTCGAAAAGCCGTATCAGGAACTGAAGGGATTTGCCAAGACGAAGGTGCTCTCTCCCGGAGAGAAAGAAACGCTCTGCGTGCGGTTTTCGATGAGGGATCTTGCGAGCTATCTCAGGGAAGAGGCTGCCTTCGTACTCGAAGCAGGCTATTACTATATCCGCGTTGGATTCTCCTCCAGAGAAACGCGAATCATCGGAGCGATCCGTGTCGATGAAACGATCAAGACCGCACAGCTGAAAAACATGTACGATCCGCTGCCGGACGGGTTTGAGATTTTGTCGAAGAAAGCTCACAAGGCGATCTCCTATCCCACTGAAGAAGCGCAGAAGCGCGTAGCTGAGAAGACGGCTGAAGTGCTTTCCAAAGAAGATATCACCCTGTTTACCGCGGATTATTCCGCGAAGGAAAAGCCCGGGAAAGCAGTGAACGGACTGAGGCTGGAGGCGGTGATGGCAGGGCGCGGGAGCTTTGAGGATCTCGCAGCGACCATGAGCGATGAAGATCTGTGCCGATTCGTCTGCGGGCAGGGAATGGACTTCTCCAGCTTCGAAGGTTTTGACATGAACGCGGCGCTGAATGATCCTTCCAGCGATGCCTTCGCGCTGATCCAGACGCAGGGCGGCGGGGATGCCGTGTTTATGGTGGAGGGTGAAGCAGGTCAGACAAGAGATTATAAGGATAAATACGGAATTCCGCCGATCGTATTGGCAGATGGGCCTGCTGGACTTCGTCTGACAAAGAACGTCAAGAAAAACGGCGAGGTGATCGGCCACCAGTATTGTACGGCTTTCCCAACCGGGTCTCTGATCGCGTGCAGCTTTGATCCTGCGCTCCTCGTAAGCTTTGGCAAGGCGGTCGGAGAGGAGATGAAGGAATACGGCATCGACCTCTGGCTTGCTCCGGGCATGAACCTTCACCGGAATCCGAAGTGCGGACGCAATTATGAGTATTTTTCGGAGGACCCGGTGATCTCGGGTCTGTGCGCGGGCGCGATCACCAGCGGTGTCCAATCCGTCTGGGGTGCCACGACGATCAAGCATTTCGCCGCGAACAGCCAGGAATTCATGCGCGGCCAGTCCAACGATATCATTTCCGAGCGGGCGCTGCGTGAAGTTTATCTGAAGGGCTTTGAGATCGCGGTGAAAACCTCGCATCCGAAGGCGCTGATGACGGCCTACAATGATATCAACGGAGTCCCCTGCGCTGACAGCAGGGAGCTCTGCACCTATATTCTGCGAGATGAGTGGGGCTTTGACGGCCTTGTCATGACAGACTGGGGCGGCGGGATCTCGCACCCGGCGCTTTCGATGTGGGCCGGGAACGATATGATCCAGCCAGGCGGAGCGCTGTCGGTTGGCTTGCTTGAAGAGGCGCTCGAGCTTGGGCGCGAAGGCAAGGCGCTCGTGTCGAAGGGCAAAGCGCATAAGGAAGTCATGATTACAAGAGAAATGCTGGAAGCCTGTGCCGTCCGCATCATGAAGGTGGCAGCCGGCTTCTTAAGAGATAGGAGCTAAGGGACATGAATGAAACTGTTTTGGCGATCCTTTCACTGGCCGTTTTTGTAGGAACGGTCGTGCTCGGAGTAAAGCGGAAGCTCAATCTCGGGATCCTTGGCATTTCCGCTGCGTTTCTGCTCGGATTTCTGATCCTGACTGACAGCGGGAGCATGTCCTCGGTGGCGCTGAAGGGCAAACCGCTGACCTCGCTGTTTCCGTTCAACATTTTCTGGATGACGCTGAGTGTCAGCCTGATGCTGAATATCGGCTCCGCAAACGGTACGTTTGACATCGTGATCAAAAAGCTCGTCCGCGTCGCCAAAGGCAACCGCGCGATGCTGCCGGTCTTTATCTTCCTTATCATGTTTGTTGTGTCTGCAGTCGGAGGCGGTTCGTCCGGAATCGTCGTGCTGTTGTGCACGATCGCTGCAACGATCGCCAAGGATCAGGACATCGATCCGGTATTCCTCCTGCTCTCGGTGCTCCTCGGCGCTGCGGCAGCAGTCGGTTCACCGGTCTCGATCATCGCGATCATCTGCAACGACTACACGCAGGAGCTGTGGCAGCAGGCGATCGCGCCGGGCTATATGATGCTGCGCGGCTTTGCAATCGCGGCCCTCAACTTTGTCGTGATCTACGTGTTCTTCAAGGGCTGGAAGCTCAAAAAGCGTCCCGCGGAAAAGGAAGAAGCGCTTGGCAAGCTGAACCGCAAACAGATCCTGACGCTCGTCGGGATGGGGATCTTTGTCATTCTTGGCATGGTCGTCGGATTTGACCTGGGACTCTCGGCGTTCATTGTTACCGCACTGTTGCTGCTCCTTGGCTGCGCGGACGAGAAGGAAGTCATCGCGAACGTTCCGTGGTCCTCGATCATTATGATCTCGGGCATGTGCATTTTGATCGGGACCGTGGAGGCGGCCGGAGGCATCAAGCTCCTGACCAACACCCTGAGTCTGCTGATGAACAAATATACCGTAAAACCGCTGTATTCCATGATCGGAAGCCTGCTGTCGATGGTCTCCTCGATGACCGGGGTCGTGCTGCCTTCGATGATCCCGACCGTGCCGGAGATCGCGATCCAGACCGGAGTCAATCCGCTGGCGATCGTGACGGCTCTCGCGTGCGGCGGAGAAGCGGTCGTCACCTGCCCGGTGAGCTCGATGGGCGCGATCGCGCTGGGTATCATGAGTACGAATAAAGAGTGGGACAGCGCGGAGCTGTTCCGGAAGCTGATGGTCTCGTCGGTGATCCTTATGATTTCGTCGGCGCTCTGGGCAGCGATCGGGATCGCGTGAGAGGCGAATCAGACCATGCTTGCTTCGCCGTCAATGACAAGTTCAGCGCCGGTCATAAAGGCGGGAAAAAAGATCAAACGAGCTTTACTCCGATCGTCTCCAGCTTTGTGATCGGCTGTCCGGGAAGACCGCCTTTCACCTGAAAGCCGCTGCACCCGCCATCGCTGTATTCAAACCAGAGCGTCTTCGTGGAGTTGTTTTCCGGCCAGAGCTCTTCCAGGCGGAAGCAGGTGTCGGACTCCCAAACAC
>JAEEGL011393808.1_pt1 | contig 12568 bp, 11 predicted proteins | sample 9134231 | NCBI WGS metagenome assembly JAEEGL01 (sample SAMN16246548, study PRJNA631951) | gut metagenome | biome: gut microbiome; feature: rumen; material: fiber-attached | host: Bos | place: Iran: Karaj | collected 2018-10
TACCACGCTAAAATAGTCTCATCAAACAGTCTCCATTATGTAAGACCATTCAGTTCCTGATAAAGCCTCTTGGCATAGCTGTCAGTCATTCCACACACATAATCCGTAACCAGAAGGAGCCTCAAATACAGCTTTTCGTCCTCGCTCTTTCCCTTGGAATAGATATGGTAAATTCTTTTGTAGTTATCTGAAACAAAAGAAATCATCCTGCTATCAATGGGCTTAGAATTAATATTCGTATCATAGTAAATCGCAGCAGGTACCAGCCTATCCAAAAGGTATGAAAGAATATTGTCGGCACAAACTTCTATCTTTAAAATCTGCTCTGAATTAAATACATATTTAATCGCAATCTCTCCAAGAGCATCAACAATGTGCTTTCCTTCTGTACCTTCCAAAAGCTCCTGTCCAAAGGAGCCATCCATGATTTCCTTATAGTGCTCAGCAAAACTGTCAGTTGCAAGATAAATAAGTCTACCCTGAACTGCAATGATCCAGTTCTGAACAGCATACTCGCCAGGGTCATTGACTCCCTGCTCTATTCCCTTGCCAAATCTATATTTAAGCGTATCAATCAACTGTCTGTAGATCGGGTCAGACTGGTCAGCATAAGCCATTTTTTCAAGCTCACGCACCAAAAGGCCATAGCTTATCTTACCCTTCTTATAAGCATCCTCAATATCAGCTGTTCTATAAGCTATATCATCAGCAGCTTCCAAAATATAAGTAAGCGGATGCCTTCTTCCATTAAGTCCACAGGATTTCTCGATATCCTCAAAAATATCTTTATCTGCATAATAATATCCCATCTTATGGCGGCAGATATCTGGGCTGTCCTTGTCCACATCCAGCGAAGAAACCGGGTACTTGATGATAGTTGCAAGAAGTCCTTTTGTAAGATTCATACCATGCTCATCCACCAGATAGTGCAGTTTTGACACCACTCTAAGCGCCTGCGTATTACCTTCAAAATGATAAAAATCCTTTTGCATCTGAAGATTGAGGATTTCCATAAGTGGCACCTTTCCATCTTCATCTACGTAGCCACTTCCCTTTATTCCCTCAAAAACACCCTCAGCCGGAACCTTCAGCTTAGGAAGATTTTCCTTAAACCACTGCCTTATTACAGTCTCTCCAAAATGTCCAAAGGGCGGATTTCCTATATCATGAAGAAGCCCTGCACACTGCAAGATATCACAGATATCCTGCTGATATGAAGGTTCAAACTTTTCATCTTTTATCTCTGTAAGGATTTTTCTTGAAATATTCTGTCCCAGGGATTTGCAAAAAGAAGATACTTCCAGCGAATGCGTTAACCTGGTTCTGATGAAATCAGACTGATCCAGAGGGAAAACCTGCGTCTTATCCTGAAGTCTTCTAAATGATGCGCTACCAATAATTCTGTGATAGTCCTTTTCAAACTCACTTCTAAGATCTGAGGATCCCTCTTTTTTAGCAATAGATCTTATTCTATCTCCACAAAGGAGTTCATTCCATTCCAATCAGTTTCCTCCTGATTAAATAAATCTTCTGATAGTTAAAATTGTTCTATAGGTTGCACTTTCGTATTTAATGCCTGTTCTTGCGGTACTTGCATGCACAATTCTTCCACCACCGAGGTAGATTGCCACATGTCCGCCATAGTAAATTACATCTCCTGCCTGTGCGCTATCATAGGACACTTCTCTGCCATATTGAGCCTGAGAGTAGGATGATCTGGGAACAGTTATTCCAAAAGCCTTATATACAGCATAAACAAATCCAGAACAATCAGCTCCGTTTGTAAGACTTGTTCCTCCGGCAACATAAGGATTACCTACAAACTGACATGCATAGTTTGCTATGTTTGATCCTGTGGCCGAACCTGAAGGCGCAGGCGCAGACTGTGAAGATGTCTGAGTAGAAGATGCTTCGGAACTACTCTGGCTTGATGCCTCCGTAGCACTAGCTAAATCCGTATTATCGTCATCATTATTAGTATTTTCCTCAGGATTATTTGCAGCTTTCTCTGCTTTCTTAGCTGCCTCTTCTTCAGCCTTTTTCTTTGCAAGCTCCTCTGCTTCCTTTGAAGCTGCTGCCTCAGCGGCCTTAGCTGTATCCTTTACCTCTTTTTCCTTTTCATCAATCTTAGCCTGCAAATCTCTTATCTGTGCTGTCTGTTGCTGAAGCTGCGCTGTGTAGACTGCAGCTTCCTGCTTAGCCTTTGCAAGCTGAACATCAAAATTCGCATACTGCTTCTTGTAATCAGCAATAACCTGCTCTGTATATTTCTGCTCCTCTTCAAGCTCGTACTGTGATGTCTCCAGCTCAGATTTAGCCTCAGCCAGCTCCTCTCCATAAGCTTCTGCAGCATTCTTGGCTGTAACGTATTCGTTCAGCTTCTTCCTATCATATTCATAAAGGGACTCAGCATAGCCAGCCTTATTCAAAAGGTCATTAAAGCTCTGTGCCTGCAAAAGAAGCTCTGCATAAGAAAGCTCGCCCTTCTCATACATATACTTGATTCTAAGCTTCATCGCCTCGTAAAGAGTCTCCTCCTGAAGCTTAGCCTCGTCATATTCCTTTTGTGTCTGGACTATCTTCTCCTCAGTATCCTCAATATCTGCCTCAATCAAATCGATACTTGCAAGAAGTCCGACAAGTTCCTCATTAGCCGCAGCAAGCCCTGCAGAAATCTCTGCCTGTTCATCCTTAATATCGCTAATATTGGCATTTGCATTATTAAGTCCGCTCTGGCTCTGCTCCTTCTGAGATTCTATCGCATCCTGCTTTTTCTCGAGGTCCTTCTGCTCCTTCTCCAGCTCCTTCTGCTGCTTTTTAAGCTCTTCACTGGTGGTAGCAAAAGCCACGTTGCCTGCATTTAAAAGTATCGTGCTGGCAAGTATTACACATGCGACTCTTTTAAGGCCGTAGGCTCTATTTAAATTCTTAATATATCTGAATAATTTCATCTATTCCCCATTAACAAATTACTTTTTTCAATACAAAAAACCTATAAAATATTATAACATAGTATAATCAAGTCAGATAAAATCTAATGAAAAAGAGACAATTATGGATAAAAATACATCTCTAAACAAAAAGAAACTCTGCATGATCGTCCAGAATCCAATGGTAAAGGGCGGCATAGCAGCTGTAATAAGTGGCTATTACAACAGTCGCCTTGAAAGTGATTACGATATCACCTACATCGAATCCTATCGTGATGGCTCTAAATTCCAAAAGCTTTTTAAGGCACTTTCAGCCTACAAGGCTTTTCGAAAGCTCTTAAAGACCAATCCGCCAGATCTCGTACACGTTCATTCGTCCTTTGGCCCGAGCTTTTTCAGAAAATATCCAATCATAAACATGGCCTACAAGCATGGCATTCCGGTAGTTAACCACATCCATGGCTCTGCTCTGGATGAGCTCTACACCAATGCTCCCAAGTGGAAGCGCAGAATGGTCGAGTCCTCCTACAATAAATGCACAAGGATTATCGTCCTTTCTGAAGAATGGAAAAAGAAAATCTCCGCCATTGTTCCAGCAGAAAAAATCGAGGTTGTCTCCAACTACTGCAAACTCTATGAGGATACTGTTTCAGAAAAGTCAAAGAACCTTCGCTTTAACAAAAAACAAGTCCTTTACCTTGGTCGTTTCGACAACTTAAAGGGTGTAATAGACATCCCCGACATCGCTACTATTGCTAAAAAAACCATACCCGAAATCACCTTCATCCTTGCTGGTTCAGGTGATACAGAGCCTGTTATAGAGAAAATCAAGGATCTCGGGCTCGAGGATACTGTAATTCTCCCCGGCTGGATAAGAGGGGAGGAAAAAGAAAAGCTCCTTTTAGAAAGTGCTATTTTCCTTCTTCCCTCTCACATGGAAGCGATGCCTATGTCCATCCTTGAAGCCATGGGATATGCACTCCCTATCGTTTCAACAGAAGTAGGCGGAATACCACAGGTTGTTCAAAAGGATTACAACGGAAGACTTTTAAAACCAACTGATTCCAAATCCATGGCCGAAGCAATCATTGGATACCTAACCGACCGCGATTCCTGGGAAAGCGCCAGCAATGCAAGCTTTGAAATAGCAAAGCAAAAATACAGCTTCGAAGCTCATGTGGAAAAACTTGAATCCATTTACGAAAGCATACTTAACTCATAAGCAATATTTAAGCCCTGACCGATTGATACCGATCAGGGCTTTCATTGTCAAAAAATTAAAGATCGCAGTTACCAACTGTTCTAGGGAAGGACTCAACGTCACGAATGTTACCCATACCTGTGAGGTACATTACGCAGCGCTCAAAACCAAGTCCGAATCCAGCGTGTCTAACTGAACCGTATCTGCGAAGATCAAGGTAGAACTCGTAATCTTCCTTCTTAAGTCCAAGCTCATCCATTCTCTTCTCAAGAGTTTCAAGATCATCCTCTCTCTGGCTACCACCAACGATCTCACCGATTCCAGGAACAAGACAGTCAGCTGCAGCAACAGTCTTTCCATCCTCGTTCAGCTTCATGTAGAATGCCTTGATTTCCTTCGGATAATCAGTTACAAATACAGGCTTCTTGAAGATCTGCTCTGTAAGGAAGCTCTCGTGCGCAGTCTGAAGATCTGAACCCCACTCAACCTTATAGTCGAACTGGTCATTGTGCTCCTTAAGGATTTCAATAGCCTCTGTATATGTGATACGACCAAAGTCGCTGTTTGCAACATTCTTAAGTCTCTCGATAAGACCCTTATCAACGAATGTGTTAAAGAACTCCATCTCAGCTGGAGCATTCTCAAGTACATAGTTAATTACATACTTAAGCATTGCCTCTGCACAGTCACAATCATCCTTAAGATCTGCGAAGCACATCTCAGGCTCGATCATCCAGAACTCAGCTGCATGACGAGTTGTGTTTGAATTCTCAGCACGGAATGTAGGTCCAAATGTGTAAACGTTCTTGAATGCGAATGCATAAGTCTCAACATTAAGCTGACCAGATACTGTAAGGTTTACAGGCTTTCCAAAGAAATCCTTTGAGTAATCAACCTCACCATCCTCTGTCTTAGGAACGTTGTTGAGATCCATAGTTGTAACCTGGAACATCTCACCAGCACCCTCGCAGTCGCTTCCTGTGATGAGAGGAGTATGAACATATACAAAGCCTCTCTCCTGGAAGAATGAGTGAATAGCGTATGCTGCAAGTGAACGGACACGGAATACTGCCTCAAATGTGTTTGTTCTAGCACGAAGATGAGGAAGTGTTCTAAGGTACTCAAGAGAGTGTCGCTTAGGCTGAAGGGGATAATCAGGTGTTGAAGGTCCCTCAATCTCAATGCCTGTTGCCTGCATCTCAAAAGGCTGCTTAGCATTAGGAGTCATTACAATCTTTCCAGTAGCAATGATTGCAGCACCAACATTAAGCTTACTAACCTCTGCGAAATTATTAAGCTCATCAGAATATACCACCTGAAGGGGTGAAAAATAAGTTCCATCATTCAAAACAACGAATCCAATCGTCTTTGAATCACGAATATTTCGGATCCATCCGCCTACTGTAACTTCCTTATCTGCGAATTTTTCCGGAGCTGCAAAAAGCTCTCTGATATCTGTCAGTTCCATATCATTGCCTCCATCTGCTTTATATAAATATTTCTTTTCTTATCAATCTGCGTTCTCTGCTGACTCACCTTCAGCTGCATCATCAGTCTGCTCTGTTTCCTCAGAAGTCTCATCTGTAGAAGCCTCTGTGCTGTCTGAATCTGCAGGCTCAACAACATTTGCATTCTCAGCAAGGAATTCTACAACCTTCTTTGTAAGAAGAGTCTCTCTTACATCCTCTACATCAACCTTTTCCTTATATGCATCAAGGCTGTCTACCTTCTCTTCATCTGATGCTGAAGCATTGGCTGATTCCATATCTGATGAAAGCTTCTCATTAAGCTCATCCTCTGTAACCTCGATACCTTCCTTAGAAGCGATCGATCCAAGCATAATATACTGCTTTGCAAGCTCAAGTACCTTCTCAGCCTTGTAATCTTCAACCTCTCCAGTGTAACCTTCCTGAGCCATAAGTGTCTTAAAGACTGATTCAGTAGTCATCTGTGAACCATAAGTTGCTGAATAGTAAGATGCAACCTTATTCATCTGATCATCATAGTTAACTGCTACTCTGTCAATAAGTGCCTGCGGAGGATTCTCAAACATACAGCCGTTAGTAGCTGCTTCAAGTGACTTGTTCTGGACATTAGTATCGTATGTAGACTGCTTATCCTCAAGAAGACTTGTCTTAATGTAACTTCTAAGATCATCTATTGTTGATACACCCTCAACTCCGAGAGAAGCTGCGTATGCATCGTCAAAATCAGGCTTTATCTTGATTGCATTTACTGTAACTGTGAAGATAACCTCTGCGCCCGCAAGATCTGCATTTCCATAAGTATCAGGGAATTTGAGGTTAAGATCTCTTGTCTCGCCGAGCTCAGCACCAATAAGTCCATCTTCAAAACCATCGATAAATGTGTGTGAACCGATTGCAAGGTCATAACCCTGTGCTGTACCGCCGTCAAAAGCCTCGCCTGACTCAGCGTATCTTCCAGCATAATCAATATTTACTGTATCACCTTCCTGAACTGCTCTGTCTGTAACCTCAATACTAGCTGACATAGAGCTCTCTACATACTGAAGGTAGCTCTCTACCTCTGAATCTGTAACCTCAGGTGATGCAACCTCAACAGTTACTCCCTTATATTCGCCAAGTGTAACGTACTTATCTAATTCAATATCCTTAAGGTAAGCCGCGTTGTCATTCTTCCCGCCCTTGGCACATCCTGCTATAGATGTTACAGCCAAAACTGCTGTAAGAATTGCTGCTATTGTCTTTTTCATAATACTAAATACTCCTCTTATCAAAACATAAACTTGTTTAATACTAGCACACATTTACCTATGATTAAAGTATTTTGTTGCCTGCCAGAAAAAAGAATGATAAAATACACTTTGCTACTTAAATAGAACAGATTGTATTTGGAGGATAGTTTTGAGCCCGGCATTAATAGTTTTTTTAGTTATAATCGTAATACTTACAATTGGAATTATAGTTCTTACTATATTAGGTAAAAAGGCACAGAAGCGTCAGGAAGAACAGCAGGCACAGATGGAGACAATGAAACAGAGCGTTTCCATGCTGATCATTGACAAGAAGCGTATGCGTATCAACGAAGCAGGTCTTCCTTCCGCAGTATTAGAGAACACACCTAAGCTCCTTAGAAGATCAAAGCTTCCAATCCTTAAGGTTAAGGTTGGTCCTCAGATCATGAACCTTGTATGTGATGAGAAGATTTTCGATTCAGTTCCTGTTAAGAAAGAAGTTAAAGCTGAAGTAAGTGGTATCTACGTAATCTCTGTAAAGGGAATCAGAGGTAACAACAATGCCCCTGAGGAAAAGAAGAAAGGCTTCTGGAAGAACCTTGTTGCTAAGGCACAGGAGAAAGCTGGAGCAAAGCCTGTTAAATAATTACCTGCATTACTAAATAAGATAACAAAAAATTAGGCCGGACATTTAAGTCCGGCCATTTTTATGCATTATGTAATTTTAGAATTTTACAACCTCAGGCTCATGTGTGAATGAACTAAATGTTGCTGTTGCATTCTTGATGTAGAATACTTCTGTATTTCCATCATCAGCAGAATACATATTCTGAAGAGAGGGATATGCATCAAGCATTGACTGTTTTGCTTCTCTTCTGTCATCCTCAACTAGTTCGCCTGCAAGTCTAAGCCATTCGCCATTCATGAAAGCACAAATCTCAACCTTAGGGTTAGCATGGATCTGCTTTGAAACATCCTTAACTTTTCCAGTCTGGATATAAAGCTTATCTTCGAAAATATGTGCTGTTCCGAAGGGTCTTACTCTTGGCTGATCTCCGTCTACTGTTGCAAGGTAATATGTACCGGCATCTTTTAAAAACTTTTCTACTCTCTGCATACTCAGTTTCCTCCTTTTTACCGGTAATTATACCATATTACTTTACCTTTTCTGTTATACTTTTTTCCTTAATAGCTTCTAATTTGCAGCCCCTGAAAACAGATACATTTGTTATTCCGATCTCTCTTGCAAAGGTCGGCTGCTCGCTCATAAGCTCAAGTACTTTGCAAATTCTGATTCTCTCTTCCACTGTCATTTTCACCTCACTAATAACCTAATTTCTGTGAATAAAGTTTCTTTGACAATTAAATTGTAACTTCCTGAAATCATCATTTACATAGCACTATCAGCAAATACCAAGCCTCTATTTCTCCATTTTGGGGAGAAGTAGTTAAAAGCTCAGATTTATCCAATTGTAAATCTCTCAAGGTTCTCGTTAATCGTATCAACAGCGTCAGATACTGAGGAAGCAGCATTTGCAACAAGCTCTGAAGATGAAGCAACGCCCTTTGCCTCTTCTGTGACTCTTTCAACGTTTTCTGCGATCTCCTGAGTAGATGCAGACTGTTCTTCTGATACAGATGCCATGTTGGAAGCAACATCATTAACCTTCTGCATCTGGTCTGCCATCTCAACGAGAATGTCATTAGCCTCTGACAGCTCCTGAGTGATAACCTTGAAGGTCTCAGCTGCAGTGTTAACTGTCTCAGCACTATTATTAATAAGAGCGGTGTTAGATTCAGATTTCTCAGAAAGCATACGAACCTTCTGTGACATATCCTTGATAATCTCACCAATCTGATTTGTAGCATCTGCAGAGTTCTGTGCAAGTGCTCCGATTTCAGAAGCAACAACCGCAAAGCCTTTTCCAGCCTCGCCTGCTCTGGCTGCCTCAATTGAAGCATTCAGTGAAAGGAGGTTTGTCTGTGAAGAAATGGAATTGATAAGGTCGATAATCTGTGTGATCTTATCTGCTGCCTCATCAACATTTGATACTGCATCAGCCATATCCTTCATGGACTCAACAATGTCGGACATTCCATTAGCCACTGTAGACATATCCTGCTGTCCACTATCTGCCTTTTTAACAAGGTCGTTCATGGATGCTTCAATTTTCTGCTCCTGATCTGTAACATTAGCAACAGTCTGTGCAAGAATAGTAGCATTTTCTGCAACCTCATTAACGGCCTTAGCCATATTATCAATGTTCTCTCTGATCTGAGTCATGCTTACTGACTGATTATTAGCTGCATCTTCCAGATCTTCAGCGGTACTCTTAGATGTCTGAGCTTCTCCTAAGAGCTTTCCAGAGACATCCTTAATCTCGCTAAGTGAATCCCTCATATGAACAATGAATTCACCCATAGCGGTATTCATATATGCAATCTCATCATTGCCCTTATTCTTCTTAGAGATATCTATTGTGAAATCACCATTAGAAATCTTCTCAATGTTATCTGTAAGTGAAGTTACAGGATTCTTGATCATGCTGTGGAGTGCTCTTGTAATGATAAGAAGAACGATTATAACGCAGACAACAGTAACTATGGTAAGTGTCAGGATCAGCTGCTGAAGTGTTGCAAGAACTTCCTTCTGCTTAGCGTAAATAATAACCTTCCAGTCTGTTCCGCTAACAATATCAGTTACAGCATAGTACTTGTCTCCGTTCGCCTTAAACGCATGTACAGAACCAATTTCTTCTTCAGTCTCTGTCTGCATAATATTATTAATCTCTGCAAAGAACTGATTATCCGGGCTGTCTGCCAAATTAGTTCCAACCAGGCTGGCATCATCTCTGTATGAGAGGATCATTCCGGCTGCAGTAACCATCATCGCTCCGCCTGTCTCATACAGCTGAACCTCATTCAGCTTTTCCTGAGAGCTTCCCATCATAAGGTCTGCAGCAAAGCATCCTTCTCTGCCATCCTTAAGATGTACGTGTCTAATAACTGTTGCACAAAGCGCACCTGTTACCTCATCAAAATAAGGCTGATCATAGAAATAGAACCATGTATTGTCGTATCCTATAGCCTGTTTATACCAAGCCTTTTCTGTTATACCTTCCATTGTAAAGTCAGGATCACTGGGATAAATAAATGTCTCGTCGTTAAGAGCAAGATATGCACCTGTCGGAATCATGGAATATCTTCCAACAGTTCCTGTCATGTACTCCATGATGTCTTCATTGCTACTAAACTGATTTTGCTCTATTGCATCTCCCACACCATTCAGGTAATAGAATGTTGCATTCAACTCTCTGTTTACCTTTGATGCGTCTGCAGAAACCTGATTAGTCAATGATGTATCAATCAAATTCTTAACCAGATTAAAGCCAAAGCCCAAAACCAAAAACTCAGCAATTAAAATACTTGCTACCAGAAGCCCAGCAAACATAAGCGAAAGCTTCAAGCTTATAGCCTTTGTTGCACCCTTCTTTTCACCGCCATTAATTACCTTTACATCGCTACTCATCAGAACGCCGACCTCCTAGTTTTTATAATTTAGGTTGCACAGTACCAATAATAAGCGTACAACATGGCAGTTATTCATATGTGAACAAACCATTTATATTATCTAAAAAACGATAAAAAACTGCGAAAATCATATTATTTTTTTATAAAGTCATTTACATGATAACCAAATTAACACTGCTGCGCCCAAGTTCCTCCTGCACTCTCGTTCTTATACGTCCCGCAGTTTCACGAACCGTCTGATAATCCATGTCCTTATTGAACATAAGCTCAATATCTATATACTTAACCCCGCCATTTATCCTGCTTTTTATATCTCCGAGCTCTTCGTAGCAATCATAAAACTCATTAAGTACCTTGATTATCTTGAGCTGACTTTCTTCATCTATAGTTCTGTCTATCAGCTCCTCTAAGGAAGATCTCATATGCTTCATAACTGTAAAAAAGAATGGAACTACCAGCATCAGGCACACTACTGGTGAAAAATATCTGATCCAGTTCTTATCCTCAAAAATCATGATAATTATCAAGGTCACTATAGAAACTGCATCAAAAAAGAATTCCTTCTGCGCACTAACATAGGCAGTGTGGATCATTTTGCTGTGACTTCTTTCTGCTATTATTTTCTGTCTATGTAAAATGAAAAGATCTATGAGCACACCGATTATACTAATTGCAAGAGCCAGCGTCAGATATTGTTCTCTTGTTTCGTCCTTGACAAGAGCCTTGATAGCGAAAAATGTTATGCAAAAAAGGCCAGCTATATCGAATATTTCTATGAATAGCGCAGTTATTGCTTCTACCTTGCCCGTACCATAATTGAATTTGAATTTCAGATTCCTGTTCAGTTTCCTTGCAAGAATAACAAGCAAAACTCCTGGAATAAGGACACTGGCATTTTCAATGAATTCAAGCCAGACAACGACAGATCCACTGGCTACCGCTGCTATAAAAGAAGTGAAAAAATCCGGAAGTCTCCAAAGAATTAAAAGCAGAGCAATTCTGCGCTGCGAATCAAGATTTTCTTTTTTCTTGTTTTCCATAAATCCCCCTCCATGCACCATAAAAAATTCAAGTACAGTATATGATGCATTACACTACATATTTTATCATAAAACCAATAAAAGCAATTTATGACGAGAGAATTTTCAGACACATCGTGGTATAATATTCGAGTAGTCAAAAAAATCATGCGGACTATTTTAAATACGCAAATAATAAAGGAGAAGGGAAATGAAAAAAGTATTAAAAAGTTTAAGTTTTACTCTGGTTTTTTGTATGTTACTGTTCTCAACACTTACTGCAAAGGCTGATTCAGTAATCACAGTTGAGGGCGTAAGCCAGAACTCAATCAGCATCAAATGGACAGCAAAATCAGATGTAGCGGTTACACACTATTATGTAGGTATTGCAACAAACGAATCAGACGCAGCTGCAAACTGCACTAATGCAATTGCACCTGAGACAACATCTTATACTTTCAATGATCTTCAGGCTGGTACAGCTTATAGCATCGTTCTTAAGTATGCTACAAAGAGCTCATCCGCTGCAGAAGAGACACTTACAAAATATGCAAGTGTTGTTGTTTACACACTTCCTGGAAAGCCTGCAAATGTTCGTCAGACTTCATGGTCAACAGCTTCTAACAAGGCTACAATCGAGTGGACAGGCACAGGTAATGCTTTCGGATATCAGGTTCAGTACGAAGATGCTGATGGCGATTCTTCATCTGTAATCGTTAATGATACCAAGATCAACATTTCAACTGAGAACACTTCTTACCTCAAAGTTAAGGTTCGCGCATACATCACAGTTAATGACAATAAGAAGTACAGTGACTGGTCTGATTCTGTTATTTGCTTTGCTCAGCCTACTATCCGCGAAGCAGAGGATGGCTACGAAGTTTATATAAAGAATGGCAAACTCTATGTACAGTGGGAAAAGCTTGATGCTCCTGTAACAGGTTATGAAGTATATGTCAGCACAAAGAGAAATGGCACTTACACAAAGGTTAAGACCATCAGTGGCAAGGGCAAGACAACAGCTTCAATCAACAAATATAAGGGCAAGAAGTTCAACGCTAAGAAGCCCTATTATGTATACGTTGTAGCTTACAAGAAGACAAGCGCAAAGACATACAGATCCAGCGCAAACTACACAGTATTCTACAACAAGGGTGAGACCTATCTCACA
>JAEEGL011452979.1_pt1 | contig 12568 bp, 8 predicted proteins | sample 9134231 | NCBI WGS metagenome assembly JAEEGL01 (sample SAMN16246548, study PRJNA631951) | gut metagenome | biome: gut microbiome; feature: rumen; material: fiber-attached | host: Bos | place: Iran: Karaj | collected 2018-10
CCACGCCTTCATCTGCGATGGCTATAACAGCAGTAATTACTACCACTTCAACTACGGCTGGTATGGCACCTGCGATGGCTGGTATCTCACCACTGCGTTGAACATGATACACCGCGATGGCGAAGAACTGCACTTCAATTCTAACCATCAGATGCTTACCGGCGTTGAGCCTCCCACCTATTGCTTGATTGATGCCGAAGGCCTGAGCGCATCTTCTGGACTGATGGTACTCGGCCAGGACATCAATACCGAAGCCCAGGGTGTCACTTTCAAGACCACCTATAGCACCGTCAACCTGATGTTCTCGTTCGTTGACCAAGATGGCACCCGTGTATGCTCTAGCAGCACCATCCCCCTCAGCAAGTCAACTTTCACTCAAGGCAGCAACGTGGAAGGAGCCATCACCCTGCCCACTACCCTGGCCGAAGGCAAATATGACCTGCAACTCCTCTACTCCGTTACAGGCAATACCAGGCCCAACACGATTGACTGTGAAGGTGGCCAACTGACCGTTGTCGGCAGGCTTGCCAAATATGGAGAGCCCTTCGACATCAATGATATTACCTTCGTCATCGAAGATGTCCTCAAAACGGGTACACTCGGACTGAACATCAACGACATCACCCATCTGATTGACTACGTTCTGCGTCATTGATATGACGTGCTGACCACGGTTTTTTGAGTCTTCAAACTAGTGTAGACTCAATCCATAAACCAGAGCGTACGCATGGGAATCGATCCCGTGACGTGCGCTCTGGTTTTTATGTTTCCCGTTTTGTTCTTCACTCGGCTTGCACTTCGTTGGCTTTCGCCGAAGATAGGCTGCGCCTCAACAATGCTCAAGAAAAAACCTATTTTTCTTGTCATTGTGTTCGGCTTGCACTATCTTTGCAGATTGAACCAAACAATTTTGAAGATGACTGCCGGTAACCTCATACGGTTTGTGTGCATACTGTTGTTGTGGCTCTTTTTGTGCTACATCCTGATCACCCGTGCTGCACGCATTGATTTCATGGTGATATTTACCATCGTGGCATCAGGCATCATCGTGTTTGTTCCTCTCTATAAAAAATATGTGAGAAAGAAGAATTGACAATGACGACAAAGCCATATATACAAGAACACTGTCCGCTGCTCTCCCAGATAGACTGCCCAGCCGACCTGCGCCATCTGCCCCTCGACGAATTGCCGCAGGTGTGTGACGAGTTGCGACAATATATGATCCATGAACTCTCGAGCAACCCCGGGCATTTTGCCTCCAGTATGGGTGCCGTGGAAATCATTGTGGCTCTGCACTACGTGTTCAACACTCCCGACGACCGTCTCGTGTGGGATGTTGGACACCAGGCCTATGCCCACAAGATCCTTACCGGCAGGCGGGACCAGTTCGATGATAACCGCAAACTTGACGGCTTGAGCGGATTTCCCAATCCCGATGAAAGCCCTTACGATACCTTTACCGCTGGCCATGCTTCCAACTCCATCTCGGCAGCACTCGGCATGGCCATTGCCGCCGAACTCCAGGACAACAAGGACCGCAAGGTGGTTGCCGTCATCGGTGACGCGAGCATCAGCGGCGGATTGGCCTTTGAGGGCATCAATAATGCCACGACCAACCCCAACAACCTGATAATCGTGCTCAACGACAATGACATGGCCATCGACGCCAATGTCGGCGCCCTGAGTTCGTACATGAACGCGTTGCACACCTCTCACCGCTACAACAAACTCAGGTATAAGATCTATCAATTCCTGCGCCGCCATGGTGTCATCAACGACAACCGTAAGGGACTCATTATGCGTTTCAGCAACGCGATGAAGTCGCTGTTGTCGGGCCAGCAGAACATCTTTGAAGGTCTTAACATCAGGTACTTCGGCCTTTATGACGGCCATGACGTGAAGCGGCTGGTGAGGGTGTTCAGCGAAATCAAGGATATGACCGGCCCCAAACTGGTGCATGTGCGCACCATCAAGGGCAAGGGATTTGCTGCCGCCGAGGCTGACCCTGCCACATGGCATGCGCCAGGCAAGTTTGACGAGCAGACCGGCGAGCGCTCCAAGGGCGGCAAGGGCGGCCCTATCAAGTATCAAGACGTGTTTGGCAAGACGCTTGTGGAACTCGCCGAGAAGAACGACAAGATTGTCGGTATCACGGCCGCCATGCCCAGCGGCACCTCGATGTCGATGATGCTTGATGCCATGCCTCGACGCGCCTTTGACGTCGGCATCAGCGAGGGGCATGCAGTGACCTTTGCCGGCGGACTGGCCAAGGATGGTATGCATCCCTACTGCGCCATCTACAGCACCTTCCTGCAACGCGGCTATGACTCCATCATCCACGATGTGGCCATTCAAGGGTTGCCCGTCACCTTCTGTATCGACCGCGGAGGCATTGTCGGCGAGGACGGTGTCACGCATCACGGCCTGTTTGACCTGGCCTACCTGCGCTGCATCCCCGGAATGACTGTAGCCTCGCCCATCAACGAGCATGACCTGCGCAACCTCATGTTCACGGCACAGCAGGACGGTATGGGGCCATTCGCCATCCGCTACCCTCGCGGCAAAGGTGTCATTGAGGACTGGCACAACGAGATGCAGTCGTTGCCTATCGGGCGCGGACGCCGCTTGAGTGAGGGCGACGGTGTGGCGGTGCTCAGCATCGGCCACATCGGCAACGAAGTCATTGAGGTGGTCAACAGCCTTGCACAACGGGGTATCAAAGTGGGCCACTACGATATGATATTCCTGAAACCCATCGATGAGGAACTGCTTGAGGAAGCCACCTCACGCTATCACAGCCTTATCACGATCGAGGACGGCACCGTAGTGGGCGGCTTGGGTTCGGCAGTGGCCGAATGGATCACCCGCAAGGGCTGTAACACCCGATTGCGCATGCTGGGTGTGCAGGACGAATTTGTACATCAAGGTACGGTCAAGGAACTCTATGAGCGCTGCGGCATGGATGCCCAATCGCTCGAGAAGGCTATCCTGGATATGCTTGAAAAGTCAGAATGACAACAACACAAAATAGTCAAGAACAATGAGAATCGTTATTGCCGGCGCTGGAGAAGTCGGGACACATCTGGCCAAAATGCTCAGCAACGAGGAGCAGGATATCATCGTCATGGACGTTGATAACAAGAAACTTGAGCCCCTCGAGAACTACAACCTGCTAACGCATCAGGGAAGCGCCATCTCGTTCAGTGACCTCAACGCCATCAAGACGGGCCAGTGCGACCTGTTCATCGCTGTCACCAAGAGCGAGGCCCGCAACATCCTGTCGTGCTCCATGGCTAAAAAACTGGGCGCACGCAAGACGGTGGCACGCATAGACAATGACGAGTTCTTCAACCAAAACTGGCGCGCGCACTTCACGACCCTGGGTATCGACCACCTCATCTATCCCGAGATGCTTGCCGCCAAGGAAATCTCGAGCGCGCTGAAACGCACCTGGGCACGAAACTGGTTTGAACTGTTCGACGGCGAACTCATCGTGGTCGGCGTCAAGATACGTGCCAACGCGCGCATCGTCAACCAGATGCTCAAAGACGTGTCACAAATCAGCCACTTCCTGCACGTGTCGGCCATCAAGCGCAACCGCGAGATTATCATCCCGCGTGGCGATGACCGCGTGCTGGAGAACGACATCGTCTACATCGCCACGACGCACGACCACATCGAAGAAGTGCGGGAAGTGTGCGGCAAGCAGCAGACCGTTGTCGACAACGTGCTCATCGTGGGTGGCAACGACATCGCCGAACAACTCATCAAGCGCTTGGGCAAGAGCGTTGACATCAAAATCATCGAGGAGGACGAGGCGCGTTGCGAAGAACTGGCCCAGCGCTACCCCAACTGCAAACTGGTGCAGGGCAACTTCAGCGACTCGGAACTCAACGAGGAGGAGAGCGTGAGTTACTATGACGCTTTCATCGCCCTGGGTGAAAACAGCGCCGTGAACATGATGGCGTGCATGATTGCCAAAACAAATTATGTGCAGAAGACCATTGCACAGGTCGAGGACATCCAGTTCATCAACGAGGCCGAGGCCTTGAACATCGGCACCATCGTCAACAAGAAACTGCTTGCCTCGAGCCGTATCTACCAGATCATGATTGATGCCGACGAGGACAATGCGCGCTGCCTGGCACTCTCGGACGCTGAGGTTGCCGAGGTTATTGTTCAAGAGGGCGACCGTGTCACCCGCGCCGACGTCAAGGACTTGAAACTGAGCCGCGATTTCACCATCGCCGGACTGGTGCGTGACGGACAGGGGCAACTGGTGGACGGCAATACGCGCATCCAGGCCGGCGACCACGTCGTGGTGTTCTGCCTGCAGGGCGCTATTCACAAACTGGATAAATACTTCTCATGATATGGCCAAGCGTTCCAATCAGCATATCAATTTTGCCATAGTGCTCAGGATGCAGGGCTGGCTGCTGCTTATCGAGGCGGCTTTCATGCTCTTGCCGCTGATTGTGTCCTGGTTGTATGACGAGACCACTGCATTGTGGTCATTCATCTACAGCACTGCCATCACCGCCGGAGCCGGCGCGCTCATGGCGTTCGGTATCAGACCCCGTAACAAATCGATGCTCAAGCGCGAGGGCCTCATGCTGACGGCCATCATCTGGGTGTTCTTCTCGGTGTTCGGCATGCTACCCTACTTGTTCAGTGACACCTTCAACAACGTGACCGATGCCTTCTTTGAAACCATGGCAGGCTTCACGACAACTGGCTCGAGCGTGATACGCTATGTGGAGGAAATTCCGCACGGTGTGCTCTTCTGGCGCTCGATGACCCAGTGGATTGGCGGCATGGGAATCATTCTGTTCACGCTTGCCGTCATACCGATGCTGAACCAGAAAGGCGGCATTGCGCTGTTCAATGCCGAGGTGACCGGCATCACCCACGAGCGTCTGCGTCCGCGCGTGAGCCAAACGGCCAAGGACCTGTGGCTCATCTATATCGGCCTGACCGCTGTGCTCACCCTCCTGCTCTACTTCGGTCCCATGGACTGGTTTGACGCGGTGTGCCACGCGATGACCACCACCTCGACGGGCGGTTACTCGACCAAGAATATCGGTGTTGACTACTGGCAGTCGAGTTATGTATTTATCGTGGTGATCATCTTCATGTTCATCGGCGGCATCAGTTTCTCGCTCATTGCTGCCGTGGGCCGTGGCAACTTCAAGCGCCTGCTTAACAACAACACACTCAGGTGGTACTGCATGACCGCACTGGTCACCACCGTGGCCATTATGGCCTACATGGCCTACAAAGGCTTCCTGAACAGTAATGGAGACCGCTTCATCTACAGCGCATTCGACACGTTGTCGGCTCTTACTTCGACGGGGTTCTCGACCTTTGACTATGAAGACAGCGGTGAGTTTGTGACCGTGGTGCTGATGGTGATGATGTTCTTCGGCGGCATGGCAGGCTCGACCTCGGGCGGTGCCAAACTGGACCGTCTTATCGTGCTGTTGAAAAATATGGCCAACGAGTTCTACCGCGTGCTGCACACCAACTCGGTGCGTGCCGTCCACATCGACGGCAAGCCTGTCCCCAACCATGCCGTCAATAAGGTGAACACCTTTTTTGCCGTCTATATCCTGATTATCATGATTGTCGCGCTGTACCTGACATTCTACGGAATCCCGGTATTTGACGCGATGTACACCTCGATGTCGGCCATCAGCAATGTGGGTATCGGACATGGTGTAACGGGCGCCAACGGGTCGTGGGTATCGCTTCATCCCGGCGCCAAATGGGTGCTTGCCTTCGAGATGATGGTAGGCCGTCTGGAACTGTTCACCGTGCTGGTAATCTTTACCCGTTCATTCTGGAAAAAAGACTGATTCCGGACCGTTTCCAAGACAAATATTAAATATTGCAAAAAAAATGTGGATTTACGTTTGTAAACCAATTTTATTTTGTAATTTTACACCCCCAAATTTATCGATAGCAATATGAGCAAGAATCAAGGCAACAAGAATAAGAATTTGAGTGAACACACAGGGTACTTTGGTCCCGATATCAGTGGTGTTAAGAAATCGGACGACTATCGCAGGTCGCAAGAAGTAGAAGAAGCCATCGACAAGGACAAGATGACCAAGTGGCAGCGTTTCATGGCGTTTTTCCAGAACGGACGCCTGCGTTTTGCTACGGGCATAATCCTGCTGTTGACGGGCATCTACCTGCTGATATCGTTCCTGTCCTACTTTTTGTCGGCAGGAATGAGTGACCAGAACCGCATCACCAACTACAGCGTCATCGAGAACGCCCAAGCACAGGACCAGATACGCAATGCCGGTGCTGCCGTAGGTGCATCGCTGAGCGACTTTTTCATCTCGGGCGGTGTCGGCGTGGCCGCATTCATCATTGTGGTGTGGCTGCTCACGCTGGGCCTGCGCCTCGTGCGCAAGGGCAAGAAAGCCCATTTCTTCTCCTACACGTTTGTTTGCCTGTTCAGCATTTTTGCCTGCTCGATGATTGTGGGGGCTGCAACCTATCACCTGCAACCCTTCACCTTCTTCCCGCTCGGCGGTAACTTCGGTTATTATGCCAACCAATGGCTCGAAGGCCTGTTTGGATTGTACGGCATGATAGCAATCAACCTGGTTATCGGTATGCTGTGGATTTTCCTGACCTACCAGACCCTCACGGCACTTTATCGCCGGATGCAACAAGGTCTTGAGCGCAAGCGCAGCCAAAACAAGGAGGAGGCCGAAAAAGTGGTGAGCGAACCGGGTCAGTCCACCTTCCTGGGCGGCGAGCAGAAACCCGCTGATAAGTCCAAGGAAGATGTGGACGACGAGCCTCAGGACGAAGCCGCACCCAAATCGGCGCCCATAAGGAGTTACCTGCCCAAGGAGCGCCGCAAACGCAAGGCTGAGAAACCTGCCGAAACCGGCGGCGACGAGGAGGCTGCCCGTCTGAAGCCCATCACCGCAAGCACCGAGGTGAGCAACCCGCACGATCCCACGGGCGAGTATCGCCATTACCGCTTCCCCACCCTGGACCTGTTGCAGGACATCCGCATGAATCCCAACAGCGTGGACAAGCAGGAGCAGGAAGAGAACAAAGAACGCATCCGCGAGACGCTGTACAAGTACGGTATCGAAATCAAGGAAATCATGGTGCATGTGGGTCCCACGGTCACCCTGTTTGAGATTGTGCCGCAAGATGGCGTCAGGGTGAACAAGATACGCAACCTTGAAGACGACATTGCACTGAGCCTGGCAGCACTGGGCATCCGCATCATCGCGCCCATGCCCGGCCGCGGTACCATCGGCATCGAGGTGCCCAACCGTGATCCCCAAGTCGTTCCCATGCGCGAGGTGCTGGGGTCCAAAGCCTTCCAGGACAGCCGTGCCAAGTTGCCGATGTGCTTGGGTTGTACCGTCAGCAACGAAGTGTTTATCGCCGACCTGACCAAGATGCCGCACCTGTTGGTTGCCGGTGCTACCGGTAAAGGTAAATCGGTGGGCTTGAATGCTATCATCACTTCGCTGCTGTACAAGAAAGGACCGTCAGAACTGAAGTTGGTCCTCGTTGACCCCAAGCGCGTGGAATTCAGCGTGTATGCCGACCTTGAGCAATACTTCTTTGCCAAGGCTCCAGGCGAGGAAAAAGCCATCATCACCGACACCGACCGCGTGATCAAGACACTGAACTGCCTGGTACAGGAGATGGAAGACCGCTACAAGGTGTTCGAGGAAGTGCGCGTGCGCACCGTGGCCGACTACAATGACATGTGGCGCCGCAAGTTGCGTGAGGAGCGCGACGAACACGGCGAGAAGAAGTACCAGTATATGCCCTATATCGTGGGTATCATCGACGAGTTCAGCGATATGATCATGACCGCTGGCAAGGAGGTGGAAACGCCGCTGGTACGCATCGCCCAGAAAGCACGTGCGGTGGGTATCCACATGATTATCGCCACCCAGCGTCCGTCGTCCAAGGTAATCACGGGCCTGATCAAGGGTAATTTCCCTGGCCGCATCGCCTTTGCCGTGGCCCAGCGTGTCGACAGTCAAATCATCATTGACCGCTCCGGTGCCCAGCAACTCATCGGCCGTGGCGACATGCTGTTCCAGATTGACGGCGAGTTGACGAGACTGCAGTGCCCGTTTGTTGACACGCCGGATATTGTGCGCATCTGCGACTACATCAAGGAACAGGAGGACAACGACCGCGACATCAGCCACGAGGTGCCCTACATGCTGCCTGAGTATGTCGGTAAGGACGATGGCGGCGGCAGCGAGGCCAATGTGGGCAATGTCAAGGACCGCGACCCGCTGTTTGAAGAAGCCGTCAGGTTCGTTGTGTCGAGTAACACCGCCAGCACGTCATCGTTGCAACGTCGCTATGAGATCGGCTACAACCGTGCAGGCCGACTGATGGACCAGATGGAAGATGCCGGTATCGTAGGGCCCGCACAGGGCAGCAAACCGCGCCAAGTGCTCGTCAGCCCAATGGATATCGACCAACTGTTCAACTGAATAACGTAAACCACAGGAGTGTCAACCCGCTACAATCGGTTGGCACTCTTTTTGCAGAAACACCATTAAACAAATTCGACTTCCAAGTGTCAATAAGAATATGAAAAGATCAATTATAGTTCTACTCACCTGCCTGGCAGCCATTGCCATCATGGCACAGAGTCCGGCCCAGATGCTTGATAAATGTGTCTCGGCCATCAATGCCAGTGGAGGTGTCACCGCCAACTACAGCATCAGTTCATCACAGGGAACAAGTACGGGAACCATATCCATGCAGGGTAACAAATTCCGTGTGGTATCGCCTGACGCCAAATGCTGGTATGACGGCACGACCCAATGGTCGTGGTCGCCCCTCACCGGTGAGGTCAACATCACCACGCCAACTGCCGAAGACCTGCAGATGACCAATCCCATTGCTGCCGTGCGACACTTCAAGGCCAACTTCAACATGAAGAAAGCCAAGGCCCAGACCAGCAAGACATATGCCATCAAACTCACTCCCAAGAAGAAAGACAGCATCAAGACGCTGTGGCTCTACTTTGACGAGACGACCTCGCTGCTGCGCACGGCACGCTTTGAGATGAGTGACAAATCGGTCTACATCATCAAAATCACCGGTTACAAACACAAGTCGCTGCCGGCAGCGACTTTCAAGTTCGACAAGTCGCAGGTTCCCGCCGGCACCGAGGTTGTTGACTTGAGGTAAACCGTTATCAGCAGGGAACAATTTTGCAGTTGATTCCTGCCCACATTTCCAGATAATTATCATGCTGAATTTCCTTATTGGTCCCGTTGTGGGCGCCGTGATCGGTTATTTCACTAACGACATAGCCATCCGCATGCTGTTCAAGCCCCATCATGCCAAATATATCTTAGGGGTGCATGTGCCTTTCACTCCCGGTATCATCCCTAAGGAAAAGAACCGCATCTCGGGGGCTATAGGCAAAGCGGTGAGCGAGAACCTGATGAACCGCGAAGTGCTCGAAAAGAGCCTGCTGAGTGATGAGATGATAGAAAAAATCGGCAGTGCTTTTGATGAGTTTGTCGCCACTCAAAGCGCCAACGAAGAAACCATCGAGCAGTTTGCCGGACACTACCTGTCGGAAGAAGACCTGTCGACCATGCGCCGCAATGTCACCGACGGCATAGTCAAAATGCTGACCGATAAACTGCAGGACAGCCGCCTGGGCGACAATATTGCCCACATGGCCACCGAACACGCCCTTGAAAAGACGCGCAACTCGCTGGCAGGCCGTCTGGGTGCCGAAGTGATTGTTCAGGCGCTCGCCCAGCCAATCGAAAAAGTCCTTGCCAAGCACATCAACGACATCCTGAAGAACAACTCAGGGCAGATGGTCAAGGGGCTGGTCAAGGAAGAGTCGGCCAAATTGATGAACATGAGCATGAGCAGCCTCGCAAGCGGTCATGACGAGCAGGTGGCGCAAATCAAGAGCGGCCTGCTGAATGCCTATCGCGTAATCATCACCGAGCACCTGCCTCGCATCCTGCAGGATATCGACATCAGCGGCATCATTGAGCAACGCATCAATGACATGGACATGAACGAGGCCGAGGCCATCATCCTTGATGTGATGAAGAAGGAACTTCGTGCCATTGTGTGGTTCGGAGCCCTTTTAGGAAGCATCATGGGAACAGTGACGTCGCTGTTCTAACCAATCAATACAATACAAACAAGAGACGGCCCACTCGGGTCGTCTCTTGTTTGGTTAGCATGTGGTCAAGGCAAGTGCCTCGACAGCATGTGCTATTAGTCCACTTGCCAGGTGTCACCAGCCATGATCACATCGTTCAGGCAGGTGAAGCCATGCATAGCCTTTGCCTGCTCAACTTGCTCGGCAACAGCAGTCTCGTAGGTGGGAGCCTCGACAGCACGGATAACGCCAAGAGCAACAGGCAGATCGGTGCCGTCCATCATGGCCAGCATCTGGTGCAGGAACGAACTCTGGCAATGTGCATCGTGAACCAGCACGTCATCAATCGTGTAGCCATCCTCGCCGATGGTTACCGCCTTGAGGCCGAAACCATCCTGAACGAGGCCACGGTTCTTGTCCTTACCGAAAATCATCTTCTCGCCATGCACGAGATGAATGGTGCGGTCAGGACGATTCTCGCGGTCGGTAATGTAGTTGTGGATACCGTTGTTGAAAATCATACAGTTCTGCAGAATCTCAACTACTGCGCAGCCCTTGTGCTGTGCAGCGGCAATCATCACCTCCTGGCTGATGTCAAGCGCCACATCCAGGCTGCGGGCAAAGAAAGTGCCGCGCGCGCCAAAGGTCAACTCGGCGGGAACGAACGGGTCCTCGACCGTGCCATAGGGCGACGATTTGGACTTGAATCCGCGAGCGCTCGTGGGTGAGAACTGTCCCTTGGTCAAACCGTAGATACGGTTGTTGAGCAGCAGCAGGTTGACGTCGATATTGCGGCGTACCTCGTGAATGAAGTGGTTGCCACCGATGGCGAGGCAGTCACCATCGCCCGAAATCTGCCACACCGTCATGTCGGGGTTAGCGGTCTTGAAGCCGGTAGCCACCGCACCGCCACGTCCGTGGATGGAATGGAAAGCATAGGTGCGGGTGTAATAAGGCAGACGCGAACTGCAACCGATACCTGAAATGACTGCCGTCTTCTCGGGCGGAATGTTCAATTGAGCCATCGCCTTGAGCAAGACGTTGAGCACTGCGTGGTCACCACAACCGGGACACCAGCGCACGGGCTGGTTGTTCTTGAAATCGAGAGGCTTGTGGGCCAAAGGTTGATTATTATTGTTCTGTTCCATTACAATTCCTCCTCCATCATGATGTTTTTAACTCCGTCAACAATCTCCTGAACCAGGAACGGCTGTCCCTGTACCTTATTTATATGGCAGATGTTCAGGTTAGGTATCTTGCTCTGCAGATAAGCGGCCAATTGACCCGTATTGAGTTCGGCGACAATCACCGTCTTGAAGCGACTGAGCAGTTCGGCCGTGTTCTTGGGCAACGGGTTGATATAGCGGATGTGGGTCATCGCGATGCGGTATCCGTCCTCGTTGAGGCGGTTGACGGCATCAAGGATATGTCCATAGGTGCTACCCCATCCCAGAATGATGGTGTCGGCACCCGAGTCGCCCTTGAGTTTGAGTTCAGGGATGTTGTTAGCGACATTGGCAATCTTCATGCGACGCGTTTCCACCATGTGGGCATGGTTGATGGGATCATTGCTGAGCACACCCAGGTTATAGTCTTTCTCGAGACCACCCACGACGTGTTCCAATCCCGGTGTACCCGGAACGGCCCAATATCGGATGCCCAGGGCGTTGCGCATGAACGGGGTCCAAGTGGGCTTCAAGGCTTCAGGCACATAGTTGGGCTTGATGACGGGGTATTCACCCTCATCAGGGATGCGCCATGCCGACGAACCGTTGGCGATGAAGGCATCGGTGAGCAGGATGACAGGGGTCATGTGCTCAATGGCCAGACGTGCAGCCTGGAAAGCCATCTTGAAGCAGTCGGTGGGTGATGCTGCAGCCAATACCACCAGGGGGCATTCGCCGCTACGGCCATACAGTGCCTGGTTCAGGTCGGTCTGCTCTGTTTTGGTGGGAAGGCCTGTCGAGGGGCCGCCACGCTGAACGTCAACGAGTACCAACGGCAATTCGGCCATAACAGCAAGGCCCAGAGCCTCGCTCTTGAGGGCCAAACCAGGACCTGATGTCGTGGTCACTGCCAGATGTCCGGCAAATGCCGCACCGATAGCGGAGCAGATGCCGCCGATCTCGTCCTCCATCTGAATGGCTTTTACGCCCAGGTCGCGGCGCTTGGCCAGTTCATGCAGGATGTCGGTAGCAGGAGTGATGGGGTAAGAGCCCAAGAACAGGGGGCGTCCGCTCATCTCGGAGGCCTTGATAAGGCCCCATGCCGTAGCCTTGTTGCCACTGACGTCGGTATAGGTGCCGGGACGCACATCATCGCTCTGAATACGATAAGTAGAAACCGTGGCGTGGATATTGTGACCATAGTTGTAACCGCCCTTGATAACGAGTTCGTTGGCGGCATAGACTTCGG
>JAEEGL012549514.1_pt1 | contig 12568 bp, 8 predicted proteins | sample 9134231 | NCBI WGS metagenome assembly JAEEGL01 (sample SAMN16246548, study PRJNA631951) | gut metagenome | biome: gut microbiome; feature: rumen; material: fiber-attached | host: Bos | place: Iran: Karaj | collected 2018-10
ACCGGTGATACGCATCAGACGCGGCTTCACGTTGATGTCCACATAGTTCGATACGAAGTCTTCGTCGTACTTACCATCAGCACTCTTCACAGCGAAAATGCGCAGAATGTTGTTCTGGCGCTTCTCCACCTTCACACCAACCTTGTTCACGTCAGCAGGCAGCAGTGCCTGTGCGCGCGTCACGCGGTTCTGGACGTTCACCGTCGCCATGTCGGGGTCGGCACCTTGTTTGAAATAGACGTTGATTTCCACCTCACCATTCGAAGAGGCTTTTGAGGTCATATAGGTCATATCATTCACGCCATTGATGGCCTCTTCGAGAGGCTGGATAACCGACTTCATCACCGTGTTTTCGTCAGCACCAGTGTAGCTCGTGCTAATATTCACCGTAGGCGGCGCGATATCAGGATATTGTTCCACTGGCAGCGTGCTCATTGAGATATACCCCACTAGCGCTATCACAATAGAGATGGCACATGCCATCACATATTTATTGATGAAAATATTGTTCTTCATTGCTTCGATATTTCGATGTGCGGCCTTTTCGTTATAGTTATAACGTCATACCGTTATTACGATGGTCTTTTCATGGCCGCCTCTTCATTCTTCACTCTTCATTCTTCACTCTTCACTTTTAAAGAGCACTCTCTGCCCCTCCGCAACGTTATTGGCTCCTACAGTCACAATCCGGTCACCCGCATTCAAACCGCTGGTAATGATGAAGTCCTTGCCGTTGCCTGTATCTTCTGTTGTAACTTCAATAGCGGTGGCCGTGCTGTCAGCCTGTACCTTATACACCTGTGCCTTGTCCTGCAGGCGCACCACAGCATTCTGAGGAACGACAAACACATCCTTCTCGGCAAAGTTCATCACGACCGTACCCTGTATGCCTGAGTACAGATGGCCGTCGGGGTTGGGGAATGAAACCTTAGCTGTCAAAGAGCCGGTGGCAGCATTCACGATACCCGTCAGGCTTATGATACGACCCTTGTGGGGATATTCCGTACCGTTCTTCATGACAAACGTTGCATCTGGCATTTTGGCAAGATGCTTTTCTATATCGGCTGCCTTTACGCCTTCTTGCACCATCGACTCGATAATAGCCTCCGTTACTGAGATTTCGGCATTCATTGTTGTATTACCGCTCAGCATGGTCAGCTGTGTCATCGGTGATACCTGGTCACCGACACGCACGGGAATCTCACCGATAATTCCGGATACGGTAGCCGTAATGGTGCAGAAACCGAGGTTCACCTTCGCACGGTTTACAGATGCTTTCGCCTGAGCTACCCCAGCTTGTGCCTGCTTGTAGGAGTTCTCAGAGTTGTTGAGCATATAGCTGCTCACGATTTTTTTCTCGAACAGGTTCTTGTTCGACTCGTATTCCAGCTTCGCACTGTTCTCTGCGGCGAGTGCTGCCTGCAGATTGGCCTGTGCCGCTTCCAGTTCAAGTTGTGCGTTACGCTGGTCGATGATAAAGAGCGTCTGCCCCTTCTTTACCTGCTGACCCTCGGCCACGCAAATCTTCATCAACTGGCCACTGACTTGTGGCGTTACTGTTACGTCGTTCTGACCTTTCATCCTGGCACTGAACTTATGAGGGAGTTCAATGTCTGATTTCTCTACCGTCATCGTTTCGAACGATGTCTTCGTTTCCTTGGGCTCATCTATCCCGCAAGAGGTCAGTACACCGACCACCATTGCCCACATCAGGGCATTTTTAGTTTTCATGTTAAGATAATATTTTTTTGTTTTGATTATTTCATTATTTGGAAAGAACAGGCAGTTCCAGCCACTTGATGTAGCAGAAGTCCTGACGGTGCGGCAGGTACTGGCTCTTCGGGTACATGCGCAAAGCACTCTTGTACTGTCCGGACTGCTTGGGAGTCAGGTCTGCCTCGAAGATATAGTTATTACCTTCCCTTCTGGTCACGTTCAGCGGTTCCACGCTATAAACGTGTTCCACACCTTCATTGTCAACGGTTATATTTACCTTCTCCAATCCTACGGCATCGTCCAACCCCTGCTCGTCGAGAACAACCTTCAGGTGATAGCTCTGACCCGTCTGGCCGCCATTCACCGGATATGAATATTCGCTGCTGACCACGCTGATTTTATCCCAGCGCTCTGCCACAGTCTCCTTCCATTGGGCTATTTGCTTAGCCAAAAGGTAGTTGTCCTTAGCCAACTGCTTGAAGCGCTTAGCTTGTTTCTCATAAAACTTGAAGTAATAGTCGTCAAGCTGGCGTTTCATAGTGTAGTGCGGTGCAATCTGTGCAATGGAATTCTTGATAACCTTGATCCAGTCCTTAGAGATACCCTTTTTATCCTTCTTATAATATAATGGTATAATCTCGTCCTCCAACAGATGATAGATGGTGGCGGCATCCAGACGGTCCTGATATTCCTGGTTCTGGTAAGTTCGATGCTCGGTAAGCGCCCATCCGGCACCCTCGCGATACCCCTCAAGCCACCAGCCGTCCTTCACGCTGAGGTTCACAACGCCGTTCATCTGGGCTTTCTCGCCTGAAGTACCGCTGGCTTCCATAGGACGGGTAGGCGTGTTCATCCAAATGTCCACACCGCTTACCAGATTGCGAGCCAACATAAAATCGTAGTCTTCCACAAAGATTATCCTGGCCTGGAACTCGGGACGCTGGGATATCTCGTATATCATCTTTATGAGTCCCTGTCCGGCTCCGTCGGCAGGATGAGCCTTTCCTGCAAACATGAAGATAACGGGGCGGTCGGGATCGTTCACTATCTTGGACAGACGCTCCAGGTCAGTAAACAGCAAGTGAGCACGTTTGTAAGTGGCAAAGCGGCGACAGAAGCCGATAACCAGCGAGTTAGGATTAAAGCGCTGTGCCAACCGGGTGATACGGGAGGGGTCGCTCTGGTTCTTCAGCCATGTATCGCGTAACTGAATCTGTACATACTCAAAGAGTTTCATCTTGAGCGCCATACGGGTTTCCCAAATTTCCTCGTCAGGACAGTTATAGATACCGTGCCAGATTTTCTCGTTCGACTGATCCCGCATATAATTGGCATCGAAGTACTTATCATAAATCTTACGCCATTCTCTGGCAGTCCAGGTGGGGAAATGCACACCGTTGGTGACGTAACCCACATGGCTTTCCTCGGGGTAATATCCAGTCCAGATATTGTTGAACATTTTCTTGCTTACCTCGCCGTGGAGCCAGCTTACGCCATTCACTTCCTGACAGGTATTGCAGGCGAAGGTGCTCATACAGAACTTCTCGCTGGAGTCCTCTGGGTTTGTCCGGCCCATGCCTATGAATTCATCCCACGTGATGCCGAGCTTCTGGGGATAACCACTCATGTACTTTCCGAAGAGGCCCTCATCGAAATAATCATGTCCGGCAGGCACAGGAGTGTGTACGGTGTAGAGACCGCTGGCACGCACAAGCTCCAGGGCCTGATTGAAATTGAGCCCCTCCTCGATGTAATCGCAAAGACGTTGTAGGTTGCAGAGGGCAGCATGACCTTCGTTGCAATGGTATATATCCTTCTTGATACCGAGTTTCTTCAACAGCAGCATACCACCTATACCCAGCAGGATTTCCTGTTTCAGACGATTCTCCCAGTCGCCGCCATAAAGACTATGGGTAATGGGCTTGTCGTACTCCGAGTTCATCTCGTTGTCGGTATCAAGCAGGTAAAGCTTCACACGCCCCACATTCACACGCCATACGTAGGCATGCACCACGAAGTTCATGAAAGGAACGTCCACCACCATAGGATTGCCGTCAGCATCCATCTGACGCTCTATAGGTATTGAACTAAAGTTCTGGGCTTCGTAATTGGCTATCTGCTGTCCGTCCATAGCCAGGCTCTGGGTAAAGTAGCCAAAGCGATAGAGGAATCCCACGGCACACATATCCACATTACTGTCGCTGGCTTCCTTCACATAGTCGCCGGCCAGCATTCCCAAGCCACCGCTGTATATCTTCAGAGCCGAGTGGATGCCGTACTCCATACAGAAGTAGGCCACAGAAGGACGGGTATGATCAGGCTCCACATCCATATATTTACGGAACTTGGCATAGACATCTTTTATACGCTTTAAGAGAGCCTTGTCCTTAAGGATTTCCTGCTTGCGGTCGTATGTCAGACGTTCCATCATCATTACAGGATTGTGTTTCACCTCGTGATACAAATCATGGTCGATGTCGCGGAACAGGTCACGGGCTTCAGGGTTCCATACCCACCACATATTATGTACTATTTCGTCCAAACACTTTAACTCTTCCGGCAAGGTTGCCTTCACGGTGAGCATAGTCCACTGCGGAACATTCGAATAACTAGTCTTAATCTTCATGGTTCTTTTTATGTAAAATTCCGAATTCGTTTTTATGTTTTATGGTTACTACTTAACAGCAGATTCGGCATTTATATGAATCATGCCGTATTTTTTTGCAAATATATAAAAAATCTTAATTCCAAACATATTTTTCAATTAATAATTGTCTTTTATCGGTTAAACGGGTATATGATGTTCCAGCTAAGCATTATAATGAAACAAAAAGAGGCAAAAGGGTTGGGTTATGATTTTTATTTTATAAATTCGCCACCAGAAAGTTGAATGATTAAAACAAAAAAAACATCATGAAATCTGAGAACACTGACAATAAGGAGAAAAAGGCAGAACGCACATATCGTTGTAACGATTGCGGCAATGTAATATACAAGCACGAGGTTTTCTGCTCTAAGTGCGGTAAAACGCTGGACAGATACGACTTTGAAGACTGACCTTCCTATATCATTACATGCCATAATGACGCAGAACACGTCAATTTGTCTGAAAACAAGCAAGTTGCACGGGGTTTGTACTCCTTTTAGTGAACCGTTAGCGTTATCGTTGACGTTGACGTTACAAATAAGAAAGGAGGACAAAATATGATGACACAGAACAACAACCAAAACAGCTTTTTAAGTCAGTTTGCCAGAAATCTGGTGGACGAAGCCAGAGCAGGTAAGCTTGACCCTGTAATCGGCAGGGACGAGGAGATTAGGCGTGTATTGCAGATTCTCTCTCGCCGTACCAAGAACAACCCTATCCTGATAGGTGAGCCGGGTACTGGTAAGACAGCCATTGTGGAAGGTCTTGCACACCGTATCCTCAGAGGCGATGTGCCTGAGAACCTGAAGGAAAAACAGCTCTACAGTCTGGACATGGGTGCCCTGGTGGCAGGAGCCAAATACAAGGGTGAGTTTGAGGAACGTCTGAAAGGCGTGGTAAACGAGGTCGTTCAGAGCGAGGGTAACATTATCTTATTTATAGATGAAATTCATACGCTGGTGGGTGCCGGCAAGAGCGAGGGCGCTATGGATGCCGCCAACATTCTGAAGCCTGCACTGGCCCGTGGTGAACTGCGTAGTATCGGTGCCACAACACTGGACGAATATCAGAAGTACTTTGAGGTGGACAAGGCTCTGGAGCGCCGTTTCCAGACCGTAATGGTGGATGAGCCCGACCGACTGGCCAGCATCAGTATTCTGCGTGGTCTGAAGGAGCGCTACGAGAACCACCACCATGTGCGTATCCAAGATGATGCCATCATTGCTGCCGTAGAACTCTCTACACGTTATATTACGGAACGTTTCCTGCCCGATAAGGCCATCGACCTGATGGATGAGGCAGCAGCCAAGCTGCGTATGGAGCGCGACTCTGTTCCTGAAGAACTGGATGAGATAAGCCGTAGGCTGAAACAGTTGGAAATTGAACGCGAGGCTATCAAGCGCGAGGGCGACAAGCCTAAGCTGGAAGCCCTGAACAAGGAGATTGCCGAACTGCAGGAGCAAGAGAATCACTTCAAGCAGAAGTGGCAAGGCGAGAAGAACCTGCTGAACCACATTCAGCAAAACAAGCAGCAGATAGAAACCCTGAAGTTTGAGGCAGAAAGAGCTGAGCGTGAGGGCAACTATGCCAAGGTGGCTGAAATCAGATACGGTAAGCTGCAGCAGCTGGAAAAAGATATAGAAGCTACTCAGCAGCAGCTCAAGGAGGCCCAGGGCACCGAGGCGATGCTGAAAGAAGAGGTGACTGCCGACGATATTGCCGATGTAGTTAGCCGCTGGACAGGCATCCCGGTAAGGAAGATGATGCAAAGTGAACGAGAAAAACTGCTGCATCTGGAAGAGGAACTGCATAAGCGCGTGATTGGACAGGATGAGGCCATACAAGCCGTGAGCGATGCCGTAAGACGTAGCAGAGCGGGTATGCAAGACCCGAAGCGACCTATAGGCTCCTTCATTTTCCTGGGAACTACGGGTGTAGGTAAGACGGAGGTGGCAACGGCGCTGGCCGACTATCTGTTCAACGACGAGAGCATGATGACCCGTATTGATATGAGCGAGTATCAGGAGAAGTTCAGCGTGACGCGTCTGATTGGTGCCCCTCCAGGATATGTTGGTTACGATGAGGGCGGACAGCTGACGGAAGCCGTCAGAAGGAAACCCTATCAGGTGGTGCTCTTTGATGAGATAGAGAAGGCTCACCCGGATGTCTTCAATACCCTCTTGCAGGTACTGGATGACGGACGTCTGACGGACTCTAAGGGCAGAACGGTGAACTTTAAGAATACCATTATTATCATGACCAGCAACCTGGGCAGCCAACTCTTTGCCAACGCTCCTACGGAGAAACTGGAGGAGACCAAACAAGAGGTGCTGCAGCTACTACGCCAGACCATCAGGCCCGAGTTCCTGAACCGTATAGATGAGACGATAGTCTTCCATCCGCTGACGCAGGGTGAGATTAAGCAGGTGGTTCGTCTGCAGATAAACGGCATATCCAAGATGCTGGAGCAGAACAACGTAAGGTTGAAGGTTACGGAGCCTGCCATAGAACTGCTGGCAAGGGAGGGTTACGACCCCGACTTCGGTGCCCGTCCTGTAAAGCGTGCCATACAGCGGTTGTTACTGAACGACCTTAGCAAGGCTATGCTGGGAGGCACATTGCAACAGAACATACCCATAGAGGTGGATGTGCAGGATGACCATCTGACATTCCGCAATGCAACAGGTTTTTCTGCCTGATTAGATTCCTGAAAAAGATGAAGATTGTTGCTAAGATTCATACCGATTTCAAGACCAAATTCGGCGTTCCCCGTCAGAGCGGACTGGTAAAAGGACTGAAGGGACGAATAGTCTTTGAGCCCGAGTTCCGTAATGCAGAGGCATTGAGAGGACTGGAAGGTTTCTCACATATATGGTTGCTGTGGGACTTCTCAGAAGCACACAGGGATGGTGAAGGATGGAGTCCTACGGTACGTCCGCCCCGTTTGGGCGGCAACCAGCGTATGGGAGTTTGGGCAACAAGGAGTCCGTTCCGCCCCAACAATATCGGTCTTTCATCGGTACGCATCACAAGAATAGAGTTGCACACTCCCGAGGGACCGGTAATAGAGGTGGAGGGAGCCGATTTAATGGACGGCACACCCATTCTGGACATAAAGCCTTACCTGCCCTTTACCGATTCACATCCTGATGCCCGAGGCGGGTTTGCCGAGGAGCAGAACAGAAAGATGGAATCTCTTGGAGTAGAGATTCCATCTGATATAGCTTCTTTGTTTGATTCCGATAAATTGGAAGCCTTACGAGGGGTACTGGCTGCCGATCCCCGACCGCACTACCAACAGGACCCTGAGCGTATCTACGCCTTGGAGTTTGCAGATTGGGAAGTAAAGTTCCAGGTTAGGGGCAATAACGTGGTTGTGGTAAAAGCCAGCCCCCTCCCTGCTCCCCCTTTGGGGGAGTGATTCCCCCCCCTAACCGATATAACACTCCCCCAAAGGGGGAGCAGGAGGGGGCTTTTTACTGCTCAAGCAGTAATTTCTTGAAATCAGCAAACTCCTTACTCATCGATACGCTCTGCTTCTCACCTTGCATAAAGGCTTGCAAGCGGGCAGGAATTTCGATATCAGTACCACAGATTTCATCTACCACCTGTTTGAACTTGGCAGGATGAGCTGTCTCAAGGAAGAAACCAATCTCTCCCTCATGCAATCCCTCTTGCAAAGCACGATATCCGCAAGCTCCGTGAGGGTCAAGCTGATAACCCGTTTCAGCAAGGCATTCACGCATGGTATGCGCAATCTGATCATCGGTATAGCTTGCACCTGAGATATCCGCACAAATGGCTTCATGACTTCTGCCATACAAGTCGTAAATACGTGCAAAGTTGCTGGGGTCACCCACATCCATAGCATTTGCAATGGTTTGCATACTTCTCTTGGGATAGTACGAACCTGTCTGCAGGTAATAGTAGAACACATCGTTCTCGTTATTGGCAGCAATGAACCTATTGATGGGCAGTCCCATCCGTTTGCCAAAGAGGGCTGAACAGATGTTGCCGAAATTGCCACTGGGCACACAACAAACCACGTTGTCAGCAAGACCGAGTTTCTTCAACTGTGCGTAAGCATAGAAGTAATAGAAACTCTGAGGCAGGAAACGAGCCACATTAATGCTGTTGGCCGAGGTAAGTTGCATGTGCTCATTCAGTTCCTTATCCATAAAGGCACTCTTGACAAGTGCCTGACAGTCGTCGAATACACCATCTACCTCAATGGCGGTGATATTCTGTCCCAAAGTGGTAAACTGGCACTCCTGTATGGGGCTGACCTTACCCTTGGGGTACAAAACGTACACGTGAATGCCTTCTACACCCAAGAATCCGTTGGCAACGGCAGAGCCTGTATCTCCACTGGTGGCAACAAGGACATTAACTTCCTTAAGGTCCTTAGAGTCCTTAAGGTCCTTAATGAAGTACTGCAACAATCTGGCCATGAAGCGGGCACCCACATCCTTAAAGGCCAAAGTAGGACCATGAAACAGTTCCAGGCTGAAGATGGCCTCCTCCTGACCTCCCCCTTTGGGTGAGGAAACTTCCACTAATGGCACATCAAAGGAGAGTGTATCGTAAACAATCTTGCGCAGTGCCTCTGCCTCTACATCCTCACCAAAGAAACAGTCGGCTACCTGATAGGCAATCTCTTGAAACGAGAGATCCTGAATCTTTCCGAAGAACGACTGCGGAAGGGGTTTAATACTTTGGGGCATATACAGACCCTTGTCTTCTGCCAATCCCTTTACAACAGCTTTCTGTAGTGTTGCAAGGGGCGCTTTTCCGTTTGTGCTATAGTATTTCATTTTTTTAATGTTTATTGGTTATGGGTTATGGGTTATTGAGATTCTTTATAAGTGAAGATCGTAAGCCAGAAAGCATTTTGGCAATGTCGGTAAATTGAGGGCGAAGTTCATCAAATCTAGACTCAGTAATATAGCCTAAATCTGTAGCCGTCTGTAGCTCACAGAATACTTCCATCAATGAACCATAGGATATTTCTACAAAATGAATCTTCTCTTTCACCGACTGTCTACCACTTCCTTCTGCAATGTTAGCAGTTATGGAAGTGGAAGCACGACGCAACTGATCTCCTAGGCCATAGCGTTCCTCCTGTGGAAAGCTATGTTGTATACGGTAGATATCAGTAACAAGCGACCTAGACTTTTGGTAAACATCCAAAGATTCAAATGAGAATTTCCGCAGTTCCATTTCAATAACCAATAACCTATAACCTTTATTTCATGAAAGTCTGGATAAACTGGTTTCCTTCAAGACAACCATAGAAACCTTGCTTGGCCGCCACCTCACTGAAAGTCTGCACGCCATCAGGTTCTATGCCCGGATAGTAAATGCAGAAGGGAACAGGCTCATTAGTATGGGTACGGAGGGCGATGGGCGTTGGATGGTCTGGCAATAAGGCTATGGCAACCTCTTCACCAATGGTTGGAGCAGCTTCAAGAATGGGACGAATCAGACGGTTGTCCAAACTCTCTATGGTCTGCAGTTTGAGTCCAAGATTGCCGTCGTGTCCAGCCTCATCGCTGGCCTCTACATGAACGTAAACGAAATCGTCTCCTTCGCGTAAGGCCTGAATGGCAGCTTGGGCTTTCCCCTCGTAGTTGGTGTCCCAAAGACCTGTAGCACCCTCCACATCAATCACACGCAAACCGGCATACTTGCCGATGCCACGAATCAAATCGACTGCCGTAATAACAGAGCCCCTTTTGATTTGCGGATAGGTGACGGTCAATGGCACCATCTGAGGTCTGTACCCCCCACCCCAAGGCCAGATGCAGTTGGCGGGGTCCATGCCTCGCTGCTGACGTTCGATATTAAGCGGATGATTCCTGAGCAGCTCCTGGCTCTTGTAGATTAAATCACAGAGCAAAGCTGCAGTCTCACTTCCCTCTCCTTCGGAGGAGGCAAGGGGGAGGCTATTTCTCCAAGGTTTCAGGGGGATATCATGCGGAGGGGTGCAATCCAGATGTTTGTCACCGCCCTTTATTACTAGAAGATGACGGTACTGGACGCCAGTGTAGAAATGTATGCGTTCGTTGCCTAACTTTTCTTGCAGGAAACGGATAAGAACATCGCCCTCCTCGGTTTCCAATCTACCACAGGAATGATTCTTCAGCAAATCGCCTTCCAGACAGACCAGATTGCAGCGCATGGCCAAATCGCCCGGCTCCAGTTCCACACCTATGCTGGCAGCCTCCAAGGGTCCTCGTCCTTCATAAACAAGATGCTGGTCGTAACCCAGAATGCTGCTATTGGCAACTTCGCTTCCAGGATGGAAACCATCGGGGATGGTCTTCAGGCAGCCATTCCTACCATGCTGCGCCAACCAGTCCATGTGGGGCGTAGCAGCATATTCCAAGAGGGTTATATCACCCAGTTGGGGTACAGCCCAATCGGCCATACCATCGCCTAATATAATAAGATGCTTCATGAGATATGGATAATGGATAGGATAATTATGCCAGACTCATAATGTCAGCAAAGACACCTGCTGCCGTAACACTGGCTCCTGCGCCATATCCCTGAATAAGCATGGGGTATTCGTTGTATCGCTCCGTAGTAAGAAGCACAATGTTATTGGAACCCTCGAGTACATAGAAGGAATGGTCACGACTAAACTCTCCGAGTGACACACTGGCCTTTCCGTTCTCGAACTTGGCAACAAAACGCCATACTTTATTCTCTTTCTCCAAGACTGCACGACGGGCTTCGAAGTCGGCATCCAGCGAAGGAAGATTTTTCCAGAAATCTTCTATTGAACCCTCAAAGAAACGCTCAGGAATAAACAGTTTTGTCTCCACGTCTTCCTGATTTATCTCGTAACCGGCCTCACGTGCCAGAATAACCAGTTTGCGGACCACATCCTTCCCACTTAGATCCACACGTGGGTCGGGCTCGCTATACCCTTGGGCCTTTGCTATCTCTACCGTCTTGCTGAAGGGGACATCCTTGCTGATGGTATTGAAGATAAAGTTAAGCGTACCGCTCAGCACAGCCTCTATACGCAGTATCTTGTCGCCTGAGTTACAGAGGTCGTTAATGGTACGTATAATAGGCAGCCCTGCTCCCACATTAGCCTCAAAGAGGAACTTAACGCCACGCTTCTGGGCAATATGCTTCAGCTCGCTGTAATTGGCATAATCACTGCTGGCAGCTATCTTGTTGGCAGCCACCACATTGATGTTATGCGTAAGGAAATCCTTATACAGTCCTGCCACCTCTTCGCTGGCAGTACAGTCAACAAATACGCTGTTAAAGATATTCATACCAATCACCTCGTCATGCAGGCGCTGGATATTGCTGGGTTCAGCCTGAAGGAGACGCTCGCGGAAATTATCCAATTCCAGCCCCTCCCTGCGGAACATAGCATTATGTCCGCTGGCTATTCCCACTACATTCAGTTTCAGTCGGAGTTCGCGCTTCAGCTTCTCCTGCTGTTGGTGAATCTGCTCTATCAGGCTGCCGCCCACGGTTCCCACACCGCAGATAAAGATATTCAGCACCTGATACTCGCTCAGAAAAAAGGAGTCGTGGATTACATTCAGAGCCTTGCGCAGATAGTTCTGGTTGATAACGAACGAGATGTTGGTCTCGCTGGCACCCTGAGCACAGGCAATAACGCTGATACCGCTACGTCCCAGGGTACCGAACAACTTACCGGCAATACCTGGAGTGTGCTTCATGTTCTCACCCACAACGGCAACGGTAGCCAGGCCTTTCTCGGCTATCATGGGGAACATGGCACCGTCTTCTATCTCTTTCTGGAACTCCAGGTTCAGCACGCGGCAAGCCTCATCGGCATCTACATCCTGCACACCGATACTGGTATTGTTCTCGGAACTTGCCTGGCTGACCATGAACACGCTAATACCGTGATCTGCCAGACAGGTAAAGATTCTGCGGTTCACGCCAATCACGCCCACCATGGAAAGGCCGGACACAGTAATCAGCGTAGTTCCCTTGATACTGCTGATACCCTTGATGCTTCGCTTGTCGTCCTTCACCACATCTTTTATGATGGAGCCGGGAGCATCAGGGTTGAAGGTATTCTTGATAAGGATGGGGATGTTCTTAATGCAGACAGGATAGATGGTAGGCGGATAAACCACCTTGGCACCAAAGTTACAGAGCTCCATAGCCTCCACGTAACTCAGTTCAGGAATCACGTAGGCAGCA